>WNFU01000114.1_pt1 | contig 95725 bp, 68 predicted proteins | sample 5400121 | NCBI WGS metagenome assembly WNFU01 (sample SAMN13153360, study PRJNA577476) | soil metagenome | isolation source: 100 cm soil or saprolite under grassland replicate 1 | place: USA:California | collected 2016-06-15 | reverse complement strand
TCTTAAGAGTTGGTAAACATTTGAGGACACGGATTTCGCACGGATTACACGGACATGGCGAATTAGCCACCTAATCCGTGTAATCTGTGCGAAATCCGTGTGTCAATCAGGTCGGCCACACGCCATCCGCTCTGGATTGCCAGGTGAATGCGGCCAAGGCCGGCGGTGTAGTCGCCGGCGAAGAATAGCCCGCCGCTACCACCATTCAGCGTCGCGAAGTCGGCGCCGCGATCGGGAAGAGCGTAGGGCCAGTGGTAGAGATCGGACCAGAGCGGCGCGCCAAGATCTTCAGCCAACAACGCAGCGACCTGTGGCGCGATCAGCCGCTCCAGTTGATCCGCTGGCGCATGCCAGTGGTCCTGGCTCCAGCGCGACCCCATTTGGGCGATCAGCAGACTGTGGCCGGGCGGGCAGCGCTCGGGCGCCTTGGCGTGCTCGAGCGCCAGCCATGCGATAGGGTGAGCGCGGTCGGTGTTCACCAGTGCGTAAAATGGACGATCGATCCGCCGTGGGTAAGCCACTGCCAGCGAGATGCAGCGCCGGTAGCTCGCGTGGGAAAGTTCGCCCAGCAGCGCATCTTTGAGAATCGCATCAAGATCGCTCGCGGCCAGGATCTCGGCGGTCTGCGGAGCCGGGGGTGTCAATAGAACAAAATCGGCCTCAGCCACAGATTTATTAGCATCGTCAATCAAAACCCAGCGCGAGTCCGTTGTCCGTAGTCGGTGGTCGCTGGCAACGGACAACGAACCACGGACGACTGACGTGATCCGCACGTTGCGACGTACCTCCAGCCCCGCGCCCAGCAGCTCGGCAAGCCGGTCCATACCGTCGCGGTAGATCCATTTTGGCTCGGCGTTCTGGGCCGGGTCGCCTTCGGCGAGCACTCCCGCGCCGTCGAAGGTCCACACCGGCAGGCCGATATCGCGCAGTTGGTCGGCTGGCAACTCGGCGGTGAGCAGGCGCACAAGCTCGGGCGTGGGCGCGCGCAGATTTTGCGCGCCGTGGTCGAAGATATAGCCCTCACGCCGCCGCGTCGCCACGCGCCCGCCTAGTTCGCGGTTCTGCTCATAGATCGTAATCGCCAGGCCGGGCCGGCCCTTCCCTCCGTCAGGATACCGCTGTCGCAACGCGCGCGCCGCCGCGAGACCGGCGACACCTGCGCCGATGATTGCAAGATCGGGCATACGAACTTCCTAGCGCTTTTTCAAGCCAGGTCATAGATTATAGATGATAGGTTATCGGGCTGCTGAGCTCAAGGGTAGCACGTTTTGCAGGGCCGTCAAGTATGCCGGTACGAGCGCTACCTTGATGTACAAACAAAGGCCACCCAGGCGATTGAACCTGAGTGGCCTGCTCGATCTGTAGCCTTTAGGTACTGGTACAGCCATCATTAGCGCGACGTGACCTGAATCATGCCGTGTGCCCGCAGATAGCTGCTCACGCTTTGTACCGCGGGATCAATCGCCACAGCCTGGCCAACACTGGCATGCGCCTGCAGGTAGCCGTTCACGCCTTGCACTGTCGGGTCGATTGCCATTGCCTGATCAACATTGGCATGCGCCTGCAGATAGCCGTTCACCCCCTGCGCCGCCGGGTCGAGCGCGGTCGTCTGGTCGACATTGGCGTGTGCGTTCAGGTAGCCATTTACGCCTTGGGTGGCGGCATCCAGCTGCCGGGTCTCGGCAACACGATGTGCGTTCAAGTAGCCATTCACGCCCGCCACTGCCGGGTCGAGCGCCACAGCCTGGCCAACACTGGCATGCGCCTGCAGGTAGCCATTCACGCCCTGCGCCGCCGGATCTTGCGCGGCTGTCTGGCCGACATTCGCATGTGCTCGCAGGTAGCCATTCACACCCTGCGCCGCCGGGTCGAGCGCCACAGTCTGGCCGACACTGGCATGTGCCCGCAGGTAGCCATTCACGCCCTGCGCCGCCGGGTCGATCGCCCCCGATTGAGCGACAATCGGCTGGGCGAGTTGCGTTTGTGGATAGTCTGCCGACGCTGCGTAGAAGTAGATTGCGAGCACGGCGACGATACCGATTAGGCCGAGGCCGAGCCACTGCCAGCGGCGCGCATTCGCCTGGCGGGTGGTCAGGGTGCGCCGCTGAAGCTGTTGGGTTTTCATGGTGTTGCTCCTTTAAGCTTAACAATGTCGCGATTGCGACGACCATTCGTTTAATGTGACGCTATTACACCATGCGGCGGCTGTTCAGCGGTACCGTTTCGCAGTACAATAAACCGTACAAAAACCAGTACACAATTATGTCCCAACGATTGGACTGTTTGACTTCCGAATCGGCAATTTGTCAGCCCGTAGTGCGTAGTGCGTAGTTGGCACTTCTACGCACTACGCACTACTAATGAGATAGCCGGAGAGAGCTACCGATGAGCGATATCATCTCGCTTGGCCTGTGGATCAAGCGGCGGCGCAAAGCGCTCGACCTGACCCAGGACGAATTGGCGCAGCAGGTCGGCTGCTCGCTCAATCTAATCCAGAAGATCGAGGCGGATGCACGCCGGCCCTCGCGCGAGATCGCCGCACGATTGGCCGACCACCTCGGGCTCCCAGCTGATGAGCGCGCGGCATTCATCCAGGCGGCGCGGGCCGAGCTGGGTGCGGATCGGCTTGCGCTCCCCACGCAGACGATCGAGCGCGGCGCGTTTGTGCCCGCGCCTGCGCTGGCTGGCCAGCCTGTTCCAACCGCCAAACCCGCAACAGCCCTACCGAGCGGCACGGTCACGTTTCTGTTCACCGACATCGAGGGTAGCACGCAGTTGTGGGAACAGCACCCACAGGCGATGCCAGCCGCGATCGAACGCCACAACGCGATCCTTCGCGCAGCGATTGCGACACACGGCGGCGTCATGTTCAAGTTGGTCGGCGACGCCGTCTACGCGGCGTTTGCCAGCGCGCCGCAGGCCCTGGCCGCCGCTCTGGCGGCCCAGCGGGCACTGCACGCCGAAGCCTGGAGCGCGATCGGCGTGCTGCGGGTCCGTATGGCGCTGCACACCGGTAGCGCCGAGGCGCGCGACGGCGACTACTTGGGGCCGCCGCTCAACCGCATGGCCCGGCTGCTGGCGGCTGGCCATGGCGGGCAGATCCTGCTCTCGCTGGCGACCCAGGAACTGGCGCGTGACCAATTGCCCGACGACACCATCCTGCGCGACTTGGGCGCCCATCGTCTCAAAGACCTGGCCCGTCCAGAGCCACTCTTTCAGCTCATTGCCCCCGACCTGCCGGCAACCTTTCCCGCGCTGAACACACTCGATGCGCGCCACACCAACCTGCCCTCACAGCTCACGCCGCTGATCGGGCGCGATGCGGATGTCGTCACGATCACCAGCATACTGCGCCGCCCGGATGTGCGGCTGGTCACGCTGACTGGCCCAGGCGGTATCGGCAAGACTCGCTTGAGCCTTCAGGTTGCCGCCGAGCTGATCGACGACTTTTCCCAAGGCGTGTATTTCGTCGACCTGGCGCCGATCCGCGAGCCGGCAATTGTGATCGGTCAGATCGCCACGACGCTAGGTGTGAAGGAAATTGGCGGCCAACCGCTGCTCGGCCGGCTGAAAGACTACCTGCACGACAAGCGCATCCTGCTGCTACTCGACAACTTCGAGCAGGTGCTTGACGCCGCACCCATGGTAGCAGATCTCCTGCTGACCGTCCCAAATCTGAAGGTATTGGCCACCAGCCGCGAGGTGCTGCACCTGCGCGGCGAGCAGGAAGTCGCAGTGCCGCCGCTGGCACTGCCAGACCCTATCAGTCTCCCCGCGCTCGACCAACTATCCCACTATGCCGCCGTTGCGCTGTTCATCCAGCGCGCTCGGGCGGTTCAGCCCGAGTTTCAAGTGACCACCGCCAATGCGCCGGCAGTAGCCGAAATATGTGCGCGGCTGGACGGACTGCCGCTGGCGATTGAGTTGGCGGCGGTGCGGTTGAAGCTGTTTGCACCCGAGGCGTTGCTGGGGCGCCTGAGCAGCCGGTTGGCGCTGCTGAGCGGTGGAGCGCGCGACCTGCCCGCGCGCCAGCAGACCATCCGCGGCACAATTGCCTGGAGCTACGACCTGCTGAACGAGGACGAACAAACGCTGTTCCGGCGGTTGGGAGTTTTCGTTGGCGGCTGGACATTGGAAGCAGCTGAGACCGTGTGCGGGGGATGGAGAATGGCAGCGACATCTCCAATCCTTATCTCCCAACCCCCAATTCCCATCCTTGATGGGATGGCCGCGCTGCTCGACAAGAGCCTGATCCGGCAGACCCGCGATGGCGACGCCGCGCGCTTCACCATGCTGGAAACCATCCGCGAGTACGCGCTGGAGCGACTTGAGGCCAGCGGCGAAGCCGAGCAACTGCGCCGGCAGCACGCTTATTATTATCTGGCGTTCAGCTCCAAGCAGCCGGATGAGGACGATGAAGCACGGACGCGCCGTGTAGAGCTCGACCAAGATAATTTACGCGCCGCGCTGGAATGGAACCAAACGACGGTGGGTGATTCGGAGGCTGCTTTGACTCTGGCCAGGACGCTAGGCTGGCTTTGGCATGATCGGGGCATCCGACACGAGGCGATCACTCTGCTGCGTCGTACCTTGGATCATCCGCTCGGCGTGGGCCCCACTTTCGCCCATGCCTTTGCACGTCAACAGCTGGCCCACCTGCTTGGCATTACAGGTAACTATGCAGCGGCGCAGGTTGAGTATGAGCACGCTCTGCAGATCGCTCGCGAGCAGGGTGATTCATGGCTGCCTGCCTGGATACTGAGCCGTCTCGGCTGGCTTGCGCGCGAGAAGGGCGACAGCGCTACCGCCTGGGTTCGGCTGCCCGAAGGAATAGCAATCTGTCGGCAGCAGGGAAACGTCTATGACCTCGCCTGGGGGCTGACAACCCTGGCTGAAGTTGCGATTCTGGATGAAGAGCCAGCGCGAGCCGAGGCACTGCTCGCCGAGAGCCGTTCTGTGTCACCATTCAAAGGAATTTCCCTATGGCTTGGCTGGACCCTCAATCACCTTGGACATGCGGCACAACTACGTGGCGATTACGAGCGGGCGGCAGTGCTGCACCACGAAGCCCTGACAATCTTTCGCTCATTGGGCGACAAGAATTTTGGGTTACCCTGGGCCTATCAAAGTCTAGGTGAAACGGCGCTGGGCCAGGGCCGCCCCGACGAGGCGGAACGCTGGCTACACCAGGGGCTGGCGGTCAGCCAGGTCCTCAGCGACCAGGCGAGTATTGCCTGGTGCCTGGCCGGTTTGGGCAGCGCGGCGGCGCTGGACGAAGAGCCCGAGCGGGCGGCACGGCTATGGGGCGCAGCCGAACGGCTGCGCCAGGCGATCGGCTGCCGGCCGGCCCCGGCCGCCCGCGCGACCTACGAGCGCGCGCTTGCCGCGTCGCGCGCCCAGCTCGGCGAAGAAGCCTTCGCGGCGGCGTGGGCTGAAGGGAACGCGATGTCGCTGGAACAGGCGATCGAGGAGGCACTGGATCAATGACACCATCGTGTTCAATGATCGATCGTCGGGGCGAAGCATTTGCCGTCAACGGCGACGTAGTTCGCCCGATACGAGCAAATGCTTCGCCCCGACAGCAGTGAATCTCACCGCGATCAGCGCTTCAGTGCTTTCGCCGCAGCCATTCGTCGCGTGACTTGAGGGCGAGTAGAATACCCCACTGGACTGAACTCTGAACTGCCAACTTTCTACAGAATATTAACCACTGTCGTAATCTAATAGTAACCTTTCTGGCCGCCTTTTTGCCCGATTGGCCCCTACAATACGCACCAGTACAACCTCCTAGCGTCGACCGTACTGGCATTATAAGTATTATAGGGAGTAGCCATGAATTTAGTGGTGCTCGCCGCTCGATCGGGTGCGGCGATCGACGTCACCCCCTACGTTCTGCTCTACCTCATACCGGCTGCAATCTCGGCCGAGTTGGCACTGTATGGCTGGCAGCGCCGGCCGGTTCGAGGTGCTGTGCTCTTTAGTCTCCTGATGGCGGCCGTGGTCTTCTGGTCAACCTGCCACGCGCTCAGCGCTGCCAGTTCAACATTCCAAGAAACGCTGTTCTGGGCGCAGATCCAATATGGCGGCACGGTGCTCGTCGGGCCGGTCTGGCTGCTGTTTGTGCTGGCCTATGGCGGCAAGTGGTCGCGGGTTACACAGGCGCTGTGCTTCGGCCTGATCCTTCCGGCCGCGCTGAGCTACGCCGCGGTGTTGACCAACGGCTCGCACCACCTCTGGTGGCCAAACATAGCGCTCGACTCCAGCCGCCCATTTGGGTCGTTAAGTGTCACGCGCGGCCTGCTGTTCTGGTTGCACTATGCTTATAGCTATGCTTGTGTGCTGCTCGGGTTTGCACTGTTCGCCCATACGATCTTCAAGGGCCCAGCGCCACAGCGGCGCCAGGCGCGGCTCCTGGCGGTCGGCGCGCTGTTCCCGATCGCCGGTAATATCGCGTATGTGCTCGGCCTGCGCACGACGGCAGTCGACGATCCGACGCCGCTGTTGTTCTGCGCCACGGGGCTGATGATCGTTTACGCCGCGCTGCGCCATCGTTTCCCGGATCTGGCGCCGAGCGCCGAGCATGAGATCTTCGAGAGTATACCCGACGGCCTGGTCGTTCTGGATCAAAGTGGCGTGATCACCGCGCTCAACGACCCGGCGCCACGCCTGCTTAGGGCAAAGGTGCGCGATTGGTTTGGGCGCAGGTTTGTCAATATCATTGCCGGCTCGCCCGTGGAGCTCGATCTGCGTGCCATGCTCACTCCACCGGCAGATGCAGCGACACGCAGCATCGCCTACGAGAGCGATGATGGCCTGCATGCTGTTGAGCTTCGGCTGCGCCCGCTGTATACAGACGACTCGCGCACCGGATCGCTGCTGATCGTCCGCGATCGCTCCGAGCGCGCGCAGATCGAACAGGCGCTCGCGCAGCGGCTTGGCGAATTGGCTGCGCTCAATCGACTCGCCCGCGCCGCGAATGCCGCGCACGAGACCGACGATCTGGTGCGGGCGATCACGCGCGAACTGGTGCGTGCCGTGCCCAGCGACCGGATTGTGATCGGCCTCCTGGAGTCTGTTGATGCTACGCTGCGTCTCGTAGTCGACGAGCCGCTGCACGCGGCGCCCACGCTGGAGGGCCAGTCGGTGACCGGGAATGATTTCGAACTGCTCCAGAGCATGCTGCGCGCTGGTGAGCCCCGTACGATCCATATCGCCGATCCTCTATTGGAGGGAACAGCGGCGCAAGCCATCCTCCAGCATGTGGGATTGCGAACCATTCTGGTAGTACCGCTTTCTAACCAGAAGGCGCCGCTCGGCGCGATGTTTGTTGGCCATGCCGACGACCGCGCAATCGCGCCGGACGAGATCCAACTGTTTGAGACGATTGGCGAGCTCGTGACCGAGGCAATCGTCCGCACCCGGCTCTACGAGCAGGCCCAGGAGGCCAGCCGAGTGAAATCGGCATTTCTGGCGACGGTGAGCCACGAGCTGCGCACGCCACAGACCGCGATCATCGGCTTCGCCGACCTGCTGGAGCGAGGCTTCTTCGGGGAACTGCCCGAGCGCGCGCATGAGCCACTGACTCATATTCGGCGAAACAGCCAGACGGTGCTGCGACTGATCAACGATATACTGGACTTTTCAAAGATCGAGGCCGGTCGGTTCGAGATCGCGCTTGGCCCGGTCGACCTACTGAGCGTGATACGTGAGGTCGTCGGCGCGATACAGCCGCAGATCCAGGAGCGCGGGCTACAGCTGACGGTCGAAGCACTCCCTGATTTGCCGCAGGTGTATGCCAATGCCGAGCGCCTCGCGCAGGTGCTGACCAATTTGCTTTCCAACGCGATCAAATTCACCGATCAGGGATCGATCACGGTGCGGGCGTGGCTCGACGGCGATCGCGTACGCTTCAGCGTAGCCGACACTGGCATCGGCATCGCGCAGGAGCAGCAGCGCATGTTGTTTCAGGAATTCCGGCAGATTGAGAATGAGTACACGCGCCGCTACTCCGGTACTGGCCTAGGGCTGGCAATCAGCCGGCGACTGATGCAGATGATGGGCGGCGCGCTGACGGTGGAAAGTACGCCCGGCCTCGGTTCGACCTTTTATGGCGACCTGCCGGTCGCGTCGGAGCATTTGCATGCGAAGGAGAAAGGCGCTCATTATAGCAGTGGGCTGTCGGCAGGGGCCGGCCAGCAGTAGGACGGATCGCAAAGGCTGAGTGGCTTCCTGCTGGTGGGCTGCCACACTGATTTTGACGGATGCGTAGTGCCGCCTTCAGGCGGTGGGCGTCGTGCAACCGCCTGAAGGCGGCACTACCACTCGTCATCTTTACTGTGGTGAGCCACTAGGCATTCACTTCGAGCAGGCTTACACGTCGGATGGAGCATCGTTCACCAGCCTAACCCCCACCCGCTGCTCGTAGACCCGCACGACAGCGGCGGCGCTGTGGATACCCTGGCCGGCCGCGACCGCCTGCGCGAACAGCTCGTGAGTCAATTCGGTGATCGGAGTCCAGCCCTCCAAGGCCTCGCTGGCGGCCAGCGCATAGGCGCCGTCCTTGTGGTGCAGCGTCAGCTCACGCCCGCTTCCGAAATCGCCGGCAAGCAACTGCGGCACCATCTGGTCGAGCACGCGCGACCCGCCGAGACCGCCGCGCACCGCCTGGTAAACCGCATCCAGGTCGGCGCCGGCTTTGGCGGCCAGCGCGAACGCCTCGGCGATGACGCAGAACGAGGCCTCCATCAACATCTGGTTGACGTACTTAGCGATCAGGCCCATTCCATTGCCGCCGATGTACGTCACCGTGCTGCCCATCGCCGCGAGCACCGGCCGGCAGCGCTCGAGCGCCGCCGGCTCGCCGCCGACCATAATGCTCAGCGTGCCCGCGCGCGCGCCCTGCTCGCCGCCGCTCACCGGCGCGTCCAGCATCGCCGCGCCGTGCTCGGCCACGGCTGCCGCGATGCGCTGGCTGGTGGCGAGCATGCTGCTGCTCATATCGATCACGATCTGGCCGGCATGCAGGCGGCCGAGCAGCCCATTGTTGCCTTCCATAACTTCGCGGAGCGCGTCGTCGCTCGGCAGCATCAGAATGATCACGTCGGCATCGACAATCGCCGCTGCCAGCGAGTCGGCCACGTCCAATCCCGCCTGGGCAAGCGCCTGGCGCGGCTCGGGCGACACGTCGTAGGCGCGCACGGCAAAACCGGCGCGGTGCAGATTTAGCGCCATCGGCCCGCCCATGCGGCCGACGCCGATAAACCCGATGCGCTTGATTGGCGTTTGATGTTCCATGTGTATGCACCTCACACCAGAACCAAGAACCAAGAACCGAGAACCAAAGTCGTCAGTGGTCCGTTGTCCGTCGTCCATTGCAACTGACAACTGACAACTGACAACTGACGATACGCAACTTGCAATTGCACTAGGAACTGGTAGCTCGGCAGGCGATGACGATGTCGGCGAGCGATTCGCGCGACCCGACGTTGCCGGGAAAGACAATATAGATCAGATCTGGGAAGCGGCTTTCGGCGCCGCACCTCCACACGGGCACGCCGGGGAGGATCTGCCCTAGCACGTCGGCACGCTTCACACGCAGCCCCTTCGCCGCGATATCGTGAGAGGTGATGCCGCCTTTCGCAAGCAGGTAGCGCGGGTGCATGCCGAGCTGCTCGACGATAGCGATCAGCCCCGCGGAGACGCTGTGAAAGATCGCCAAGCTCGCCTGGGCGTCGTGCCCGGTGCGCACCTGCCGGCTCGTGAAGACCACGACATCGTCGCCCGCGCGCAGCCCTTCGTCGGCGGCGGCTGCGATGCGCTGGATCTCAGCTTCGCGGTCGGCCGAAACGAGCAGGCGATCGGTGCTGATCTCGATGCTCAGCACGCCGGGCTGGGCGAGCAGGTGGTCGAGCTGGCGCGTCGTCGTGGGTACATACGAGCCCACGACGATCAGCGCCCCGCCAGCCTGCGGCAGCGCCAGCTCGTTGGGGCCAAGCAGCGGGCGTGGTTCGATGCCGGCCCGCACCGGGACGAACGAGGCAGCGGTTCGGTACAGATAACGCCCGCCACGGGCCTCGGCGGCCAGCAGGCCCTGCGTTACAACTTCGAGATCGCGCCGGCTCGCCGCGTTGACAATGCACACACTGTGCGGCGCGAGGGCATGCAGGTGCTCCTCCACGCGCCGCGGCCCGCCGCGGCGGATATCGTCGAGTGAGATGGCGGCCACGTCGGCGGTGCGAAAGCGCCCGTTGGTCTTCTCCTCCACCCAGGCCCGCAAGTTCGACGAGCGATACCCAAAGGCGGCGTCCTTTGCAAACTCAGTCTCACCGGCGGGCACCAGCCACTCGCCTTCAGCCACGTAGTGCGTATCGTTGATGGTGTAGCGCCCGCCCTCTTCAAAGTACGGGAGCACGATCCACGCGTCGAACGGCTGGCCGAGCGCCTGCTCCAGCGCATCGAGCTCGCCGGGAAAATGCCCGCGTAGCGTCGAGTCACTCCGGCTCACGACGACAAACTGGCGCTCGACCTGCCGAGCCGCCGCTTTCAGATTGCGCCCGACTTCGAGGTTGATCGCCTGGGCCTCGGCGAGCGGCAGGCTGCGGCTATTGGTCAGAATGTAGATCGCGCGTGGCGCTTCGGCCAGCTCGGCGCACAGCGTCTCGAAAGCCCAGTCGGTCAGCACCGGCACGCCATGGACTGTCTGTGTACCAGTCGGATCGTCGTCCAGCACCACGACCGTCTCGGCGCGCGCGGCCAGAGCCTGCTGTATAGATCGCCCTGGGTTTTCGGGCCAGAGTGGCGGAAGCGATGCGAACAGGGCTTTGCGATCAACCCGCTGTGACTCGGCAGCTTGGTGGTCCATCATGCTCGCTCCTCTTCACGTTGAGCCCCCGACGTGCCGATTATACCATGGCCAATCAGTGCGGAGCCAAGCTGTTTGGTGCTAGAACGCAGCGTTTGTGAAAAAGGATGATGGTAGTGTCGGCGGGCGATTGGCTGGCGAAGGTCGGGAGGAATGCCATGGTACGGATGAACGAGCAGAGGAAAGGTATCGACACATTCAGCGGCGATGTACCAGTGCAGAAGGCGCCATAGAGCTCCGGCGCTCAACGCTTTGGATTAATTCTCGCTTGTGCTCGCCGGGGTTTATCGTCGCCGGTCAAGTCGTAGCGGAACACCAGCATATCGCGGATCTGGATGCCGTTCTCGTAGACAGGCTCGCGGTAGTACCAGAAGTAATCTTTGCGAACGTGGTCCATGCGAAAGCCGGATTTCTGGTAGAAGGCGATATTGCCGATGCTGGCGTTGGCGGTGCCGACCAGCACGGCGATCTTGCCGCGTCGGCGCGCCTCGTCGACCAGCCAGGCGACGATCTGGCGGCCAATGCCCTGGCCTTGGCGTTCGCGCGCGACCGCGAGTTCCATGATCTCGCACGGATCGTTGCGCCACTGCATCGTCGCCGCGCCCACCAGTGCATCGCCGTCGTCCGCCCGGTATACCGCGTCGACCAAATTGGCCAGCCCCCAACGCAACCCTGGCTCGGACTCCTCGGCCAGCAGCAGCAGCGGGATGAGTGACTCGATCTCGTTGGGGTGGGCTTCGCGTACTGTAATCATAGGAATTAAGGAGTCAGAAGTCAGGAGTCAGAATGTTCAATAAGCATCAGCAGCTTCAATGAGCATTCTGACTCCTGACTCCTTAATTTAGGCTACTGCAAAGTCAGCAACTGCCTCAGCTGCGCGCCATCGTCAAATGGCCCGATCACCGCCAGGTGCAGGGCATCTTCGCGTAGCACGCGCCCGGCCACACGCAGCACATCGGCGCGGGTGACCTGCTCGACCTCGGCGACGACCTGCTCGACTGGGATGACCCGGCCATAGCGCAGCTGGTGCGAGCCATTGCGCGACGCCACCGACCAGCTATCTTCCAGCGCCAGCAGGATGCCGCCCTTGACCTGCTCCTTGATGCGCTGCAATTCGTCGTCGGTGATACCCTCGCTCAGCGCGGAATGCAGCTCACGCATTATCGTGGCGATGCACTCATGTAGGTTATCGGGTTCGACACTGCCATAGATGACCCACTTACCAACATCGTGATGCTCGCGGCTGTATGAGCCAACGCTATATGCCAGCCCGCGCTCCTCGCGAATCTCTTGGAATAGGCGCGACGACATCCCGCCGCCGAGCACGGTGTCGAACACCTGCATGGCACGGCGATCCGCGTCGCTCTGCGGGATGCCGGGGAAGCCTAGGCAGAAATTACCCTGCTCGCTGTCGTCGGCGCGCAAGGCCAGCGCGGGGCCGGGCAGCGGCGGCCGGCTGGGGATGAACGCCACCGGCTCGCCGACCGGCATGCCTTCGAATGCCTGCGCGAGCGCCTGAACCGCACGCTCGGCGTTGATATTGCCGGCGATCGAGATCACGGTATTGGTACGGGTGTAATGTCTGCGCCAGTGATCGAGCACGAGGGCGCGCGTCAGCCCAGCCACCGAGGCTTCGTCGCCGGCGATGTCGCGGCCAAGCGGCTGATCGCCCCACATCGCGCTGTCGAGCAGCAGATGCACCAACTCCGAAGGCGTATCTTCGGTCTGACGCAACTCTTCGGCAATCACCCGACGCTCCTTCTCGACATCGCGCGGGTCGAAGCATGGCTGGAGCAGCATATCGGCCAGCACATCGACGGCGCGGTCGAAATGAATGTCGGCGACTTTGGCGTAGTAGACTGTCGACTCGAAGCTGGTATAGGCATCCAGAATCCCGCCGATGCCCTCGATCGCATCGGAGATCAGCCGCGGAGTTGGGCGGCGCTGGCTGCCTTTGAAAAGCATATGTTCGATGAAGTGCGAGATTCCGCAGATCGGGTGATTCTCGTGGCCCGATCCGACGCCGACAAAGCAGCCGATCGAGACCGAATGGGTATGCGGCAGCTCTTCGACAAGTATGCGCAGGCCGCCGGGAAGCGTAAATGTGTGTAGCATAGATATCCAAGTTCAAATCACGAATCGAGATATCTATATATTATACGCGCAAGTTGATGGATGTGCTATAATTCACAGCTAAAGCCAAGCTGACCACACACCAGCGGAGGATTTCGTGTATAACAAGCTAGGAACCGTCATCGCTATTGTGCTGGCAATCTTCCCCTTTGCCGCTGTGCTCGCCAAGCTGGCAGCCACCGAAACCGCGGTGACAGTTATCGTCGTCGCGGCGATTTTTGTGCTCTTTTTCGCTGTGCTGCTGATCGCCACGCGCATCACACTCGAGCCCGAGCCGGAAGTCGCCAGAGCTCCGCGGTCGCCCGCGCCACCGATCATCTGGAGCTGGGACGGCGTAAACCGCGAGCCCGGCGCCGAGGATGGGGAAGACGCTACTAAGATCGAAGCGTAACACTAATATGATTGACAAGATGACAAGATGACCCTGATGAGTCACCTTGCCATCTTGTCACCGCGTCACGTTATCACTCGGTCACTCGTTCGGCCACCGTGCGCCGGAAGCGCCGCCACATCAAGAACGCCATCAGCGGCGCCAGCACCAGGAATGCCACCCACACCGACACCAGCTTGCCGCCGATGGTCTCCAGCAGCACGAATGCCAGTCCCACCGATATCCACACCCCCAAGCCAGTCACCATCAGCGGGAAGCGGGTGTTGCCCGTGCCGCGCAGCGCGCCCGCCTGCACGAACAGCACCGCCCAGAATGGCTGCGTCAGCGCCAGTACCCGCAGCCCCGGCACCCCCGCCGCTATCACTCCAGCGTCGCTGGTGAATAACGCAAACACTTGCGGCGCGAAGATGATCAATAGCCCCGCTATCGCGCTCATCCACAGCACGGCCCAGCGTGTCGCCACCCGCGCCGCCGCCCCGCCCTCGGCGATGCGCCGCGCGCCGACGCTCTGCCCCACCAGCGCCGTCGCGGCGATGCCGAAGCCAATTCCAGGCAGGAACGAGAGAGAGAGCGCGTTGAAGGTGATCCGCTGCGCCGCCAGCACCTCGGTGCCTAGCCGTGCCACCACCAGCGCCAATGCCAGGAACCCCGACGAGACCAGCACCTGCTCCAGGGCGGCCGGAATGCCGATACTGAGCACCTGGCGCGCCATGCCGAAGTCCGGCCACCAGCCACCGGGCCCGCTGATCGTCACGCCACCCCTTCCGCGCCACAGAATGGCCAGCAGCAGCACCAGCGCAAAGCTGCGCGCCTGAAACGTCGCCCAAGCGCTGCCGACCGGGCCGAGGGAGGGCAGGCCGAAGTGGCCATAGATTAGCCCATAGGCCAGCGCGACATTGAGCAGATTGGCCAGCGCGGTCACGCGCATCGGCGTGCGCGAGTCGCCCACGCCGCGCAAGACGCCGCCTCCGATGAACAGCGCCACCAGCACCACCACCGTGGCCATGGTGACTTGCAGATACTGCACGCCGATTTCGGCGACGCGCGGCTCCAAGCCAAACAAGCCGATGATCGGCCCAGAGAGCAGGAAGCCGATTGCGGTGAGCGGAATGGAGAACAGCACGCTCCAGATCAGCGACTGGCGGCTGAGGCGGCTGGCGCGAGCGGTATCGGCGGCGCCGATCGCCTGGGCGACCAGCACGGCGCTGCCGACGGCCAGCGCGCTCAGCGCGGAGATCATAAAGAACATGACCTGCAAGGCGCTGCCGACGCCGGCGATGGCGACCGCGCCGATGCCGGCGACCAGCAGGGTATCGACAACACCGAGCAGGGTCTCGAGGAAATTCTCGCCGATGACCGGGCCGGCCAAGCCCAGCACACGCTTGCGCAGCTCGCGCTGGCCAATGAGCGCCGCCGGTTGAGGCAGGGTGTCTGGCTCAGTCGTGGGTAATTCAGACATTCGTTCCTCAGTTGTCGCCATCATTTCTCGTTTCCTCGCTCTTACTACTCTTAATTCACCCGGTCACTCCAAAACACGGATTTTTGTTGTTCGTATCGAACGTTTTTCGTTCGCAGAACGAAAAACGTTCGATACGAGAGTTTTTAATCCGTGGTGGTTCAACGTTCGTGTCTATTGTCTAAGTTGTGTGATTAGCGAGAGTCTGCTACAGAATCATATCAAACACACAGCCGATCCACAACGATCGAAGGGTCTATATTAGCATCCGTCGATCGACTGAGATGGTACCGCCGACGCACAATCATCTTTATGCCATCTTTCGGCCGCAGCGTAATCATCGGCTCGGGCGCGATCCGCTGGCCAGGCGCCAGCTCGAATGTGATCCGTTGCGCCAGCGCGGCCAACAGAAAATGCCCTTCCATCATCGCGAAGTGATTGCCGATGCAGATGCGCGGCCCGGCGCCAAACGGCATATAGGCGTGGCGCGGCAGACTCCGCTCGAATTCGGGGGTCCAGCGCTCGGGTACGAAGCGCTCGGGCTCGGGGTAGATATCTGGCCGGCGGTGCATGATATACGGGCTGAAATCAATAATTGTCCCAGCCGCCAGCTGATAGTCACCAAGATCGACTGGCCGTATGGCGACGCGGCCCAAAATATAGGCCGGCGGGTACATCCGCATCGCTTCTTTGAGCACCTGCAAAGTGTAGGGCAGGTTCGGTAGATCGGCCAGCGCCGGCGCGCGCCCAGCCAGCACATGGTCGATCTCGGCTTGCATGCGTGCGTAGTTCTGCGGGTGCTGCGTCAGCAGATACCAGCTCCACACCAGCGCAACCGCGGTGGTCTCGTGTCCGGCCAGAAATAGCGTCATCGCCTCATCACGCACTTGCTGATCGGTCATGAAGCCGCCGTCGTCCTCGTCGCGCGCTTGCAGCAGCATCGAGAGCAGGTCGCCGCAGTCGCCGCCTGAAGCGCGGCGTTCCGCGATCATACGATACACCGTGGCATCCAGTCGGTCGATTGCCTGCTGCACGCGGCGATTGCGTGGCGTCGGCCAATGTTGTGGGATAGGGATCACCGCGCCGATTTGAGCGATCACGAACTTCAGCAGCAGTGTGAGCGAGCGGCCAAGCTCGCGCGCTTCCGCCGCTACATCGGCGTCGAACAAGGTCTTGCCAATAATCCAGAGTGTCAGCCGCATCATCTCCTCGGCCACGTCGATCGTCGCGCCGTCGACCCAGCGCGCCTGCGAGCGCTCGGCGTACTCGGCCATCACCGCGGCGTATTCCGCGATTCGGCGGTACTGAAAGGCTGGCGCCACCAGCTTGCGCTGGCGCCTGTGGAACTCGTTTCTGCTGGTTAAGAGGCCATTGCCCAGCAGTGGCCTCATCAGGTCGAGGAATGGCGTTTTCTCGAAATCGTCAGCGCGATCGACCAGTACGATCTGGGCATGCTCGGGCTTATTCGAGACCACAATCGCCCGCCGGCCGATCCGAAAGCTGCCAATCTCGCCACACTCGCATACCAGCCGCTTGAGCATACTCAGGCGGTCGCGCTGCAGTTCAAGCAGATTGCCAAGCAGCGGCAGACCGCTGATCCGGGGAATCGTCTGTTGCTCAACCATAGTAATCTCTGTAGCCAGCCAATAGGCAATTAGGAGTATTAAACCTAGCACCTATTACTATTGCCTATCGCCTCGTGACTCGCATCCTGATGCCATTGAGCGGCGCGCCGGTCGGACGGTAGGTTTGAACAATCTGCTGGCCGGGCACGAGATCCAGCCGGTAGCGGCGCAGGATATGCGAGACCATAGCTTTGATCTCAACCTGCGCGAAGTTGATGCCGATGCAGATGCGCGGGCCACCGCCAAAGCCCACCAGCGCATAGGGCGTCTTCTTATGTTCTTCGCGCGGCGGAGCGAAACGGTCGGGGTCGAAAGCCGCCGGCTCGGCGAAGATCGACGGCAGCATGTGGGCGCCGGAGATTGAATAGAGCACGTAGACGCCGGCCGGGACATGGTAGCCATTGAAGTCGAACGGCTCTAACACGCCACGAGGCGCTTCGGACACCGGCGGGAACAGGCGCTCGGCCTCGCTGAGCGCGTTCTCCAACTGCTTCATACGCTTGATATCGTCGAGAGTCGGGTCGACGTCGGGAGCTAGCAAGGCATCTTGCTCGTTCAACACGCGCTGGAGATAATCGCGATGCTGGGTGAGTAAATATAGCAGCCAGGCGCTCAGGCTGGTCGAGGTCTCGTGGCCGGCCACCAGCAAGATATTGGTATGCGCAATCAGCTGCTCGTCGCTCAGCGGGCGACCCTGGTCGTCGCGCGCCTGCACCAGCAAGCCTAGCACATCGTCGGTAGGCGCGGCGCGGCGCGCGTGGATCTTCGGCAGCAGCAGGCTCTGCAGGTCGCGCTGGAGCTCGGTCATGCGCGCGGCGTAATCGTTCTCGTCGGCGGCAATCGAGCCAAGCCTAAGCATGCCGAAGAAGATCTCGCGAAAGCGATCGACCTCCGGGCCGGTCTTGAGGCCTACCAGCGCCTCGGCGGCGATGTCGAAGGTAATCTTGCGTGCCTCGTCGTAGATATCGACCTTGCCGCGCGCCAGCCAGGTGGCGGCGCGCTCGCGAATGATCCGGTTCATCAGCGGCAGGTAGCGATCCATATAACCGATCGCGAAGGCCGGGTTCATCACATGCCGGTGCTGATCGTGAATCGCACCATCCATAGTCAGCACGCCGTCGCCATATGTCTCGATCACACCAAACAACTGGCCCCAGCCCATGCGATGCGAAAACTTCAGCCGGTTGCTGGCCAGCACAAAGCGATTGGCCTCGGGCCCAACCAGATAGACCAGATCTATGCCGTCGATTGTCTTGGTGCGAAAGATTGGCCCGTGCCGCCGGTAGCGCTCGAGCGTCACCTGTGCCGGGTGGTAGGCCATCTCGTCGGTCGGGGCGACAAAGGGAATTTGTTCGAATGGGCGGATATTGTCCATAATCTTCTCTCACAAAAAGAGCCAACGATATTGCGTATTGCGTATCACGTATTGCGTAAGCGCAGTGCCGATACGCAATACGCAATACGATCGCTATCGGCCAGTTTACGTTTCGAAAATCCTTAAGAAGCCGCGGACCGCGCGCTCGAGCAGTTGCTCCGCATGCTCTCGGCCGCCAAAGACGCGATCGGCCATGGTCAGCGCCACCAAGCCATGCAGCAGAGCCCAAAGAATCATCACCGCCGATTCGAGGTCGCCAGGAGTACAGCCAGGCTGGGGTGCAAGGCTACTCAGCGCCGCAAGCGTAAAATCGAACACGGCATCGGCCTCGAGCAGCGGGCTGCCGGCCGCCTCGATCGCTGCGGTGTCGGAGCAGAACGGAACGCCGCCGAGCCCATGCATCACCTGGTACAGCTCGGGATGCTGCCATGCAAATTCCCAGTAGGCCTGCGCTAGCCCGAGCACACGCTCCTGGGGGTCGCTCAGCGCAGCGGTGGCGCATTGCATATCGGCCAGCAGCATCCCGTAGCCGTCGCGGATAAGCTCAAGCAGAATCGCCTCTTTGCTGGCGAAGTGCTCATAAATCGTGGGTGGGCTATACTCGACCCGCTCGGCAACTTTGCGAATCGTTACCGCTTGCCAGCCCTCCTGGCCGGCCAGCTCGCGCGCCACCGCCAAGATTCTCTGGCGCAGCTCCTGCCGCTCACGTTCGCGCCGTTCTTTAATGCCCATGTCAAACGCCTAATAAAAAAATCTAACGTTGTTAGAAAATATATCATGATTAAAAAGAAAGTCAAGCGGAAGTTCCTTCATTATCCCTTCAGTTCGTTTGAGTGGGAGAAGGAACTAAAGGAAAAGAAGGAACTTCCGTGGAGCAAAATACATCTTTTGACCGAGACCGCTCGGCGTTCGATCATCTGGCAGTGCGGTTATAATGCCTCGCACAACCGAGGTGCCTATACGCGGATATGTGACGATCGGCGTTGATCATGGAGCTTTTTCGTTCTCTCGGCCAGCAGAGCAGTGCATTAACCCGTTGGTTCACCCGGCCCGCCAACACCCAAGAGCGCAACACTCGTAATGTTCTGATCGACGGTATTGGCGTTGGCATCGTCTCTGGCGTCGCAACGTTCCTTTCAGTATTTCTGGTGCGTCTGGGCGCATCGCCCTTTCTGGTCGGCTTGCTGACCTCGATGCCTGCGCTCACGGGCATTCTGTTGGCGCTGCCGGTCGGGCGAATGCTCGAGCGCCAACGCAATATCGTGCCATGGTATTCGCGCGCGCGGGTGTGGGTGCTGGGCTCGTACGCAATCACCGGCCTGGTGCCATTCATCTTTCCACTCAGCGCAGCGCCGATCCCGATCATTGTGATCTGGGCGATCGCGACGGTGCCGCAGACGATCGTCAACGTCGCATTCACCGTGGTAATGGGCGCGGTGGCTGGGCCGGATAAGCGCTACTACCTGATGAGCCGGCGCTGGTCGATCCTGGGTGTCACAACGTCGGTCACGGTGGCGCTGGCTGGCTGGCTGCTGGAGACCATTCGCTTCCCACTGAACTATCAGTCGGTCTTCATCGGCTCGTTTATCGGCGGTTTGCTGAGCTTTGCGTTCTCCAGCCGGATCGTCATCCCGAGCAACGAGCAGGCCGCGGCAGAGAGCCGGCATGGCTTGCGCCGCCGCGATCGATTGCGCGAGGGCCTGGCGGCGCTGCGCGAGAACGCGATATTCAGCCGCTTCCTGCTCAGCCAGTTCGTGTTTCGCTGCGGCCTCACGCTAGCGCTGCCGCTGTTTCCGCTCTACTGGGTGCGCGAGCTGCACGCCTCGGATGGCTGGATCGGCATTATCAATACGGTCAACAGCGGCGTATTGATCGGCGCCTACTTCCTCTGGTCCACACTCTCGCGGCGCAAGGGCGCGACGCTGGTGCTGTGGATCTGCTCGTTCGGCCTGAGCTTCTACCCGCTGCTGACCGGCCTGACACATACGGTGACGCCACTACCGCTCTACGCGGGCATGGCCGGCATCTTCGCGGCGGGAATCGATCTAGTGCTGTTCGACATGCTCCTCAGCACCTGCCCGCCCGACCACATCGCCTCGTATGTCGCGCTGTATCAGCTGACCATCTACATAGCGACATTCCTCGCGCCGACGCTCGGCACGTTTCTCGCCGGTACCTTTGGCCCCACGCCGGCTTTGTTCGTCAGCAGCGGGCTACGCTTCGCCGGCGCGGTACTGTTCGTGCTGCTGCGGGTCGGGGCCACGCCAAGACAAGATGACAAGATGACAAGATGACAGATCGCGATCATGTCATCTTGTCGCCGCTAGGATGGGTTATAATGACGCCATGTCGAACACCAACCCCCAAACAATCACGGTCGACGGCGTCACGCTGACGCTGCTGGTCGAGCGAAAGCGCATCAAGAACATCAATGCGCGGCTGCGCGATATGACCCTGTCGGTCAGCGCGCCGCTGAACATACCGCAGTCAACCCTCGATCAGGCCATCCCCGACCTAGCGCGGCGACTGGTGCGGCGCGTTCGCGCGCGGCAGATCAATGCCGAGGAAGACGCGCTGGCGCTGGCTCACAAAGTCGCCGAGCGATTCCCAAACAAGCCAATCGTCGCCCAAGTGCAATTTGTGACAACCCAGGAGTCGCGCTGGGGCAGCTATAGCTCGGCAAGCCGCACAATCCGGCTGAACGCGGCGCTGCGCGAAATGCCGCGTTGGGTGCTGGAGGCAGTTGTCGCGCATGAGCTCGTCCATGTCTTTCATCAGAACCACGGGCCGGAATTCTGGAAACTGCTGCGCCGCGTCGATCCCGATGTCGACCGCGCCGACGCGTTTCTGGCCGGCGTGAGCTGGCTCGGCCACCGTTGGGAAAGCCTGCCGCCAATCGAACGTATCTTGCTGACACGGGCGAGCGGGTATATCGACGACGCCGACGGCCACGAGTAGAACGATTGAACGATATTTTAGGGGTAGTTATAGATGACCGAAACCCTTGCCGCGGCCAACCCGCTGCGCGCCGGCTTGCGGATGCAGCGCACGCCCGAGCCATGCACCGTGATCATCTTCGGCGCAACTGGCGACCTGACGCACCGCAAGCTCGTTCCGGCGCTCTACAATTTGCAGCGCGAGCGATTTCTACCGCCCGGCTTCAGCGTGGTCGGCTTCGCGCGCCGCGATTGGAGCGACGAGTTCTTCCGCGAGTCGCTGCTCCACAACGCGCAAGAGTTCTCGCGCAGCGGCATCGAGGCGCCGCTGTGGGAAAGCTTCGCCGAGGGCGTCTCGTACGTCCAGTCGGCATTCGACGATGCCAAAGGCTACCAGACGCTGTCCAAGCGGTTGAATGAGCTGGATGAGCAGCGCGGCACCAGCGGCAACCGGCTGTTTTATTTATCGACGCCGCCAGAGTCGTATGCTACGATCATCCAGCAGCTCGGCGCCGCCGGGCTGGCGAAATCGTCGCGCGGCGGATGGGTACGCATCATCGTCGAGAAGCCGTTTGGCCGGGACCTGTTCAGTGCGCGGGCGCTCAATGTCGAGGTCCATAAGGTCTTCGACGAGAGCCAGGTGTACCGCATCGATCACTACCTCGGCAAAGAGACTGTCCAGAATATCCTGGTGTTCCGCTTCGCCAATGGCATCTTCGAGCCGCTGTGGGACCGTCGTTATGTCGACCATGTGCAGATCACCGTGGCAGAGACGGTCGGCGTGGAGGGGCGTGGCGGATACTATGAGCATGCCGGCGCGCTGCGCGACATGGTGCAGAATCACCTGATGCAGCTGCTGACGCTGACCGCGATGGAGCCGCCGATCGGCTACCGCGCCGACGCGGTGCGCGACGAGAAGGTCAAGGTGTTGCGCGCCATCCGCCCGATCGCACCCGAGCAGGTCGATCGCTTCACCGTGCGCGGCCAATATGGCCTCGGAGCAGCCGGCGGCCAGCCGGTGCCGGGCTACCGCGACGAGCAGGGCGTGGCGCGCGACTCGAATACCGAGACCTATGTAGCGCTGCAGCTATTCATCGACAACTGGCGTTGGGCCGGCGTGCCGTTCCTGCTGCGCACCGGCAAGCGGCTGCCCAAGCGCGTGAGCGAGATCGCCATCCAGTTCCGCTCGGCCCCGCTGATGCTGTTCGACAGCGGCCCGCTGAGCGATATCGAGCCGAATGTGCTGGCCATCCAGGTGCAGCCCGACGAAGGCATCACGCTGCGGTTCGACTCGAAGGTGCCCGGCCAGGCCAACCAGATCCGCCCGGTGACAATGGACTTCCGCTACAACGCGGCGTTCGGCGTTGAATCGCCTGAGGCCTACGAGCGCCTGCTGCTCGACGCCATGCTCGGCGACTCGACGCTATTCACCCGCAGCGACGAAGTCGAGGCTTCGTGGTCGCTGATCACGCCGATCCACCAGGGCTGGGAGTCGAACACGCCGCCCGCGTTCCCGAATTACGACGCCGGCACGTGGGGGCCGAAGGAGGCCGACAAGCTGCTTGAGCGCGAGTGGCGGTCGTGGCGGCGGCTTTGAACGAGGAAACCGAAGAACCGAGAACGGGCACCCGCAGGGTCAACCGAGAGCCGAGAACCAAGAACCATGCGCTGTAAGCGCGGTTCGCGAACCGCTCGCAGCGATTCGCGATGATTACAACGTTCAAGATGCACTTATAGAGAGCGGCTATGCTAATTATTGGCGATGTCGCGATCGGCCCGACAATTCTGTTCGGCGGGCTGGCGCTCGGATTGGTCGTCTTCGTCCCGATCGTGATCGTCGAGGCCTTGGCGCTGTGGGGCCTGAAGTGGGGCTCGTTCAGGCGCGCGCTACTCGACGCACTGATCGCCAATGCTGCGTCGGCAATCTTTGGGCTGGTGTTCTTCACTGTATTCTTCACCGCTAGCTTCCAGTGCCGGCGCATTCCAACCGCCGACGGCCAGCATTCGGTGCAGTCGTGCGACTGGACGATCTCACCAATTCTGTGGTTCATCGCCATGGTCGTGCTGTCGATACTGATCGAGGGCGGCGTGTTAGCGCTGCTGAAACGCCACCCGCCGCGCAAGATCTGGACATCGGCAATTGCCGCGAATCTGGCGAGCTATGCGCTACTTGGATTGCTGGCGCTGGTTGGTGCGCTGAGCTTCCAGTAGCCACAGAGAGCACAGAGGTCACTGAGATAGGCATTACGCGGCGCAGTCGCCGTCCTTCAATGTCATCTTGAGCGAAGCGAAAGATCTCACCGAAACACTTCGATGTGATACCATAAGATGCTTCGAGATGCTTCACTTCATTCAGCATAACAGCGCATAATACTACTTTGTCACTTTGTGGGTAAGTTGGTATACTGTTGGGCATGGATACCTTCAAGCGATTACCGCGGGCTGCCAGCGAAGCGCTCCCGGCGTTAGCCAACTTCTTGCTGCCCTTCCACATTCAGTTTGGCCGGCGGGAAAGCCAGGCCGCCGTGGAGCGCTATCTGACCGGGCTCTTGACCGACCATCCCCGCAAGAACTGCGACACGCTGGCGGCGATCCTCCCCGGCACCAGTGAACAGCAACTCCAAGGGCTGCTGACCACGATGCAGTGGGATGCCGACGCACTCAATCGGCAACGAGTCGAACGCCTGCGGACCCTGCCGAGCCAGGGGGATGCCGTGTTAATTTTCGACGACATCGGCTTTCTCAAACAAGGCCATGCCTCGGTTGGGGTCACACATCAGTATACCGGCACCATTGGCAAAGTCACGAACTGCCAAGTGACGGTGACCTGCGTGTATGCGGAGCGCACCCTGGTTTGGCCTGTGGCGGCACGCCTGTATCTGTCCGAGGACTGGTGTGCGGATACCCAACGGCGCCGGAAAGCGCACATTCCCGATGATGCCGTGTTTCAAACCAAGCCCGAAATAGCCCTGGTGCTGCTGGATCAAGCACGGGAATAAGGAGTGGTAGGGTACAAGCGGATACACGAACAGGAGCACGCCATGCAGATTACCTACCAACTCACCTCCGAGGATCTAATTGCTGTGCATCGCGACCTCATCACCCCCGACCCACGCGCGCCACGCCGCTTCTGGACGACGCTGCTGCTCGTCCCACTCACCGTCACACTGCTTGCGTACGCGGTCACGGAGTTCGAGGTCTGGTTGCACTGGCTTGTGCCCCCGTTGGTCTTGAGTCTGTTCTGGATCGTGTTCTATACGCGGGCGTACATGCGTGGGCCTGAAGGGTCCGTCCGACAGTGGCTGGCCGCGGGCCAGAACGCCACGGTTCTCGGGCCGCGCACCGTGACAATTAGCGACACGGAGGTGGTCGAAACGAAGGGCGCGCAGACCACGCAGGTGTGCTGGGATGGCGTCGCCGAGGTCGTCCGCAATGACCGGTACATGTTGATTGTGCTCAGCCCGGAGATAGCCTTCACGGTGCCGAAGCGCGTTTTTGCCAGCGCGGATGAGGCCGAGCAGTTTTACATGGCCGCTCAGACCTATTACGACCAAGCTCGCCAGGCGCACGAAGCGCCGGCCTGACCCCGGATGAGGTGGACGGCAACGCGGAATCTTTGGATCGCTCGCGCAGCTCGTTAGTGGCGATCCATCGCTAAGTAGATGAGGCCTTGTGCTGGCTCACAGAGCGCATCCAGACCAATCGGATCGAAAATTATCAGCCGTTACGGAACTAACAAAGTAGTAATAATCAGCGTAGAGTTCAATCTGCAATCTACAATCCTTCGACTGCGCTCAGGACAGGTCTGCAATTTGCAATCGCACTAGCGAGGCGCCTATGACAACAGATGCAAAGCCCGCTCCGCTCGGGCAGCGAACCCAGATCGACGCGCGCGCGATCGAGCGCGAACTGAACGAGCTATGGAAGCAGGCTAACGAGAGTCACAATGGCGATAAGCGCCACAGCGCCACGCGCACCCGCGTGCTCAATTTGATCGTGGTGACGCGCGGCGACCAGGCCGCCGAGCATGCCACCGAGACGATCGCCAAGCTGACGACTCGCCATCCACATCGTGCGATCGTCGTCAATGCACTCCCGCATTCGCCAAAGGATCAGCTCGATGTTTGGGTGCAAGCGCACTGCCAACTGCCACAGCCTGGCCGCGTGCGAGTGTGCGGCGAGCAGATTACGATCGAGGCGCGCGGGGCGGCGCTCGACCGCGTGCCGAACACCATTCTGCCATTGCTGGTGCCGGATGTGCCCGTGATGCTCTGGTGGATGCACGGCGAGCCGTTCGACGACCCGCGCTTCGCCAAGTTCGGCGACCTTGTCGATCGTATGATTGTCGATAGCGCGACCTTCGGCCAGCCCGAGGCTAGCTTGGCGCGCATGGCTATGCTGCTCGAATCCGGCATCCGGATCAGCGATCTTTCGTGGAGTCGGCTGACGCCTTGGCGCGAGCTGACCGCCCAATTCTTCGACGCGCCGGCACAGGTGGCGCACCTGGAAGAGCTGACACAGATTACAGTGAACTACGAGACCCAGCCGGATGCCGACGACCGCAGCCAGGCGCTGTTGCTGGTGAGCTGGCTGGCGACGCGGCTTGGTTGGCGCGTGGCCGGCCCGGCCAGCCAGCGCGGCAGTATCACGACACTCCTAATGACGCGCGCCGATCGATCGGAAGTAACGATCAAACTGCGCCCTGCGAAGCCCAAAGAGGATGTGTTGGATCGGCTGGCCGGGCTGACGCTAGAAAGCCCGCGCGCGAAATTCTCGGTCGCGCGCGACCGCGCGCCGCACTGCGCCGTGGCGCGCGCCGAGGGCGCGGGCATGCCGCCGCTCACCCGCAAAGTCCATTTGGAGCAGCTTGACGAGGCCGAATTGATTGGCGAGGAACTCCAGCTGCTTGGGCAGGATCAGACTTTCGCGGAAGTGCTGCGCGTCGCGGCGACGCTTGCCAGTAGCCAGTAACCAGAAGTCAGGAGTCAAGAACGTATTTGTCTGTAAGCTATGGTCTGTCGTTTGTCGTCTGTCGCCTGGACACGAGGGGGAGCACACTTATGTCGAGCGATCCACACCACGAATACGATGCCATTTGTGCCGAGCTTACCACATCGTCGCCGTCGAACACCGGGGCGATGTTCGGCATGCCATGCCTAAAGATCCATGGCAAGGCCTATGCCGGCTTCTTCAAGGACGCAATGGTGTTCAAGCTGCGGGCGCCAGCGCACACCGAGGCGCTCGCGCTAAGCGGCGCGCGGCTGTTCGACCCGACCGGGCAAGGGCGGGCGATGAAGGAATGGGTCGAGGTACCGTTCGAGCACGCAGCCCGCTGGCGTGAGCTTGGTCGCGCGGCGCTGGCGTATGTTAGCGGGGAGAGCTGATTCAATCTGTATGCCACTCAGAACGCCGCGGCAGCGACCTGCAGCATCTTGATCGCGGCGAGCAGGCACAACAGCGCGGTCAGAAGCACGGGCCCCCACACGCTCAGCAGTGCCAGCGCACGCGCAGCCAGGCTGGGCCGATCGGGCCGAAAGCCAGGCAGCAACTGCCGCTGCGTGGCATTCGCCCCGCCAAAGAGCGTTAGCGCGCCAGCCACCAGAAATGCGAGCGCACTGCCAAGCGTAATCAGCGCACCGAGAATGATCATGGATCGTTCCTATATTGCCGATTGCGATCGATAATCTGCAATCTGCAATCGGCTACCCACACCCAGAGGGTACCCGGTGAATTTGCAATTATGTCAGCGCCGCCACCGACTGCCGAACGACCAGCTCGGTCGGCAAGAGATGGTGATTGATGCCATCTTCTTTCTGGAGCGCCGCCACCAGCATTTCGGAGGCTAATCGGCCTTTCTCCTCGACCGGCTGGCGCACGGTGGTGAGCCCAGGGCGCATGTGCCGCGCATCCGGCAGATCGTCGAAGCCGACCACCGAAAGATCGCGCGGCAAGTGCAGCCGGTGCGTTTTGGCCGCATCCATCACGCCAATCGCGATAATATCACTCATCGCCACAATCGCGGTCGGGCGCTGTTTGGCGGCCCAAATCTGCTCAAAGGCCGCTTGGCCGCCTTCCCAACTGGTTGGGGCTTCGACCAGCTGAATCCCCGGATCGTCAAGCGACAGCCCTTGATCGGCCAGGGCCGCCCGGTAGCCAGCCAGCCGCGCCGCCAGCGTGCCGGTGTACTCCTCGACATGCCCGGCCTTGCCGGACTCAATGCATACCAGCGCGATCTGGCGGTGCCCTTTCGAGAGCACGTGCTGCATCACCGCCTGCGCGCCGCTGCGATCGTCGACATTCACGCTCGACACGTCCTCGGGCGCCTCGCTATCGACCATCACAAACGGCACATCGCGGCGGCGCATCAGTTGGATCTCGCCACGGTCGACCTCAAGGCCGACCACCACAAAGCCATCGACAGTGGCATGCGGGATAGCTTTCAGCATGGAGCCCCACAAGGGCGGCACCAGCATCAGCGTGAGCCCAACCTGCCCGCACACATGACCGATTCCGCGAATAAACTGCGTGTAGAACGGATTTGCCAGCGCGGTCGCAATATCTTGGGGCAGCAGCAGGCCAAGCGCATTCGTGCGCCGGGTTGTCATGCTGCGAGCGATTGGATCGGGCGTGTAGCCCATGCGCTCGGCGATTTCGCGGATATGACGAACAGTATTTGGCGCGAGCTGCGATGGAGCGTTAAATGCGAATGAGACGGCGGTTTTAGAAACGCCGGCTTCTTTTGCGATCTGGGTAATAGTAACTTTAGCCATAGTCGCTCCTAGCGCGCCATTATAACATTGTTTGATTGTAAAAGCACTGGAGCGATAATTACAGGACTTCTGTTGCTTATTGTTCGTTCGTCGGATCGCGCTGTTGCAGGGCGAGCGCGGGCGCGTCGGCCCGAGCTTGCGACTGGTGTGGTGCGTTCAGCAGCAGGCGATAGCAGAACGCGCCAATCGGCAGCATGAGCCAGAAGCTCAATAGCCGGAACAACACCGTGGCCCCCAGCGCCGCCTCGAGCGGCACGCCCTGCACACTTAGCGCTACAGTCAGCGCCGCCTCGACCGTGCCACCGCCAGCCGGTAACAATGTGTACGCGCTCACGATCAGTGCCAAGCCATAGGCCGCCAGCGCCGCCAGCGGCGCGATCGGCACACCTAGCCCGTGCAAGATCGCCAGCAGTGCCAGGCTATGGAGCATGAAAATTGTGAGCTGCAGGCAGATCAATGTCAGCACGCGGAACGGCCGATCAATCATCAGCTGGCGATTGTGCGATAGCTCTTCGACCATGTGGTGAATCTGCGTCTCGCTCCAGACCGGGCCGACGATCCGCTCGATCAAACCCTTAACGCGCATGGCCCAGCGATGCATCGTATGGCGCGGGCGCGTGCCGATGAACAGATAGACGAGAATGATCACCGCCACTGTCGCGAACCCGGTGATCGAGGCACGGGCCAACGAGCGGTTTTGCGTCGTCAATAACACATAGACGATGCCATAGACGAACAGAATCAGCATGGCACCGCCCCAACTCAGCAGCTCCAGGCTGGCAATTACCGCCACGCTGGTGGCCGGCACGCCACGCCGGCGCAGGCTACTCGTCAGAAAGGCATAGCTCGCGACCGTGCCGACTGGCAGCGCCTGGCTGAGCAGCATGGTAACAAGCGCGGCCGCGGAAAGCCAGAGCGAGCGCGCTTGGTAGCCCAATGTGGCCAGCACCCGGCCGTAGATCTGCCCGGCGCACAAGAAGCCTGCCAGAATTGCGAGCACGGCCAGCGCGAGCCAGCCCGGCCGCGCAGAGTGAATCAGCGTCAAGGCTTCTAGCGACTTAATCTGAATCTGGCGCCAGTTACGTGCGATCAGGGTCGCCAGCCCGATGAATAATAATCCGCTGAGCAGTAAGGTCCACGGAATGCGACGTCTCGTTAGCGACATTGTGCAACCTTGAGATGGTTGTGCAGGTGCATTCTGCAATACGCGTCGAATAATACTATTCAGACGTGCGATCATTATACACGGTTGCAGTTAATCGGTACATGACAAATCGCTGTCGAGTTTTATGCTACCCAATCGAGCCCCGTATACCACGCGCCGACGATCGCCAGATCGACCCGCGACGGCACAGCACGCTGCCGATCGACCGCTGGAAAGACCACGCCATCGCTCCAGACAGGAAACTCTTTGAGTGGCATAGATGCCTCTTGGACTGCTTTGTTCGGTTGGGAGAACTGGGCTGATTGTAGCACCGATTATCATTCGGCGGCGCTCATCAAGGCTTGCCCTGTTACACCCTACTTGAAATCTCCCCTAACTATCCGCCGCCTCTTGTGCTATCATGTTTACTTGAGCAAGCACAGGCAGGAGACAGATGATGGGACAACCAAGGAGCGCCGAGCCTATGGACGAAAATAAGCGCAGTTCCATCTCGAGGGCCATCAACTTAGAGGAGATGGGCGAATTCTGGGATACGCACGACTTCACAGAGCACGATACAGATGCGCCTGATGTTCCGTTTACGATTGCACGCGCGGTCCAGATCGAAGCAGAATTGCTCGGAGCGTTGGAGCAGCAGGCACGTCTGCGCGGCGTTGGCTTGGAAACGCTGGTCAATTTATGGCTCCAACAAAAGCTGAATGAAGAAGCACAGCCGGCTTCCACGTGAATATACCTGTGTCGAGGATCTGAATGAAAATAGCGATTATTGGCCTGCCAAACAGCGGCAAGACCACCGTATTCAATGCGCTCACCCGCGGCACCGCCGAGACGACGGCGTATGCCTCCGGCCAGCTGGAGCCAAATGTCGCCACCGTCAAGGTGCCCGATGGGCGGCTGGCCGTGCTGACGCGCATGTTTAACCCGAAAAAAACGACGCCGGCCGATGTGCAGTACGTCGATGTGGGCGGCTTGAGCAGCGGCGCCCGCCAGAGCGGCGGGCTGCCGCCAGTGCTGCTGAATTTCATCGGCGGGGCCGACGCGCTGCTGCATGTCGCGCGGGCCTTCGAGGACGACACAGTCGCCCACCCCGAGGGCTCGGTCAATTTGGCGCGTGATATCGAGTCGGTCGACTTGGAACTGGCTTTTTCCGACATGGCGATCATCGAGCGGCGGCTGGCCAAGCTGAACGCCGAGATCGGCAAGATGCCGACCAAGGATCGCGATGTACGGATTGCCGAGCGCGATTTGTTGGTCAAGCTACAGGCTGGGCTGGAGAACGGCCTGCCGATCCGCGATATCGAGCTGACCGACGAAGAACAGCGGGTGCTGCGCGGCTACCAGTTCTTGACCGCCAAGCCGCTGCTGCTGGTGCTGAATATTGGCGAGGGCCAGATCCAAAACCCGCCAGCGTTCGACTATCCTCACCGTGAAAGCGACGTGGTGGCGCTGTGCGGCAAGATCGAGGCCGAGCTTGCCCAGCTCGACGACGAAGATGCGCGGGCGTTTATGGAAGACCTGGGCATCAGCGAGGCGGCGCGCGATCGGGTGATCGCCTCCTCGTATAACCTGCTCGGCCTGATCAGCTTCCTGACCGCCGGGCCGGACGAGGTGCGCGCCTGGACCATCCGCCGGAACACTCCGGCGGTCGAGGCGGCTGGCGAGATTCACTCCGACATCCAGCGCGGGTTTATCCGCGCCGAGATCGTGGCCTACGACGATCTGATTAAGGCCGGCGGGATGACCGAAGCCAAAAAACAGGGCACCGTGCGGATGGAAGGCAAGACCTATATCGTCAAGGATGGGGATGTGTGTCATTTTCTGTTTAATGTCTAGCGAGTGTCTGTAGTCCGTGGCCAGTTGTCAGTTGTTTATCTTGTCAACGAACAACTGACTACGGACAACGAACAACTGACTACACTATGCTACGCTATTCACGAAACCTACGCGGCACCGAGCTGCAGCTGCTGATCACCGTGCTGCTGTTCTTTGCCGCCGGCTACATGCTGGTCGTCAACGTCACCCGCACGCAGGAATTTATTCCGACGGTGCGCGGCGTAGCCGACATCCTCTGGCCATCCGTGCTGCCGTTTCTGTTGTTTCTGGGCATCTCGATCGGTATGAGCGTGTGGGCGCCAAACGCCGACCAGCTAATGTTACCGCTGGTGGCGCTGCTGGCCGGCATGGGCCTGCTCATGACCGCGCGGCTCGAGCCAAGCCTGGCCGCGAACGAGCCGGCGTATAGCGGCGTCGACGCCAAGCAGTCGCTGTGGGTGACGATTGGTGTGTTCTTCCTGACCTTGATTCTTTTCGTACCCTGGGATACCTTGTTCCGGCGCTACCTGCGTACCTCGCTGATGGACTGGCTCGACCACCATCGCTATGCGTGGCTCACGATCGGCATCGGGCTAATTATTGCGACGTTCGTGTTCGGCAGCGATCCAAATGGCAGCGGCGTGCGCGCCTGGTTCAACTTTGGCTTCTTCAACTTCCAACCGTCCGAGCTGCTCAAAATTATTCTGGTGATCTTCCTGGCCTCGTACCTGAACGAACACCGCGAGGTTGTTTCGGGTGGCTACCAGCTTGGCCCGTTGACGCTGCCGCCGCTGCCGTACCTGGTGCCGTTGATCGGCATGTGGGGCATCGCGATGGGCTTAATTATCTTCCAGCGCGATCTCGGGGCGGCACTGCTGCTCTTTAGCGTGTTCCTGGCCATGCTGTACGTCGCGACGAATAACGGACTGTATGTGATCGCCGGCCTGAGTGCCTTTGGCGTCGGCTCGTATGTGCTGTTCAACGTCGTGAACATCGTCAAGACTCGCGTCAGTATCTGGATCGACCCTTGGGCGACGGCGCAGAGCACCGGCTACCAGATTGTGCAGGCGATCTATGCACTCTCGTCTGGCGGCGTGTTTGGGGCTGGGCTAGGCCGCGGCTTCCCGACCGTGGTGCCGGCAGCGCATACCGACTTCATCTTCACGGCGATCGGCGAAGAGCTGGGTTTGGCGGGCACAATCGCGCTGCTGATCGCCTACCTGCTGCTGATCTTTCGCGGCTTCCACATCGCCCTGCGCGTATCGAGCCGGTTCCGCGGCTTTGAGCAACTCATGGCGGTGGGCCTGACGACCATTCTGGCGGTGCAGACCTTCATCATCATCGGCGGTAATCTGCGGCTCATCCCGCTGACCGGCATCACGCTGCCGTTTGTGTCCTACGGCGGCTCGTCGGTGCTGATGAATTTTATGATTATTGGATTGCTGCTGCGCATCTCGGCCAGCCCTGAGCGATAAGAGCCTGTAACCTGTCGTAGAAGTCACCACCAAGACACCGGGTACCCTCTGGGTGACGCCAAGAATCGATCGAAGGTTCGAGGCGTTTCCTAATACATAGAAAAACTTGGTGACTTAGCGACTTGGTGGTTTTCAGGCTCAACCATCCGCCGCGCAGGCAGAGTTAGCTGCGCGGCAGCACCACCGTAAACGTGCTACCCGATCCTGGCGCACTGCGAACAGTGATGTGACCGTCGTGGGCCTCGATCACATGCTTGACGATTGCCAGGCCTAAACCGGCGCCGGAGTGCGGCCGCGCCAAAGAAGCATCGACCTGGTAGAACGGCACAAAGATCTTGTCCTGGGCCTCGGCGGGGATGCCGATGCCGCTATCCTCTACCCGCAGAATCAGGCGCGAAGGATCATCATCGAGTGCCACGCGAACATAGCCGCCGCGTGGCGTAAATTTGATTGCATTATCCAATAGGTTGCGGAAGGCCTGATCGAGTGCCATGGCGTCACCATAAAACGGCGGCGCTGGCTGAAGGGCCATATCGAATGCCAGCCCATGCTCCTGGGCACGCTGCTGGTCTTCAACAGCCAGCCGCAGCACCATATCATACACCGAAATCGGCACGCGCTTGATCTGCGACGAACGCACCTCTTGAAGATACAGCAAGTTATTCACTTGGCGCGTCAGTGTCTGAGCGTTGCGCATCATCACATCAAGCGCTTGGCTCTGAACGTCGCTCAGCGTGCCAAGCGTTCCGCGCTCGAACAGATCGAGATAGCCCAAGATCGACGTGAGTGGCGTGCGCAGCTCGTGTGAGAGTGTGGCGAGGAACTGGCTCTTGAGCTGATCCAGCTCCTGCAACTCGGCATTGGCGGCGGTCAGATCGCGCACCTGGCGCTCCAGCCGCTCGACTAGCTTATTGTTATACTCGCGCAAAAGCGGCGTTTCGGTGCCCTGTGGCAGCTCTTCGCGCTTTCCGGCCAGGAACTCTTGCAACTGCTCGGTCAGCGTGCGCGGATCAATCGGTTTGATGATATAGCCATCGCAGCCGGCTACCAGCGAGCGCTCGCGCGCGCCAATACGGCTATCGGCAGTGACGGCCACAACCGGCACGCCGCGCAGATGCTCCATGTTGCGCAGCAGCGTCGTGGTCTCGTAGCCGTCGAGCCCCGGAATATTAATATCCACGAGAATCATGGCTGGGCGCGACTCGCGGGCCAGCGCGATGCCCTGAGGGCCGTCGTTGGCAAGCACGACCGTATAACCGCGCGCCTCAAGGATGCGCAGCACCAGGCGCTGGTTATCGGCGTTATCTTCAATGTAGAGGATGGTTGGTCGGGTATGCATACCAGTGCTCATTTCGCTGCCAATTCATGATCTTCGGGGTGCGCTTGGGGCCGCTCCGATGGCAATCCAATCGCGCAGGGCAGCGTGAAGGTAAATGTGCTGCCCTGACCCACAACGCTCTCCACCCAAATCCGGCCGCCATGTGCCTCGATCAGCTTGCGGCAGATCGACAGCCCCAAACCGCTGCCTTGCTTTTCGTTCCGCCGGCTGTCCAACTGGCGAAACTCCTCAAAGATCAGCGGCAGATGTTCCGGCGCGATACCAATGCCCGTATCGCGCACGCTGATAGCAACGTATTGAGCGGGCGTCCGCTCGCCGTTGCCCCGCTCGGCCCGGCTATGCCCATCGCTGTTCGGCTGGTGCAGCATCGTCGTGCCGCCCACGGTCGCCTCTAGTTCGACCTCATCGGCAAGAGTGATATAGCTCGCCGATACAGTGATCGTCCCTCGCTCAGTGAACTTGACCGCATTAGAAAGGAGGTTAAGCAAAATCTGCCGCACCTTGGCCGCGTCGGCGCGCGCCAACTGCAGCGGATCGGGGAGATTGGCGCGCAGCGCGATCGGCTTACTATGCAACAGCCCGCCAACCATATCGATCACCTCGCCGATGATCTGGCGCAGATTGATCGTTTGAATGTTGAGATCGAGCTTGCCGGCCTCAATCCGCGACAGATCAAGCAATTCGTTAATCAGGTGCAGCAGGAACCGGCCGTTTTGATTGATTGTCTTCAGATCTTCACGCTGCAGTGCCGAGATTGGTCCATCTAGCTCGTCGAGCATCACGGTTGAGAATCCGATGATCGAGTTGAGCGGCGTACGCAGTTCGTGCGAGATCGCGGCCAAGAACTGGCCCTTCAAGCGATCGGCCTCTTGGGCGCGCACGAGCGCCGCGCGCAGCTCGATGGTACGCTGCGCGACCTGCTGCTCGAGCTCGGTGTACAGGCGGATGTTCTCGATCGTGAGGCCCACCATGCTCGCATAGGCCAGCAACTGCGCGGCGTCGCGCGCAGTAACCGCATGCTTGCTATACAGATAGTCGGCCGATAGCAGCCCGATGATCTTCTCCTCGTGGCCGAAGATCGGGACTTGTACATACGACTCGCTGCGCGAGATCTGCTGTTTGGACTGCAAGACGCGTGGGTGGTGCCAGGGATTATCGACGATCACTGCCTGGCCGCTGCGGATGATATCGGCCTCAACCGTTTCGCTGTCGAGCGGGATCGGCGTCGCGTTCACCACAGCTACGAACTCAGCAGCTTGATCTTCTGCGCCGGCTCCAAACGAAGCGCCGACGACCCGCAGCCTGTCATTGTCCACTAGGTAGAGCGCCGCACGCTCAAAACCGAAGTCATCGCAAACCGCCTGGGGAATCGCTTCAAAGATCTGCGGTAGCGACAAGATCGCTTTGAACCGGTTCGATACCACATTCAGCGTCGCCAGCTGGCGCAGGTTATCTTCCAGCTCGGCGACCTTCTGGTTCAGCGCTTTTGTCATCAGATTGAACGAGATAATTAAATCGCCGATCTCGTCGTTGCTGACCCGCGGCAGGCGGTGGTGCAGATCGCCAGAGGCGACCCGCTGCGCGTCGATCTGCAGCTGGCGGATCGGGTGGGTAAGCAACACCGAGAAGATCGCGCCAAGTGCTAAAACGGCCAGGACGCTCGCGACCACCACGACGATAATCAAGTCACGCAGGCGCTGCTGGCCCTGCGCGATCGCCGCGCCGACATCGGCGGCCGGCCGAATAATTTCGGCTTCGGGGATGACGATGCCGACGCTCCAGCCGGCGCTATCGATTGGCGCATAGGCGAGATAGACGCTTTCGCCCTGGTAGAACAACCGCTCGACGCCCTGCTCGTGTTTGATCATACGGCGGAAAGCAGCCTGCAACTTCGGGTCGTTTGTGGCAAGCAGATTCTCGCTCTCGAACGGGTTGTTCCAGCTCTGCCCATTGGCGCGCATGTCGGGGCGTACCAGCACATGGCCCTGGCCATTGACCAGAAAGGCATAGCCCTTCTGACCCATGTCGAGCTTGAGCAGATCTTGCTGGATGGTATCGAGCAACAGATCGAAACCAACCACACCAAGAAAATTGTCGCGCGCATCATAGAACGGCGCGGCGCAGGTGGTCGCGAGCTTCTTGGTGTTGGCGTCGATATAAGTATCGACCCATACGGTGTGGCCGGCCTCGTGCGCGCTGGTGAACCACGGGCGCGTGCGCGGATCGAACGGCTTGACCTGAATGAGCGTATCGATAATATCGTGATCGAATGCGATCACACCACCATCGTCGAGCGCTACATAGCCGAGGCTGATTAATTTATAGCGCTGAACGATCGTGCTGAGGATCGGGATGAACTGGCGCGCGCGATCGGCGGTGCTTTCATATTGGGCAATATTCGCCGGGGTCGGGCCATCGGGCGAGATCCAGATCCGACCGGTACTGTTGGAAGGTGGTTGGCTGGCCACCATGAGCGCGGTGACGTTCGTCGTAAGGCTCTCGACCTGCCGCTGAATGTCCTCCAATGTCGCATTATACAGCCGCGCTTTATCGGCGGCGCGCTTGGCAAGGTTCGCTTCGGCCTGGGCGCGCAGGGCGTCGATGCTGGTCTGCATTGCCGTGTCCCGCGCGGTATTGAGACTCGAAAGCCCCAACAGACTGACGATGAGCAGTGGCGTCAACGCCAGCCCAAGCGCCAAGAGCAATACTTTGGCACGTATACTAAGCCGAATGGATCGGACAAGCGCCATGATTAGTCTGCCTATAATCACTGACGTACGAGCAATTGGTATGAGGGCCTCGCCGTTTCTAAGACCTCCCAACCCAATAGTGCCTAGTGCGTAGTAGGGACGCGATATATCGCGTCCCTACTACGCACTATCGAATGGCAATATCCACCTGAAATGACTCACTAAGAATCCGTGGAGCAGGTTTGGCCAGCACGGCGCCCTCAGCGCATAGTATCACGCGGGGCGATTTTGTTTCAAGGTGCGCGGATGAAGATTACCTTACAATTGAACTATTTTTCATCCGGTGGTTGGATATGTTTGGTGAACGATGCTTTCGTATGCGCAATGCCCTGCACGCATGCCTCAGGGCAACCCGATCGATGGTCAATCGTAGCAAACAGTTCAGCGAATAGATCGCATTGCTGATTTCTCGCTGCCGCGGCTGCAAGAGAGGCTACTGTTTGCGTAGCATACGCGTTCCGCATATACTGGGTATCGACAGATAACGGACAAGCACCAAGAACCGGGTACCCTCTGGGTGAACTGAGAACCGGGGGCGCACGAACGGTTCTTGGTTCTCTGGGAGATACACATGGACTATGCACTCGATCGATTCGAGCAGCAGGTGCAGACTGCAATTGCTGCGACAGGCAAAGTGCCTGAGTCGCTGATTGAGCTGACTGCGCCCAAGCCAAATATCCCGGCCGACTTAGCATTCCCGGCCTTCAAAGCTGCCAAAGAGCTGCGTGTCGCGCCGCCGCTGCTCGCGCAGGAACTGGCCAAGGCGATCAAGCTAGCGCCTGACACACTGATCGACGGCGTTGCGGCGGCTGGCCCTTTCCTTAACTTTACTATCAACGCTACCCGCCTGACAGCCGCGGTGCTGGAGGAGATCGAGGAGCTCGGGCCGCGCTACGGCAGCGACGACCAAGGCGCCGGCAAGACCGTGGTGATCGACTATTCCTCGCCGAATGTCGCCAAGCTGATGCACGTCGGCCATATTCGCTCGACGATTATTGGCCAGGCGCTCTACAATATCTTCGGCTTTCTTGGCTATCGAGTCATTGGCGATAACCATCTGGGCGATTGGGGCAAGCAGTTCGGCATGAACATCGCCGCGATCGTCAAGTGGGGCAAGCCATCCGGCGAGGGCGAAGAGGCGCTGGCACAGCTCGACAAGCTGTATGCCCAATATGTGGGTATGGCCAAGGAGGATCGGGCGCTCGACGACGAGGCGCGCGCGTGGTCGCTGCGGCTCGAGCAGGGCGACCCAACCGCGCGCGAGCTGTGGCAGTGGATGGTCGACCTAACGATCAGCGCGAACCAGCGCAACTACGACCGGCTGGGCGTCCACTTCGACCATATCTATGGCGAGAGCTTCTACGAATCCATGCTGGCGGACGTGATTCAAGAGGCACTCGACAAGAAAGCGGCCTATCGCGACGAAGGCGGCGCGGTGGTGGTCGACCTTGGCGACAGCACGCCGACCTTCCTGCTCCAGCGCAGCGATGGCGGCACGCTGTACCATACCCGCGATGTCGCCACGATTCTGTTCCGACTGCGCGAGTTCGCGCCATCACAGATACTGTATGTCGTCGGCATGCCGCAGGAGCTGCACTTCCGCCAGCTGTTCGCGCTGGTGCGCGCCATGGGCTACGCCGAGGGCGTGCATCTGGAGCATATCAAATTCGGCACGATCTTCGATCAGTATGGCGCGCCGCTCTCGACCCGCCGCGGCAATATGATCTACCTGGCCGATCTGCTCGACGACGCGCACCGGCGCGCCCGCGCGGTGGTCGAGCAGGCCAGCCCCGAGCTGCCCGAGGTCGAGAAAGACGAAGTTGCCGAGACTGTGGGCATAGGCTCAGTGGTGTATAACGACCTGTACCAGGACCCGCGGCGTAATATCACGCTCGACTGGGAGCGCATGCTGACGCTAGAAGGCAACAGCGCGCCGTATATTCAGTATATGTACGCGCGGTGTCGCTCGATCATACGCAAAGCTGAAGCGTCCGTTGTCAGTAGTCCGTCGTCGGTGGCGTCAGACAACCAACAACGGACAATGGACAACGGACGGCCAGCAGTTGACGCTTCGCTGCTTACGCACCCATCCGAGATCGCGGTGGTGAAGCAGTTGGCCAAGCTGCCGGGAGCGGTGCGCGAGGCCGGCGCGCGCTATGCGCCGTTCGTGATCGCCGAGTGGTGCTACGAGACGGCGCGGGCGCTCTCGGGCTTCTACCGCGACTGCTCGGTGCTCAGGGCCGATACACCCGAACTGCGCACGGCGCGACTGCACCTGGTGGCGGCCACGGCACAGGCGCTCAAGAACGGCCTCGGGCTGTTGGGCCTGCGCGCCCCGGAACGCATGTGACAAGGAGTGGTAGGATGGTACACCTGACACCGATGACAGAAGCTGAGTTCCAGGCCTTCCTGAAGCCTGCTATCGAGGAATATGGGCAGGAACACGTCAAAGCAGGACACTGGCGCGCCGAGGAAGCAACGGAGAAATCCAGCGAAGAATTTCGGCAGTTACTGCCGGACGGCCTGGCCACCCCGGACCAGCACCTGTATGCGATCAAAGATGATCGCGACACAAATGTGGGCATGCTGTGGTTCGCCGTGACGGAGCGCGGCGGCAAGCGCGGGGCGTTCGTCTACGACGTGCAGATCTACGAGCAGTTCCAGCGGCGCGGCTACGCCACGCTAGCATTCCAAGCGCTGGAAGAGCTCGCACGCGACATGGGCCTGGCAGCGATATCGCTACACGTCTTTGGACACAACACGGCTGCCCGCGCGCTGTATGAGAAACTTGGATTTGTCACCAAGAACGTATTCATGGCCAAAACTATCGGCGAAGAATAAAAGATCTGCTAGCTACCGCAGCATTCTTCTTTCCATTACGAATAGCTAAACGAGGAATATGTGTTCGATCTAAGTCAGTTTAACGCCATCCTGCTCGATATGGACGGCGTACTGTATCGCGGTGATGTGGCGCTGCCGGGCGTGAACGAGCTGTTGGCGCTGTGCGAGCGGCGCGCAATCGCCTACGCGTGTGTGACCAACAACTCGACGCTAACGCCCGAGGATTACCAGGCCAAACTGGCGGCGATGGGCATCGGTATGCCGGCCGCACATGTCATTACCTCGTCGACCGCGACTCGGCGCTACCTGGAGCACGAGTTTTCACGCGGCACGCCGGCCTTTTACATCGGCATGCGCGGCCTGCGCGAGGCGCTATTTGGCGATGGCTATTTCATCTACGACGAGCAGCATCCCCAAGTGGTCGTATCGGGCCTGGACATGGAATTGACCTATCAGAAGCTCAAGATCGCCGCGCTGGCCATCCGCGCTGGCGCGCGCTATGTTGCGACCAACCCGGATTTTACACTGCCGACCGACGAGGGGCTGGTGCCGGGGGCCGGCTCAATCATCGCATTGCTACGAACGGCCAGCGATGTCGCGCCGACGGTGATCGGCAAGCCGGCGCCGGCAATGTTCCAAACCGCGATCGAGATCTTGGGCGCCGACCCACGCCGCACGCTGACGATCGGCGATCGGCTCGACACCGACATCGCTGGGGCGGCGGCGGCTGGGCTGGCTTCGGCGCTGGTGTTCACCGGCGTGTCAACGCGCGCGCAGCTTGCGCAGAGCGCGCTGCAACCTGATATGGTGGTCGCGGGGCTGCCGGAGCTAGTGGCGGCGTGGAACGAGGAATAGCGGAGAGGCGAAAGGAGCGGAAGGCGTTATCGTGATGTCGTTTCCGATACTTCCACTGCTTCCGCCGTTCCTCGTTCCGACCCCCACAGCCGCGTCAGCGTAAAGGTCTGCGAAAAGCCTCTAAGCTCGCGCTGGAATGTTTCGAGCACAACTTCCTCGCGCCGCAGCACCTGGCGCGCGCCGGGATCGCCCAGCACCTCTGGCGTAATCACGATATCGCCGCCGAGGCTCTCATTCTGCACACGCGCGGCGATGTTTACCGTCGAGCCGAAGTAATCGAGCAGATCGTTCGCGTTCACCGCGATACATGGGCCGCGATGCAGCCCGAGCTTCACGCGTAGTTGCGGGTCGTTCTGGGCGATCGGCCCAACTGTAAACTCGCGCTGAATCTCCAGGCTGGCCTCGATCGCATCCTCGGCCGAAGGAAACACCGCCATCACAGCGTCGCCGATCGTCTTGACCAAGGCGCCGCGCCAGCGCGCGATTATCGCCTTCATCACGTCGAAGTGGTCACGCACGCGCGCATAGGCCGGCGAGTCGCCGATGGTGTCGTACAGCATCGTCGAGCCCTTTAAGTCGCTGAATAGGAAGGTGAGGTTGCGAATGGACACGCCCAGCCCCGGCGCCAGCACCTGCGAGGAGAACAGTTGGCGAAATTCATCCAGCGCCGTGACCATCGCCGCGCTGACGGCTTGGGCGCTCCAGGCGGTCTGCTCAAGAATGACTAGCAGGCTCGTGTCACCCGCGTTTGTCAAGCTCAATGTGACCTGGCCGGGCGCCAACTCAGCCGCGCCAACCGCCAGCTCATCGGCGCTGAAGTGAATCGCTGCAGACTGCGCCGCGTGATCGTCGGCGACACGAATGATGACCCAAGGAGCGAGCTGGCGGGTGCGCAACCGGTAGTCGCCGGCGTCGAGTCGAAACTGAAGCTCTTTTGAGCCCTGCGGCGGCAGCCACACCTGCGAGACAACATGGCGGGTGTTGGCCGGCCCGCCGATGCAGTAGGCCTGATCGACGGCATCGCGAATGTCGGGGCTGACATCGAAGCGCAGTTCGACCGACTCGTCGAAATTGACATCGTAGCGAATATTACACGATATGCAGTGCGCATCCTGTGCGAGATCCGACAGTGTCGGGACGCGCACGCTCGGCCCGCGGCAATTTGGGCAGAGCACGTCCCATTCCAGATCGAGCAAGCCGGCGCGCGTAGCATACAAGAACAGCCGCAGCACTTCCATGCGTTGCTCGCCCCAAGCGTCGGCGAGCGCGAACGGCCGCATGCGCAGGACGTCGGGGTCGTCGGCAGTGCGCAGGTGTGTGGTCAGTCGTTCGATCAGCACGGGCCGCATGCCAAATTGGCGCAAGCGCTTGGCGCCGAGCCCGAGGCGATCGGCGTTCACGACCGGCGTACGCGCCGGAGGCAGTTGCGCGCTGCGCGACGCGGCGATCACCAGATCGCCGAACGAGCGATAGGCGCGCAGCAGAGCGCGCAGCAGCTTCTGCCGAATATAGATCGGCGCAACCGCGCGACCAATCAAGCCGCGCGGCTCGAGCTCGACAACCACCTCGACATGCGTGCGGCCCGCCGGCAGCGGGCTAAGCGTTGTGCGGGTCATTAGGCGCTTCACCGGCACTGGCGGCTGGAAGGCGCGTTCGACTTGGTGCCACTGCTCGAAGACCCACTCATAAGGGTACTCGCTCCAGGCAACCGGCACACCCATATAATGACTATTCACCGAAATGGTTAGGTCCGGTTCAAGCGTACTGCGCTCGAATGAAGGGAGGCCAAGCGCACGATCGATTCTGCCCGTGTCGGAGAGCAAGGGCCACAGTTGCTCGGGCGATGCGTCGAGGTCGAGTGCGGCGGTCAGTTTGATCGGCAGCCCTGCCATAGCGGAAAAACCTTCCACGTGAAGTTGATGCTGGCTAAGAATATTATACACATGGTTTCTTACGAAACCGCCTTCATTTCATAGAAAACTCTCGAGTTGGAAACCACGCCGCTTTAGCGGCAGTGGAGGAAACGGGTAGCGCCGCGTGGGAGCCACGCTTGCTTGCATCAAGCGACACTTGCACACATGTTCGGATAGTGGTAGACTGTCTTAATGACAGTAACACTTTCCACACGTACCATATGCTGCAAAGTGGCGTTTGATAGCGTGGCTGATACGGTGTTGCGCGAAACGCAACGTGCGTTCAACCGCGCCGCTACCTACTGCGCATCGGTTGCGTGGCGGCAGGGTGTGACCAACAAAAACAAGCTGCATCACATCGTCTACGGCCCGGCCCGCGCCAACTATAGGGCTTGGCGCGCAACTCGCGTGCTGCGCCAGAGATAAGGCTGCAGAAGGGGTGCGACGCGCTCGACAAGACAAGAGGGCTGATTGTCCGACGTTCCGAGACAACAGCAGCATCCGCTACGATGCCCGAACGTACCGCTTCCTCAGTATGGATCGGGTGTCCCTTAACACCTTGACAGGTCGTGTGATCGGCCAACTTGTGCTTGGCGACTTCCAGCGGCGCTCGTTGTACGACCAAACTTGGAAGATGGGCGGCGCGGAATTGGTCCGACGCGCAAATGTCTGGTATCTGCACATTACGCAGACTAAAGCCGATCCCGCGCCAGATGAGCCGCAAGGTGTTATTGGCGTTGATCTTGGCATCGTTAATCTGGCAACCGACTCGGACGGCGAACAGTACAGCGGTGCACAGGTCGGGCAGATACGGGAAAAACGGTTCCAGCATCGCCAGCGACTGCAAACTGCAAACACGCGCCGCGCCCGCTGGCGTTTGCGCCAACTGGCGGGTAAAGAGGCTCGTTTTCAGCGCCAGATCAACCACGAAATCAGCAAGCGGCTTGTTCAGAAGGCCAAACACGAACGTAAGGCACTCGCGCTCGAAGACCTGAAGGGAATTCGGGAGCGAACAGCGGTTCGACGTTCGGAGCGACGGCAGCGCGCAAGTTGGGCCTTCCACCAGTTGCGGTTGTTTCTCAGCTACAAGGCACAACGCGAAGGGGTGCGCGTGGTTTTGGTAGACCCGCGCAACACGTCGCGTACGTGTAATGCCTGTGGGCATTGTGAGAAGGCTAATCGCAAGGCTCAAGATCGGTTCCTCTGTGTCGCGTGCGGCTACGCCACAAACGCCGACGTAAACGCTGCCGTGAATATCTCCAGGGCTGCCGTCGTACAGCCTATTGTGTCAGCCTCACCTGTTTGAGGCTGGATACAAGCCGCGCGGTTTCAGCCGCTGTGGTCTATGACTACAAAACGAAGGCAGACGGGGCTTTTCGCAAATATATCGCGGCTATTCCTGGTGCGGCAGGAGCCCGATCTGTCGCAGCAGGCCGGCGACATCCCATATGCGCGTGTCGGCGGCGGCCAGATTGCCACGATAGCGGATCAGACTGACACCGGTGAAGCAAATGACTTTGCCTGTCGCTGGGATGCCGAGCAGCCGGCCGCGGTGCGTGCCCGAAAGAGTCCATTCGACCACCACGGTATTGCCTTCGGCGACCATCCGATCGACCCGCACCTGTGAGTCGGGGATGGCGCCAAAATGGCGCGCATACACCGCGGCAATCTGCTCTGGGCCGACGATCGGCCGTGCGATGGCGATATCGCGCAGCTCGGCGTCGTGGGCGAAATGCGCGGCAGCGGCGACGGGATCATGCGTATTGAACATATCGAAAATGTGCTGCGTCCAGGCTTTGAGGTCGGCAATCGACATGGCCGCCTTCCTTTCTTGCTGGTGTAACCTTTAATGCACACAATGTAGCAAGGCGGTCTTAACGGAATCTTGACGGAGTCCTAATGTTTGGGATGTTTTCGCATATCGCTACTGAGAAATATGTATCGGGTTGGCAAAAGTTCCTTCATTTCCCACAGTTCCTTTGGGGGGGAACGAAAGGAACTATAGGAAATAAAGGAACTTTGAGATGTCGAATCATGCTGGAAACCCAGCTGTTCTGGGAGGTCATCTATTGCAGCCCGGTCACCAGGCCGGCATACTTCTCGGTGAGCACGCGCGCCTGCTCTTCGGTGCTGCCCTCGGCGATGATATGGAAGAACGGCCCATCCGGGTCGGGCAGAATCAGCACCCACTCATTGCCCAGATCGATCTTCACACCGTCGACCTGTTCCAGCCGGCGCTCCTGGTACTGCTGATTGAGAATGCGCATCACTTTGCCCTTGTGCTCCCAGCGACACGGCACGCGTGTTTGGTGCATGTAATAGCGCGGCAGCTCGTGAATCACCTGTGAGATGCTCGTGCCGCGCAGCGTCAGCAGCTCCATAATCTTGACGATCGCGAAAATGCCGTCGACGACCGGGAAGAAGCTCGGGAAAATATAATTGCCGGCGCCATCGCCGAGCAGCAGCATATCGCGGTTGTGTGCCGCGGTCTGCATCAACGCGGCCAGCGTCGCGCGCGTGCGGACAATCTTGCCGCCATAGCGCTCGGCGAGTTGCTCGAACGCGCGCGGCGCGGTGACTGGCACGGCCACAGTGCCGCCGCCATTCACCGCCAATGTCAAGGCGGTGATCGCAGCAAGTGCTTGGGTGCCATGCAGCCGCCGCCCAGCGTCGTCGACCAGGAATAGCTTCTCGCCACCGCCATCGATCCGAACGCCCATATGCGCGCCGAGCACCGGCGTGATCCGCGCCAGCCGCTCCATGCCCTCCTCAAATTCCTGTGAGGTCTGAAACAGACGTTGATCGTCGAGGTTGGCGTTGAGCTCGACTACATCGACTTCGAGCCGGCGCAGGATATTCGGCAGAATGACGGAAACATTCGCGTTGGCATAATCGATCACCAGATTGAAATCGCGTGCGATGCCGGCGAGCGCATCCTGACGCAATGCATTAAAAAACGCGGTGGTGTAGGTCTCCTCGATATTCTCGACATCGGCGATCCGCCCGATCTCGTCGAGATACACCCGCCGGTAATCCTCGCGGAAGAACACCCCTTCGATCTTGCGCTCGGTGGCGGTGTCGATGTCCAGCCCGTTCTTGTCGAAAAACTTGATATCGACCACCCGGTTATCGAGCGGCGAGAGCCGCAGATGAATCCCGCCCTCCGCGCCGATCGCGTGAGTGATGAAACGTGCGACCGGAATCGGCATACTGTGCAGTTCGGCGACATTCACGCCGGCCGAAGGCACGCCGGCGATCATGGCGCGCTTGAGCATGCGCGCGGTATAGTGCGCGTCGCGGTTCATCGTCACACGGCTGCCGCGCGGCAAGATCGTGCCAAACGCCGCGCTGAGCTTGGCGCAGAACTCAGGCGTCAGATCGATATTCACCAGGCCGGTGATGCCATTGCGCCCAAACAAAACGCGGCGGCCCTGGGAGCCCCAGATAATGCTGGAGCTAATCGTGGCGCCCTCGTCGACCTCTTTGCTCGGCCAGATCTTGACATTCGCGCCGATCACCGCCCCAGCGTTGATGATCGTCTGATCGCCGACCACAACGCCCTCGAACAGCACCGCACGACTCTTGATATTGCACTGGCGCATCACAATCGCGCCGCGTAACTCGGCCCGCTCGCCAACGTATGAGTTGCGCCAGATAATCGAGCGATCGATCGTCGCGCGTGAGTCGATCACCGCGTAATCGCGGATGGCGGTCGGTCCGTGGACGATCACGCCACCCTTGATCTTCACGCCATGGCCGAGGAACACCGAGCCGATGAACTGCGCATCGGGGGCGATTTCGGCGTCGCCTTCGAGCCACAGATCATTGCCCTCGTTATGGCCGATACGCGGCAGCTTGACCTTGCCGATCATATAGTCGCGGTTGGCGCGCATGTACTCTTCGATCGTGCCGACGTCGGTCCAATAACCCTCGGCGATAAAGCCGTACAGTGCGTCGTTCTTGCGCAACATATGCGGAAACACGTCTTTCGACCAGTCGGTGATCTTCCCTTTGGGAATATACTTAAATACCTCGGGGTCGAGCACATAGATGCCGGTGTTGACCGTGTCGGAAAAAATTTCGCCCCAGCTGGGCTTCTCCATAAACTGTGTGACACGGCCGTGCTCGTCGACGATGATCACGCCATATTCGAGCGGGTTTGGCACGCGCGTCAACGTGAGCGTCGCAAGCGCCTTGTGCTCGTTATGGAACTCGATGATTTGCTCGAGGTTGAAATCGGTGAGCGCATCGCCGGAGATCACCAGAAACGGCTCTTTCAGCAGATGCTCGGCATTCTTTACGCTGCCGGCGGTGCCGAGCGGCTGCTCCTCCAGCGAGTAATCGATATGGACGCCATGGGCCGATCCATCGCCGAAATGATCTTGGATCACATTTGCGAGATACTGCACGGTCACGACGATCTCGGCGATGCCATGAATCTTGAGCAACTCGATAATATGCGCCATTACCTGCCGATCAACAATCGGCACCATTGGCTTGGGCCGGTTGATCGTCAATGGGCGCAGACGCGAGCCTTCACCTCCGGCCATCACAACAGCTTTCATGGCGTGCTCCTCTCGTTGGTGATCTGCGGCTGAATCTGAGGGTGCCGATTAGTATAGCACGGCGTATAGGCGCGCGGCAAGCGTTAATTGTTAATGACAGGACTTACGCGGTCACTCATAAAACACGGATTTTTCTTCGTCGTATCGAACGTTTTCGTTCTGCGAACGAAAAACGTTCGATACGAGAGATTTTTATTCCGTGTGCGAAAGCAAAAGCCGAGAACCGACAGCATGTGTCGGTTCTCGGCCAGTCATACGCGCTACGCGAAAAAAACTACTTCTGCTTGCGCAGCTCCTCGACGCGGGCGGCTAGCTGGGCAATCTTAGCGCTCAAATCTTCAATATCGCGCTTGGAGGGGATGTTGAGCCGATTCAGGAACTCCTCCATGCCCTGCTCGACGCGCGAGCCGACCTTTTCAGCCTGGGCGCCGACGTTCGGGGTGCTCCGGCGCAGCTTGCTTTGGACCTCGCGCAACAGCTTCTCGGCATCCTTCTGGGCCAACTCGCCGCGCTCGACCAGCCGGTTCACAAACGCCTCGGTCTCGTCGCGGCTTAGCGCAACTGCGCCAATACCAGCCAGCAGCAGCTTGCGCAGCGCTTCGACAAACGAAGTACCGGTTTCCTTGCCATTCTCTACAATCTCGCGCACTTTGACTTCAACTTCCTCGGTCATCGGAATACCTCCTGAGCATTGCTCTCTATATCCAGTTGGTTGGCCGCATCTTATAACGCAACGCGTTATATCTGAAGTATAACACACTGCGTCATGGATGTCAAGGGCCAACAATCTCAATGCCATTCAACATCATTCTGGGATGTGATAATGTCATGCTGAACGGCCTTACGCTTCCTCATCGAAGATCGGCGAGGAAGCGTAAGGCCGTTCAGCATGACAGCGTTATACTTGGTGTATCAATGTTTACCGGTGGCAGACTATATCCTTTTGCCCGTTTGCCCACACCCTCAAATCTGGTTATACTGATGCCGACAACCACTTCGCAACCCATTGGTGACAAGTCGCGGCGTCTAGATCAACTTCGCATAGCTGCACGCGACTGCTACCTATATGGAGGTGTCTCCATGCCGCAGCTCATGTGGATTAATGGCCAGCGGGTGCCTAGCGTCACCGGCGAGCTGTTCGAGGTTCAAGATCCCGCCACGGAAGAGATCGTCGATCAGGCGCCGATGGCGAACGAGCAAGACGCGCGCATGGCGATTGCTGCGGCCAACGCGGCGTTCGCGAGCTGGCGCAAGGTCACCGCGCACGAGCGAGCCGAGCTGCTGCACGAGGTCGCGCGGAAGATTCGCGAGCGCAGCGAAGACCTAGCGGCGCTGCTGACGCGCGAAGGCGGCAAGCCGCTCATAGAGAACCGCGACGAGATGGGCTGGAGCGCTGCCTGCTTCGACTACTACGCCGAGCTGCAGCGCAACACGCGCGGCCGGGTGATTCCCTCGGTCGAGCCGTCGCAGCTGGCCATGGTGCTGAAAGAGCCATATGGCGTAGTCGCGGCGATCGTGCCGTGGAACTACCCGATCCTGCTGATGTCGTGGAAGGTCGCGCCGGCCCTGGCGGCTGGCAATACGGTGATTATCAAGCCGAGCGAGCTGACTCCGCTCTCGACATTACTGTTTGCTGAGATCTTCGACCACCTACCGCCCGGCGTGGTCAATATTGTCACCGGCTATGGCGCGACGGTCGGGCGCGAGCTGGTGGTCAGTCCGCACACCCAGATGATCGCCTTCACCGGCTCGTTCACCACCGGCCGCGAGATCGCGCGCCTGGCCGCCGAGCGGGTCAAGCGCACGCACCTGGAGCTGGGCGGCAAAGACGCCTTTATTGTGGCAGAGGATGCCGACCTGGACGTAGCGGTGCCGGGCGTGGCCTGGGCGGCGCTGTTGAACGCCGGGCAGGTCTGCACCTCGACTGAGCGGGTGTATGTGCACGAAAGCATCGCGAAGCTGTTCACCGACCGGCTGGTCGACTACGTGCGCACACTGCGGCTTGGCCCTGGCGTCGAGCCCACCACCGATATCGGCCCACTGATCGGCGAGCGCTACCGCCGCAAGGTCGAGGATCATGTCGAAGAGGCGCGCGCGAAGGGTGCCAAGATCCTTACCGGCGGCCGGCGCCCGCCGCAGCTCGAGCGTGGCTTCTTCTACGAGCCGACCGTGCTGACTGGCGTCGACAACTCGCACCGGATCATGCGCGAGGAGACTTTCGGGCCGACCATCCCGATCATGGCCTACCGCAGCTTCGACGAGGCGATCGCGCTGACGAACGATTGTGACTACGGCCTGGGTGCGAATTTGTACACCAGCGACCCCAAGAAGGTCAAGCAGTACTACGAGGAGGTCAAGGCCGGCACCTGCTGGGTCAACGACCCACTGACCGACAACGACGCCGGGCCGTTCGGCGGCATGAAGTTCTCGGGCGGCTCGCGCGAGCTGGGCGAGGAGGGCCTTGAGGCCTTTCTTGAAACCAAGCACGTGCATTGGGATTTCAACCAGGAGAAGAAACCATGGTGGTTTCGCTATAGGGAATAGTATTGTGATGGGCCGTAGCTAAGTGGCAACATGTGTCCACAGAGGCAAATGCGGCCAGTCGAGCAGTAGCCAGCCTTCTTTCGCGTTATGATCAGGCGATTCGGCTCCCGGCGTTACGTCGTAGCATGGTAACCTCTTCCAATCTATCTGCCACGCATACGTCATTGACGAAACATTGTAAACATATCATCGTCGTGCTGTCATTGTGATTCGGCCTTTCGGCCGCAGTGTGAGCCGTGGATCGGCTGCAACGCGCTGGCTGGGCGCAAGTTGAAGCGCCAGCCGCTGCGCCAGCGTCGCTAGAATCAACTGCCCTTGCATCAACGCGAAGTGATTGCCGATGCAGATGCGCCGACCGCCGCCGAACGGGATGTAGGCGTGGCGCGGCCACCGCTGCGCGCCCTCGGGCGCGAACCGCTCCGGGTCGAACCGCTCGGGCGCGGCGAAGTACTCCGGCCGCCGGTGCATGGTGTACGGGCTGAGCAGCACCAGGGTCCCTTTCGCAATTCGGCGACCGCACAGCTCGACATCGCGAGTGGCGGAGCGCGCGGTCACGTAGACCGGCGGGTAGAGCCGCATCGCTTCCTTGAACACCTGCAGGGCATAGGGCAGTTTCGGCAAGTCCTCGAAGGTTGGCGTGCGGCCACACAGCGCCGCGCACGCCTCGTCGCGCAGGCGCGCGTAGATGTGTGGGTGCCGCGCCAGCAGTACGAGCGACCATGCCAGGACAATCGCGGTGGTCTCGTGGCCGGCCAGCAGCAGCGTCATCGCCTCGTCGCGCACCTGGCGATCAGTCATGCCTGCACCATTGCCCTCGTCACGCACTGCGAGCAGCATTGAGAGCAGATCGCCTTTGTCTTCGCCCGACGCGCGCCGCTCGGCGATCATCCGAGCGACGATCGCGTCGAGCCGCGCGATGGTCTTGCGGTGGCGGAGGTTGGCCGGGGTTGGCCAGCTGGGAGGCGGCGCCAGAAGCCTGCTGCCCTGCTGATCGATGTAGTGCAGCGCGGCGCCCAGCGCCACGCCGATCTCCTCGGTATCACCCAGCACGTCCGTGTCGAACAGTGTCTTGCCGGCGATGCGTAAGGTCAGGCGCATCATCTCATTCACGACGTCGATCTTCGCGCCGTCGTGCCACTCCGCTTGGGCCTGCTCGGCGTAATTGGCGATTACCTGCGCGTAGGCGGCGATCCGGCGGTGCTGGAACGCTGGGGCGGCTAGGTGGCGCTGGCTGCGCCACTCCTCACCATCGCTGGTCAGCAAGCCGTTGCCGATCAAGGTCTTCAGAAAGCGGAAGACCTGCGGCTTATGGAACGCATCGGCGTGCTCGACCAGCAGCGCGTGGGCCAGCTCCGACGAGTTCACCATCACGCCCTGCCAGTGACCGAACCGGTAGGTTCCGAAGTCACCAACGGTCTGGCTGAGGTCGAGCAGCCAGCCAAGCCGGTTGTCGCAAAACTGGCGGATGGATTGCACCTCGCGCCAGATGGTGCGTGGGCGAAAGGATGATGCGGTTAGGGTCATACGTGGCTCCGTTCAGTTGGTTCTCAGCCGCCCGTGCTACTGCACTGCTCCTCACACCGCCAGCATAGTTGAGATGGGTTCGGAAAGTTCAGTAGCATGTAAGGAAAGTTCTGCACGTTGCGCTTGTGCCAGGAATCGCCCATATGACGACGCCAACAAACAAGCGCTCCAGTCGAATGACTGGAGCGCTGGTCGGGACTGATCAGATGGCTGCTGCTCGGTGAGTCGGGCAGACACCATGGCCGCACTCAAAGAAGGTACGGCCATTTGCTGTTCGCCCGCGAACGCTCGGTCCTTTGGCTGGTCGCGGGATCAGCTTCCGGCTTGCCCGGGCGGGGAGATGACACCGAGCTGTTGCAGTAGGCCGAGGTTGTCCTCCTGGTTCTAGTGCTCGATACACTTCCCGTCGCGCAGCCGCCAGAGATCGAGCCCTGTGACTGTGACCTGTTTCCCGGTTGCGGGAATGTCGTTGAACATCCCCTGGTGCGTGCCGGTCCATTTGTAGCGCGCCGCTACTTTATCTCCTTCGGCAACCAGGTCGTCGATAGTGACATGCATATCGGGAAAGGCGCTGAAGAATCCGACGAAATCCTGCCGTAAACCAGATGCCCCCGAGCCGAGGCCGGGCGTATGCTCGATCATGTCGGGCGCGATGCATTCCTCAACCCGTTCCAGTTTCTGGCCGTTGACGATCTCCTCCTTACGAAAATATGCCGAGCACCCCGCGAATCAATCCTCAGCGAAAAAGCGCCGACGCGCGGTCTCGTCGCTGGGCTGATCCGGTCCCAAGGCCAGTATATCCACATCACGATCTGGCTCCTCAGTGAGACGCGGAAACGCGCGTGCCCGGCGCGCATCAGCCTCCGGCCCGATTTCATACAACAGGTCGGTCAGCCAGCCTTCGATGCGGTGCAGCGCACTGTAGTACCGGTCGTGTTCAGCGGCATAGGCGTGCGCGGCCGTGTCCCAATCGTCGTGCATGAGCAGCTGGTCACGAAGGACCCGCACATCACGGAGCGTGAGCGAGAGGCCTTGGCCAAAGCTGGGATCGCTCGCCGCCGCCGCATCGCCCACCAGCACGATGCCATCGCGGTAGGGGTGATCCACCCATGTATCCGCGCCCTCGAACTCAGCCAGCGGTCCAGCCAACTCGGCGCCTGCGTACCAGGCTTCTGGCGCGCCGGTCTCAAAGCACGACTGGATGAACGCGACGCTCTGGCTCGCTCCACTCAAGTGCCGGCGGGTGCCGCGCTTGCGATACATCAAATAGGAGCGGAAACGTTGCTGGCCAATCGGCACCACGAGGATGGTCTGGCCGATCGGTGGATTGGCGACGATCTGTATCGCATCCTCGGGCAAGGGCATCCCGACGTGCACGGTACTGGCGACGATGAGCCGCTCGGAATCGCACTTGACTGTGAAGCCGCCCCAAGCGCGGGCGCGCGAGGTCCGTCCGTCGGCACCAATCACCAGCCGGGCGCGCAGCACTTCATCGTGGCCATTCCCGCGCACATACACGCGCGCCGGCTTCCCTGGCGTTACGCCGATGACCGCGATGCCGCGTCGGACGTCGGCCCCGGCCGTTTCAGCAAGGTCGAGCAACACGCTTTGCATGGCTGGATGGGAGAAGGTGAGGCATCCCGCCCGCGCGGGTGTTGTTTCGATCAGATCGCGCCGACTCACGGCTGCCCCCTCGGCCGAAACATCCCACCAGCGGATCTCCTGGCCGCAGCGCTGCACCAGTGGCTCGTAGAGGCCGAGCGCACGGGCCTCGGCGACTCCCCAGGGCACGAGGGCCTCGCCGCGCACCCGGTCCTTGAACGCCCGTTCGTGCTCGAGAATTAGCACACGCATGCCATGCTCGGCTAGCCCCTTGGCCAGCGCAGCGCCGGCCAGCCCTCCGCCGATAACGATGATCTCGTAGTCCATGGCCGTCTCCTGCTTGACGCGCTCGAATGAAACTTAGAATGTAGACTGGCGCCAGATCGACTCACTCTCGCGGCTGTCCAGGCGCTGCTAGCGCCTCGGCGATCGCATGCTCCAGCGTCATTGCCTGCCCTTCGGCCCACGCCACTGCGAACGCTGCATCACCTAAGGCGGCACGGATGGCCGCGATGTGCCGCTCAAATTCCACCTGGCTGGTAATTGCGATATGATGATAGCGGTCCTGCTCCGCATCCTCCAACTTCGTACAGCTGGCCTCCAGAAGTATGTCCGTGGCACCCAGGAGCCGCGCTGCCCGCTCCAGTTCCCCCGCAGCCTGGGCCACTTCAGCCAAGCCAGCCAAACACCTAGCGATACCACGCTGGTCGGGAAGTTCTCGGTATAGCGCCAGGCTCTCTTTAAAAAGCGTGGCCGCGTGCTGCCAATTATGCTGCTGCAGGGCGACATACCCCAGCGCATCGAGGCTCCAAGCACTATCGTATTGGCTGCTCATCTCGCGCCAGATTAGTAGGCCCTCCATGAAGAGCGGCTTGGCCGAGTCATAGTGACCTTGGCGATAGGCCAAACTTCCCAAGAGACCGAGCGTCAGGGCGATGCCGGGTTTATCGTCCGCGTCCCGAGCCAGCCGCAAGCCCTCTTCCAAGAGTGCTTGTGCCCCCGCATAGTCCCCCTCTCGAAAGGTAATATAGGCTACGACGGCGCTCATGGACGCCGCAACAAGACTGATGTTCCCAACTTCACGGCCCAGGCGGATACTCTCTTCCGCGCTCGCCCGCGCCGTCGCGAAGTCCTGTTGGAGCGAGGCGATCAGCCCATGCCAGAAGAGCGCCCCGACCAGACCCCCTCTCTCGCCTGATTGACGGAAGAGAGCGATACTCTCTTCCAAACACGTGCGTGCCGCATTGCGGTCGCCCTGGCGATCCATGGCTGCGCCCCAATCGCAGAGGGCCCGGGCGAGGCCACGTGGATCGTCCACCTCGCGCCAGAGCGCCACACTCTGCTCGAGCAACGTGTTTGCTCGCGCAAGGTCGTGTAGGAACATTGAGAGATAGCCCGCCTGGTTGAGGGCCTTTGCTTGAAAGCGGTGTGACGAAGCCCCATCAGCATCCCTGGCCCGGTCGAGAGCTTTGCGAAGCCACGCACATCCTTCCCGATGATGACAATGCAAATACCAGAACGAACCGAGTGCCCCCGCTAAGCGCAACCCGATGTCTCCGGCATGCCCGATAGACCATGCGAGCGCGGCTCGCAGGTTGTCGTGTTCCACTTCCAGGCGGCTGACCCAGGTGCGTTGCCCATACAGATGCGGTTCAGCCGCTTCTGCCAACTCCATGAAGAAGTGGACGTGTCGCCACCGAATCGCGTCCGCCTCACCGCTGCTCTCCAGCCGCTCAAGCGCGTACTCGCGGATCGTCTCCAGCATGACAAAGCGTGGCTCGCCCGAAATGTCCTCCTCGTGCTTGAGCAGGCTCTTGTCGACCAACGACGTCAGCCCGTCGAGCACGACACTCGCCGAGATGTAGACGGTGAGGTCGGTCTCGTCACCCGCCTGATCATCGGCAAGCACCGCCTCAGCCGCCTCCGGGGTGCAGCCGCCCACAAACACCCCCAGCCGGGCGAAGATCGCCTGCTCGGCAGCATCCAGTAGGTCATAGCTCCAGGCGATCGCACCGCGCAACGTCTGCTGGCGCGAAGGGAGATCGCGTGGACCGCCAGTGAGCACAGTCAGTCGCTTGTCGAGCCGGGCCAGGAGCGCCTTCGGTGGGAACAGCTTGCTGCGCGCCGCCGCTAGCTCTATTGCTAGTGGCAATCCATCCAGCCGCGTGCAGATTTCAGCTATCGCCGGGGCATTCTCGCTGGTGACGGTGAAGTCAGACCGCACTGCCTGGGCGCGCTCGGTGAACAGCCGTACTGCCTCGTACTGGGTCAGCCGCTCGATCGGCGGCAAACGCCGTAGGTCGGGCAGGCTCAGCGGCGGAACACTGAACTCGTGCTCGCCGTAGAGGTGCAGCACCTCGCGGCTGGTGACCATGACCTTCAGCTGTGGCGCGGCTGCTAGCAAGTCGGCGACCAGCGGTCCGGCTGCGGCCACTTGCTCAAAGTTGTCAAGTAACAGGAGGGTTCGCTTCTCGTGCAGATAGGCCTTGATCTGCTCGACCAACGGCCGGTCGCCCAGCTCTTTGACACCGAGCACTTGGGCGATTGCCGTGAGCACCAGTTCAGGATCGCGGATCGGCGCGAGCGGGACGAAGAATACCCCGTCTCGGAAGTCATCGAGCACATCGGCGGCGGCCTGGAGCGCCAGGCGGGTCTTGCCGATCCCGCCTGGTCCCGTCAACGTCAGCAGCCGCACATTCTCACGCCGCACGAGGTCGCATACCGCCAACACTTCAGCCTCTCGCCCGATCAGCGGGGTCGCCTGCGCCGGCAGGTTGTGGGTGTAGCGGTCGAGCGTACGCAGCGCTGGGAAGTCGGCGGGTAGATCCGGGGCGACCACCTGGAAGATGCGCTCCGGGCGCGCGAGGTCTTTCAGGCGGTGCTCGCCCAGGTCGCGCAACTCCGTGCCTTTGGGCAGCGCGTCGCGCGCCAGCTCTTGGGCAGCGTTCGAGAGTAACACCTGGCCGCCATGGCCGGCGGTGCACAACCGAGCGACACGGTTAAGCGGCTGCCCAAAGTAGTCGCCGTCGCGCTGCTGGACGATCCCGACATGCAGCGCCATCCGCACCCGGAGGGGCTCAATCGATCCCCATGCTTCGGCCGCGAGCGCGCGCTGGGCCGCGATGGCCGCCTCCAGCGCAGCGGGCGCCGTGGTGAAGACCGCCTGAAAGGCATCGCCAACGGTCTTGACGACATGGCCACCATACGCATCGATCGCCTGGCGCAGCAACTCGTCATGGCGCGCGAGCGCGCGCTCCATCGCCTGGGGCTGGCGCTCCCAGCGGGTGGTGCTGCCGGCGATATCGGTGAACAGAAACGTCAGTGTACCGCCGGGGAGCGCACCTTCGTCGCTCGACGGACCAGCCTGGCCGAAGACATCGGCGAACTGGGCGACCAGCGCGTCAGGGTTGGGGTAGCGCGCGGCCTGCAGGAAGCGCGTGAGCCAGGCGCGGCTGAGGTAGCCGCGGCGCACGGCCGCCTCGGTCAGGATTTGGACGACGAGCGGCTCAGTTGGCAGGTAGCCGGCCTTGTAGCGCTGGATGGTCGAGCCGGCCACGCCGATCTGCTCGCCCAATTCATCCTCGATCGCCGGGGCGGTCTTGCCCTCGTAAGCGGCGATGCTGTTGATCGCCCCCTTGAGCAGGCGGCCAAAGGTTTCGCTGCGGTTGCTCATGATACACTCCTGTGGTTGCGTGAAGTTGCTGGTGTTGCGGTGACCATTGGCTTCTCCATGCGTAGCGCCAGCCTGCGTGTCACACTGCCAGCATAGCCGAGTTGGGTTCGGAACGTTCGCGATCATGTGCGGAAAGCTCGGTGTGTACGCACATGTCCGCGAGAAGCGACTCGGCCCGACCGATCTGGCTCCTCAGCAAGTCGTGGAATCGCCCGCGCCTGGCGCGCATTGGCCTCTGGCCCGATTTCGTACAACCGGTCGGCCAGCCTTCGATGCGGTGCAGCGCACTGTAAGGCTCTTTCTGACAATCCGATTTCCGCTTCACGTGCTGACGACGGCACGGCTCAGGAGCCGGAGATAACGCTCGATGAACGCGCGCTTGACCAAGCCAAAATAAATTAAATTTAAGCCACCAGCACCGAAACCACGCGAGGCCCGACGAGTCCCTCTGCCGGCCCTCACACGATCAGGGTCGCTTATTATTGGCTACCTCGCTATGAACGGTAAATAGATTTTGTTCGGCATCAGATCAACCAAGCCCGAGCGGTCGAGCGACCATAGCTCAGGGCCAGTGCTGCCGTTATCGGCAACGAAGAACACCCTAGATCCGACGCTGTGGAACGAGGTTGGATTTGACGACGACGCGCCCGGCGCGATGTCCTGGAGCCGCTGCGTTCCTGCCGCAGTGCCGTTGGTGCGCCACAGCTCCACGCCACCTTGACCATCAGAAGCCGCCAACAGCGCCCAGCCGTCGTTGGTCACTTGTCGGATGTTGTTGGCCGCCGAGCCGACTGGGCCGGCGTTGATGTCCTTCACGAGCGTGGTACCTTCCAGCGTGCCGTCACTCTTCCACAACTCGCGCCCCCGCCCATACTCGTCTATGGCGAACAGCAGCCGGCCATTGACCGCGGCGAGGCTGGGCGCGGTGTCCTCCTCGCGGATATCTTTCAGCCGCAGCGTACCGCTGGCGCTGCCGTCGCTGACATACAGCCCCAAGCCTGCCATACGACTGCCGGCTGTGAAGAACAGCCGACGGCCCACAACCGTAAAGTTGGCCGGGTCGAAGCCACCGTATCCGCCGTACCCAAGATCCTTGACCTGTATCGTTCCCCCAGACGTGCCGTCGCTTTTCCACAATTGGGGGCCGTCGCCAAGCTGGTCAAAGAAAAAGAGCGTGCCGTTGACGTCGGTGAGTCCCATGGGGTTCAACCCATTCGGACCGGCGACAATATCTTTAAGGATGTGCGTGCCGCCTGTCGTACCATCACTTGTCCACAGCTCTTGTCCGTGGGCGTCGTCACTCGCCACAAAGAACAGCTGCCCGCCGACGCTCATCAATCCGTGCGCAAGCCCGCCACTCGCAGACCGAGGAATCGTGGTGACCGCCGTCGTGCCGGCGGGAGTGCCATCCGTCTGCCAGAGCATTTCCCCGCCGGGCTCGCTGGTGAGGAAGTAGAGCGCGCCGTTGGCGACCGTCAGAAAGTCGGGCGGGAACACTCCCGGGGGCAGCGGCAGGCTGGATACCTTCAACGGCTGGGTTCCCGCAGGCGTGCCGTCGCTGACCCACAACCCGGCTGATGTATCGCTGCGAGCCAGAAAATACAAGCGGCCGTTCAAGCTTGCTAATTCGAACGGGCCAGCTCCGCCGACGGGGTTAATATCCTTAACCATTCGGGTGCCGCTGGCGGTGCCATCGCTGGTCCACACCTCATAGCCATGCGTCCCATCATCGGCCACGAAGAACAACCGGCCGTTCACATCGGTCATCTCATAATCGTACTTTTGGTAGAAGCCAAAAGGATCGATGCCAGCTGGAGTCACTCTGGGATCTTTGACCAGGACCGTCCCTGCTTCAGACCCGTCACTCTTCCAGAGCGCGAGTCCCTGGCCGGTGTTGGCGGCGAAGAACAGCGTGCCGCCGAGGGGCACAAAAGACGATAATTCCGACGACCCAGCGGGGTTGATATCCTTGACGCGCGCGGTGCCGGGCTCAGTGCCGTCGCTACGCCACAGCTCGACATCATCTCCGCCATCCCTACCCATGTAGAATAGCTTGCCGTCCAGGGCGGCCAGCGAAGTGAGCTGAGGGTCGATCCGAGCGTTTGTGAGCTCCCTCGTGCCACTGTTGGTGCCATCACTGAACCAGAGGTTGGAGGTGTTGCCGACGAAGAAGAGGTTATCGCCAACCGCCTTGAGCGGGGTCGGCACCATACTGGGTTGGCCCCCGGTATAGAGCGACTTGACCTCGATGGTGCCGGATGGTGTGCCGTCAGTCTTCCAGATGCCGGTGGAGAGAGTGACGTAGTCGAGCTGGCTGTAGCCGCGGAAGAACAGCATACCGCCAGCATTTTCCAGCTCGCCAGCATGCAGGTCGAGGGCGGTATTGGTTGGCTGGATACGTGTGGTCCCCTCCGCCGTTCCATCGGTCCGCCAGAGATACTGATACAGAGGCTGCTGAGTGGTAATGAAGTACAGCTTGTCGCCGACCGCCGTAAGGTTCGGGTCGTCGAACGTAAAGTCGGTGAAGCTGTCGCCAGTGGGGTTAATATCCTTAACCATTCGGGTGCCCGCCGAGGTGCCATCGCTAACCCACAGCTCGCGCCCGTGCACCTCGTCCTGGCCTATGAAGAACAGCCGGTTGCCTACCGCCGTAAGCCTGGTGGCCTGGACCGGCGCGATCAGGTTCGTGCCGGCCGCAGTGCCGTTGCTTCGCCACAGGGCGTCACCGGCGACAAAATAAAGGGTGCCGGCCACGTTGGTCAGGCTGGTTGGGTTGCTTGGACCGCCAGCGCTCGCCGCTTTGACAATCGTGGTGCCCGCCTCGGTACCGTTGCTCTTCCACAATTCGAAAAAGCCGATGTTGGGGCTGGCGGTGAAGAACAGCGTGCCGTTCACATCCACTACATCTCCCAGCGAGGTAGAGGCCTGGCCCGGGTTGATATCGCGCAGCAGCCGCGTGCCACCAGGCGAACCGTCGCTGACCCACAGCTCAGTGCCATTATTGACGTCGCTGGCGGCTAAGAACAGGTGCCCGCCGGAGGCGATCAACGGCCAGGCCGACGCCGGCTCGATCCGAGCGCTGGTCGGGTTGATGTCCCTGACGAGCGCGGCCGGGCCAGCAATGTCAGCGGCCAGAGCGCCAGCGGTCGCGGCGAGCGCGACCGCGAGTACAGTTGCAGCGCGCAGCACGCGGGAAAGCAACTGTGGGAAGACTAGTCGGAAGATTCTCACGATACCTTGCTCCTTCCACGAGAGAGACAGTTTGTGCTCCGAGGGAAATATACCACTTGGCCGTGCTGTTCCGCCGAAAGGGGACGACGAGGCGACAAACTTGTGGTGATATAAATTCGGTAGGCAGGCGAGGGCAGTGTTCGCCCGATGCAATAATAGTAAAGGCACAGTCGATTGTCTACCGCCAACCAGCCGAGATACATCAGCAGGGTGGTACCAGCGATTCCGAGAATGGTCTGTGCCACTGCATGAGTTAGGAGCAGCCCGGTCCCAGCCAGGGGCAGAAGCGCCCAGAACAGCTCCCCGATGATAGCGCCCAACTGCATCGCAAGTGCGACCCGGGCGCCACCAGTCAGGCCACGGCGCAACGTCTCAATATTGACCGAACCCGGTGCCACAACATAGGCCAGACCCAGCATGATACCCAGTGCTCCATCCATTTCGATGTCCCCTTTCGTCGTGACTGGCTGGTGTATCACATAGCAGATGCGATTTGGTTCTCAGCCGTCCGTGCTCCTGCACTGTTTTTCACACCGTCAGCATAGTCGACATGGGTTCGGAAGGTTCAGTATCATGTGCAGAAAGTTCTGCATCTTGACCGTGTGCTGCGAATTGCCCGCAGATGACGCCAACAAACAAGCGCTCTAGTCAAACGACTGGAGCGCCGATCCACAATGGTCACATGACGGCTGCATAGTGAAAGGGTAAAATCGCGGCTATCTCCTCAAGTGCCAACTCCTCTGTGGCTTGCTTTGACGATTGATAGACCCTTGCTGTAGATCATGCATGTATTATTCGACCAGAAGCCTCGTAATCATCGTAAGGCCTGCACCGGCTTCGCGCGTCAGGCCGGCGCGCTCACGCAACGGCATGGTATACTATGCAGCTAGGAGCTTTGGACATAACGCGGCTAACGGATCTGGCCGGCAATCTCACCGCCCGGATACTGGCTGGTGCGCACATTCACGTAGGCCCGGCCTTCGATCATCAACAGCAGGATTCGCTGCGAGAGCTGCGGGTCACCGCGGCTGATGTCGCCGCCCTCGCACCGGATGCTGTTGTCCAGCACTGCGCATTGCTCCGCCGGATTAAGCCGCACAAGCTGCCTGACGTTCAGATCCCCGATAGCACCCTCGAAGATCCCGATCTCGCTGAGCTCTCGGATGTTCGCTGCGTCGATCAGGAAGCTGATGCGTCCGTCGGGCCCGGTGCGAAGCAGGGCGGCACCGACCGCCGGGGTCTCCGCGACCGGTACCTCATGGTCTCCGGAGAGGTCGGCTCCAAATTCGGGCGGCGACATCCCGGAGATCTGGCCGCGAAGCTCGCCGCCAGGATACTGTCGCGTCAGGATGTTGACATAGGCCAGATCAGCGCCCATAAGTGGGACGAGCGCCTCGAGCTGTTCGGGATCGCCAACGCTGCCTTCGCAGGAGACGAAGTCGTCGCCCACCGAGCAGGGATCGGAGGGGCCGAGGCTCAGCAGCAGCCGGCCGACGGTGCCGCGGGCGCCTTCGTAGATCCCCACCTCCGTGGCCGCGCTGGTAAGGTCGGTGGCGCTGATGCGGTAGGTCAGCAGTGTGCCTTCCTCATTCAACGCGAAGGTGGCCAGGCCGCTCGACCGCGTCTGCACCGAAGGTACTTCCTCCTCGCCTACCAGGCTGGCCTGAAAGTAATTGATGATGATGGCCTCGGCCCGGGGCGCTGTGGTGAGCATGCCACCGACCACCAGCAGCGCAGTGGTCAACGCCATGAGCAAACGGATTGGGTTCATTTGCTTCTCCTTTCGGTTGTTTGCGGAGCATCCATCGGTTCCGTAATGCCCTTATCACCAGCTAGGTGTTCCAGCTTCTTGAGATCCTCGTCACAGCCGCTGACGGAACTCAAGAAGCTGGAGAACCTAGCGAACTCCGACTGGATGTACGCCGATTTGCACCTGGTATACTACTTGCTCGCCAGCTTCAGGAGCTTAACACTGGACACATCTCCCGTAACATCAAGCTGGAGTGTGTACTCTTGTTGCGGGTCTGCGCCTTCGAGTGGGAAGATAATCAACTGATAGCCGATCTTGTCCGGCGCGAGCGACGTTGTGGCAGGTGGTGCGCCAGCTGCCTCGGTGAATATGCTCAGGACATCATCGCCACTGGTGATGGCATAGGGCTTCGGCCGAAAGTGAAGCGTCTGTTGACCGGACGGCCCCTTGCCCTTGGCAACCGTTGACCCTTCGCTATCTGCCACCCGCGCGTTGACGCCAACGGGCAGCGCCACGCTGATATGAGTTTCGTAGTCATTGGGCAGATAGGGGTCCGGGCAGTCCGGACAGATCGGCAGCGGTATTTTGAGTGGCAATCTTACGACGGTTTTATAGGAGTGGAGCGTCGCCCATAGCTGTGCCTCAACCGGGTCGCAGACGAAGCCGATGCCGTTCTGGTCGAGGTCTTTCTGATCGGGGTTGTAGGTCTCGGGACAATTGTCTACCTTGTCTTTCAGGCCATCGTTGTCGTCGTCCGGGTCACAAGGGTTGGCTAAGCCATCGTGATCGGGATCGCTGTTGTCATTACTTGTGACGGATGGGCAGAGGTCGCAGACGTCGCCCCAGATGTCGCCGTCGCCGTTCGCCTGATTGGGGTTGTAGGTCTGCGGGCAGTTGTCCATGAGATCGACCAGACCATCGTCATCGTCGTCCAGGTCGCAGATGTCGCCCTTGCTATCGCCGTCGGTGTTCTTCTGGTCGGAGTTTGCGACAGTGAGGCAGTTGTCCTTGGCATCTACCACCGTGTCGCCGTCGGCGTCGTCGCAGGCGTCGCCCTTGCCATCGTTGTCCCAGTCGGCCTGTGTCGCGTTGGCTGCCAGAGGGCAGTTGTCGCTCCCGTCAAGTTTGCCGTCGTTGTCGTCGTCCGTATCGCAGGCATCGCCCTTCCCGTCTTGGTCGGCGTCCGCCTGGCTGGGGTTGGGGATGTTGTTACAGTTATCTGGCCCGTCGGCCCAGCCATCCCCATCATTGTCGGGGTCGACGTTGTCTTCCTGACCGTCGCAATCGACGTCGCCCTGACCCAGTTCGACGGCGGCGTAGGCGTTGCGCACCTGGCATACATCAGACGGGGTGAAGCCCCAGACATTGAGACTGTTGAGATTCACGATGGTCTCGGCCACCAACACAGCCATGTTGCGTGCATCCGCCAGTTGGGCCGAAGACCAGAGCGCCGTGTGCGTCATATGGAAGAGCGACTGTGCTTTATCCTGCCCAATGGCGGTGACGGTGCGGCCGTTGTGTGTGCCGCCGGCTGTCAGTAGAAACGCGACTTTATTATGGATGCCGCTATTGGTATGGACGCCGCCATTGTCGGCGCTGATATTGACGTACTTGCTCATCTTATCCGGCTGGTTGTAGCAGGGCGGGTTGCTCATATCGCGGATCGCGGGCGTCGGCGAGCAGCCGGAGATGCTAGGGTTCGGCGCAGCAGCCGCTGACGAGCCTTCACCAAGCAACCAGTCAGCAGGGTCGACGAAGTGGCCGAAGATATCGGCGAAGCTCTCGTCGAGCGCACCTGATTGGCCAGAATACACCAGATCGGCGGCGAGGTTATGGTCCACCCCATGGGTATATTCGTGGCCCACAATATCCCGCGTCACCATGCCATCTGCGAATTCGATGATGTCGCAGGTGGGCGCGTAGTGAGCGTTGGGATATCCGGCGGAGCCCCACGAGCTGGCAGTGCCGACGTGGATATACATCTCGATGTCTTCGCCGTCGTCGTCCCAGGAGTCGATCCCCATGGTGTTGCGCCAGTAGTTATCGACTGCGACGATATTGTTGAAGGCTTGCCAGCCCTCGGCGTCGGCGGCTGAGTCCGTGTTGCCATCCTCGTCGAACCACTCGTCGTCGGCGGTTGTGCCGGGACCGGCCCAGCAGTCCCAGTCGCCGCCGTAGGGACCTGCGTGGTTGCCGGTCTCCAGGTCAAGTTCGAAGTCATGTATTGCGCTGGCCCGCGCGTAGAGCAGCGCGCCGTTGTTGGCGTCGATGAAGAGCGCGCGGTCGCTCGCTCCAGCCAGGTTCACCTGCCACGCCAGATGCATGCTCGGGCCCGCAAAGCCGAGCAACCCCAGATCGATGTAACGCAGTTGGGTGTCGCCCACTAGCTTCGCGCCGGGGCCGGCTGCTGCCAGCGCCAGTGCCTGAGCCTGCTGCGCGGACAGCCGCGGTGTGGGACTCAGGGTGATACCGGGAACATAGCTCCCACCGGCCCCGACCACATGCGTACCGTCGAGGTAGACGCCGAGCTGAGCCGGAAAGACCGGGATCCCCTTATGAAGCTGGCGGAAGATCACGCCCATACCACGCTGCAGGCGCCGCACAAGCTGCAGCTCGCTGGCAGGGTCGTCGAGGCGTAGCAGGTCGCGGTACTCGCCCACGAACCACTGCGCCTGGGCCAGGCTATCGCCGCCGACGTCCGAGGGTACGGGGAGGCTGAAATCAGCGAAACCGAGGGCACCTGCGGGCTTCAACTGGAAGGTGGACAGCCTGGTGGAGGTGCCGCGCAGCCGCGCCAGGTCATCCAGTTGCCGCCGGTCGCGCTCGCCCTGGTCCTCTCGTGCAGGCTCGCTCGCTACGGCGCACACGATGACCAGGCGCGGAGCTGTGTCCCCGGTTCGTGTGCTCTCACGACTCTCAAAGCGCGTGTCCATAAGGCTGCTCGCAGGAGACAGCAGCAGGCTGGTGTTCGAAACGGCGCCCGTCGTCCACTGTGTCACTAGGGTCGTGACATCGATGCCGACGATGCCATCGCTGTGGGTCGAGGAGATGCTGTCGTGGACCGCAGCCGGTTGTGGCTGCGTATTCCAGGTCACGCCGCTCTCGTCCCAGGCTGTTGCGATGCTCGCGATTTCGATGCTATAGGGCACCGATTGCGGCGCCCCTGCCAGCGTCAGCTCAAGCCGGGCGAGGTGGATGGTTGCGCCAGTCGGAATGCGGCCGGCCAGGTTGAAGGCGAGCAGCGAACGCGCATCGCCTTTGGGTCCTCGCGCCACCTGGAGCACGGGCGCGCCGCCAAGCGGCGTATTCGGGCTGGTCTGCTCCACCGTAGCGTCGGCGATGGCGGGAAAGACGCCGCCACAGGCGATCTCCGTCGCTTGGGATTCATCAGAGGTGCCGCTGGTTGGCTCGGCTTTTGCAGCTGGCGACAAGATATTTAGGACAAAGACGAGAAGGACGAGAAGTGTGACCAAACCGGATCGTCGTCTTTTGATGTAACGTAGAGACATAGCTGTTCCTCCTTGGGGCGGTGCATCCGCCAAGTTCGCCGCACAATCAAAGTAAACCACGGTCATTGCCCATGCCTGCACCTCGTTGGCGGCGAGGTGCTCACCCGCTCCCGGCGCAACGGGAGCGGGGAGCCGGGGTGAGGTTCGATCTCTACTGCGTCTGACTCGTGTTTGGTGCGAACTGGCTGAGCAGCACGTCGGTTTTGCCCGTCTCGTCGTCAAACACTTCCAGCAAGGGGATGATGTGCATGTCGCCGACCGAGTTCAGGTCGCCGATGACCCGCACCACCGTGCGCACCGCAACCCGCAGGTCGGCGCGGGCCAGGCGTGCGTAGGGCAGCTCCAGCGCTGCGGCGCGGCCGGGCGCCAGCGCCTCCTCGGATCGCGCGAGGGGGTTGCCCTGGTCGTCGAAGAACGCCAGCTCCACTTGCACCGGAGCGCTGTCTGGACCGTCGTAGTTGACCACGTTGAGGCGCGCGGTCTGGCCGCGCGCCAGACCGATCAATGGGCTGGGCCGCTCAACCATGCTTGCCGCCGCGGCGCGGGACGCGCCCCAGTTGGCGGCGAGCACCAGCAGCAGGCCGAGGGCGACGAGCTTCCATGCCGATCGTGCAATTGTGCGTTTCATGGGATCCTCCTTAGGTGTAATAACGATAGCCTCAGTCCTGGATCACTGAGACGGTGTTGCTTACATGGTTCGCCACGTAGCTGCGGCTGATCTTCTCGTTCACCGCCACTCCGACTGGGAAGATCCCGACCGGGATGGTGGCCACGACGGTCTAGGCGTAGGCCGGGGATCAAGACCGTGAGGGCGGGAGATCCGCAAGGTAGCCAGAGATGGTCATTCCAGCGCTGGCCGTCGGACCATAGATATAGCTGCGGCTGACGTGGAAGTAAACCTTCGTCCCGGGATCGGCATAGATCCGCATTGGCTGACTTGCCGTGAACCGGACAAATGTCGTGAACTCCTCGGGACTAACCACCACTGAAAACGCGCCATCCTTGGATGTTATGAGCGCGTGCCACTTCGACTTGCCGCCCGCCACGGTTTCGATCGCGAAGACCATGTTCCGATCCGGTACCGACTGGCTCTCGATAGACCCGGATGCGGAAACATGCTCGATGACCAGGCGCTTACCCTCTGGCACGGTATAGATAGCGGCTAGGCCCTCGGTGGCTCCATCCACAATGGTTACATCGGCACTCGCTTGCACAACCGGCTTGACGCCATCGCTCACATCGCGTACCTCCAGCGGATCGATCAGCGAGCTTGCGACCTGCACGGTGCTGTGCTGCGGGTCGAGGCCGACGTTGGGCGTGCCCTGGAGGGCAACCGGGACGGGATTGGCGCTGGTGTTGACGACCAGAACCTCGTGGAGTTGCTGGGCCAGCGCCTGGCCCACGTTCGTGAAGGCCAGCGACTGCGCGATCAGCAGCGCCACTGCGGCGGCGAGAAGCCCGTTCTTAAAGCGGTTCATGACCACCTCCTTATATCAAATCCGATACGATCTCTAGTTCAGCGGCTCCTCCAGAACACCGTCGGTATCGAGTTGAATCGCGACCATCGTGAGGCGCCGCCACTCCATCTGGGCATTGATGTTGCTCGAGTTCGACTCATCCCGGCACTGCACGACGGCTATGGGCCCGAAACCAGCCGAATCGGCCCAGACCATCATGGTCAGTGTGCCACCGCCTCGCGCTGGGCCAGCCGGCTGGAAATCGTTATCACCCCAGATAATCGCCCGGTCCAGGATTCCCGGAATGATCTGGCCGTTGCTGTCCGTCACCTGTAACTCGCAGGTCGCGTTCAGCACCTCGTTCGCCGGGTCATATTTCGTCGAATTGGCGACGACCTTGGCGATGATCAGGAATTTTCCCGTCGGCAGCGCGAGCGAACCGATCGGCGCGAAATCCTCTGCAATCTCGCCGGGTCCGGCTTTTTGACCGGCGACGATCCTGGGGCCTAGGCCGCAGTCGACCGAGCCGTCCGCATGGATTTGCTTGATCGAGCGGCCGGGAAAGTTGCAGAGACCCTGGCTAAAATCGTCGATCTTTGTCTGCGCCTGCGTCGAGTCGACCGCCAGTGTTACGGCTCCATTGCTGCCGCCGCCACTAAGGCCGGGGCCGGCGGTGACGCCGGTGATATCCCCGCCGCTCAGGTGCACTTCGATCTGCCCGCTCTTGCACGGCGCCGCGGGCGCGTTGCCTTCGGCGACGGAGACGAAGGTGCCGCTATTGGTGACGAGACAGCCGGTGTACGAGGCGACTGAGCTGGTTTCGTGGCCGGCGAAGGCGTTGCCTGCGGCAAGGAGCGCGATGAGCAGGCCGAGGGCGAGTAGTTTCCCTGTTGTTCCGATAGCTGTGCGCTTCATGGTGTCCTCCTTAGGCATACTTGCGGGCGTGTCAGTCCTGGATCACCGAAACGGTGTTGCTGTTGAGGTTTGTTACATATACCCGGCCAGTCTTCTCGTTCACTATCACCCCAAGCGGGCCGGCGCCGACCCCGACAGTGGTGACGACCGTGTTGGTGGCCCCGTCAAGCACCGTGACGATGGGACTGACGGGGTTCGTCACATAGATGCGGTTGGTGCGCGCATTCACCGCCACCCCATACGCGCTGCCCCCAAGCTGGATGGTGCCCATGAAGAAGTTGCTGGCTCCATCAATCACCGAGACAGCGCCGGAGCCGCGTGCCACATAGATGCGGTTGGTCTTCTCGTTCACCGCCACGCCCGCCACATCCCCGACTGCGAGCGTGGTGACGACCGCGTTGGTGGCTCCATCGATCACCGAGACGTAGTCATTCCCGTTTGTCACATAGACGCGGTTGGTCTTCGCGTTCACCGCCACCCCAGTCGGGCCGCCCTCGACGGGGATAGTGCTCACGACGGTGTTGGTGGCCCCGTCGATGGCCGAGATGGTGTAATTGAATTGGTTCGCCACATAGACGCGGTTGATCTTCGCGTTCACCGCCACGCTAGCCGGGAAGTACCCGACCGGGATGGTGCTCACGACGGTGTTGGTGGCCCCGTCGATCACCGAGACGGTATCACTGTCGCGGTTGGCCACATAGATGCGGTTGGTGCGCGGGTTCACCGCCACGCTCGACGGACCGGCCCCGACCGGGATGGTGGCCACGACCGTCTGGGCGTAGGCCGGGCCGGCCGCGCCGAGCACCAGCGCAAGCGCCATGGCCAGCACACTGGCGATCGTTCTGCGATACATGGGCGTCTCCTTTCAAAGAGCTGGTTGGCTTTGCCGAGCCGGCGTGTTGCCGGCGCGGCCCACTGGTCATGGTCCGAACACGAAGTCGTCCACAAAGATGCTGGAGTTCAGATTGGTGACGACCATCTCCACCCAGGCGCTGGTCGTAGCCCCCGGCGCGACCTTGTTGGCCGAAACCAGCTCCCAGGCGCTGCCCGTACTCTGCTGGTAGAATGCGATGGTGTCAGTGGCTATGGGGAAGTTCCCAAAGAACCAGCGCACGCGGATCTGGAAGCTGAAGTCATGGATGTACGGCGGGATCTTGACCCAGCCCGAGACGTTATACGGCTCGCCACCATGCAGATTAGTGATGATCTGGCTGCTGATCATGTAACTGGAGTCGTCGGTGGCGAAGTGGCGCCCCGCAAAGCTGCCGCTGTGCTTCGTCCTGCTGCTGCGCGTAAAATGGCTATCGCTGGTCCAATTGTCGGGCCGGGTATCGCTGTTGGCATCCAGTTCAAAGCTGCCATTCTGCAGCAGGTTAGCAGGAGTATGAGGTTCCGTTTCATGATCAGAGCTTCCTTTCATTCGTCGGTATGGCCCAATTACAGCACGGGTGCGCCGTGTTGGTAAGATCACGCAGCTATACACCAGCTAATACAAAAAGTGATACAATAGCACGCACCCCGGCGCGCACTCCGAGTCCAGTGTCGTCCGACCGGGGCAACCACCTGCGGCATGGGCTTGACGTTGGGCGGCAGCGCAGCCCCTCGCCAGGCCACTCTCCGCACTCCACTTGCGCCGCAGCTGGTCAAGGAGGTGACCATGGGCGATGCGACCTCCTTCGGACGCTGGCTGCGCCAGCGCCGCCGCCTACTTGATCTGACCCAGGACGAGTTGGCCCAGCGGGTCGGCTGCTCGGTGGTGACCATCCGGAAGATCGAGACCGACGAGCGCCGCCCCTCCAAGCAGATCGCTGCGCGGCTGGCCGATAGTTTGGCCATCCCACCCGCCGACCGCGCCGCCTTCCTCCGGGCGGCACGGGCCGATCTGGCCGCCGCCCTGCCGGGCGCGCCCACTCAGCCGCCAGATCAGCCACCACCGGGCGCGGCGGCGCGGCGCCTGCCGAGTGGAACGGTCACGTTCCTGTTCACCGATATCGAAGGCAGTACGCAGCTGTGGGAACGGTACGCGCAGGCGATGGGGGCGGCCGTGGCCCGGCACGAGGCGCTCCTGCGGGACGCCGTCACGGCCGCGGGCGGGGTGATTTTCAAAATGGTGGGGGATGCAGTCTATGCCGCCTTTGCGAGCGCGCGGGACGCAGTGACCGCCGCAGTGGCGGGGCAACGGGCGATGGCGGCCGAAGCGTGGAGCATCCCGGATCCGCTGCGGGTGCGCATGGTGCTGCACACAGGAGTCGTGGAGGAGCGCGCGGCGGACTACTTCGGGTTGTCCCTGAGCCGCGTCGCGCGGCTCTTGTCGGCCGGACACGGCGGCCAGATTCTACTCTCGCTGGCCACGGAGGAGCTGGTGCACGAGCACCTATCGCTCGACGTCTCCTTGCGCGACCTGGGGGTCCATCGCCTCAAAGACCTCAGCTTCCCGGAGCACATTTTTCAGCTCGTCACAGCGGACCTGCCGGCCGATTTCCCGCCGCTCAAGACTCTGAACACTCGCCCTCACAACCTGCCGGCGCAGCCCACCCCGCTGATCGATCGCGCACCCGAAGTCAAAGCAATCTGGCAACGACTGCACCACTCTGACATGCGCCTGCTCACTCTCAGCGGCACAGGTGGCATCGGCAAAACGCGTCTGGCCCTGCAGGTGGCGGCCGAGCTCATCGATGAATTCGAGGATGGTGTGTTCTTCGTGCCCCTGGCGCCCATCCGCGACCCCGGTCTGGTGGCTACGACTATCGCCCAGACCCTCAAGATCAAGGATGTCGCTGGCAAGTCGGTGGCTGAAATTCTGCAGGACTTCCTGCGCGACAAGCACATGCTCTTGCTGCTCGACAACTTCGAGCATGTGATGGAAGCTGCCTCCCTGGTGACCGAGCTCCTAGCAGCTGCCCCCGGCGTGAAGAATCTGATCACCAGCCGTGAGATGTTGAATCTGTACGGCGAACATCTGTTTGAGGTGCCCCCGTTGGCCTTGCCCGACCTCAAGCGGTTGCCGCCGGCTGAGGCGTTGTCGGAATTTGCCGCTGTCGAGCTTTTCACCAAGCGTTCACAGGCAGTCAAGCCTGACTTTGTGTTGATCCAAAAAAATGCGCGTGCGGCGGCTGAGATCTGCGTCCGTCTGGACGGGCTGCCCCTGGCCATCGAGCTGGCCGCGGCCCGCAGCAGACTTTACCCGCCCCAAGTGCTACTGGAGCAGCTGGACAACCGGCTGAAGCTGCTGACCGGTGGTCCACGAGATGTGCCCACGCGCCAGCAGACACTACGGGGTGCAATCGCCTGGAGCTATGACCTGCTGAACGAGAGCGAGCAGATCCTCTTCGGGCGGGTAGCCGTCTTTGTGGGGGGATGCCGCTTGGAGGCGGCGGAGGCGGTGTGCAGCAGGCAAACGCTTCAAGATTTGAACGTCCTGGAAGGGATTCTATCGCTGGTGAACAAGAGTCTGCTACAACAAGAAGCGGAAGCAGACGGCACACCACGATTCGCGATGCTGGAAACGATCCGCGAATACGCTCTGGAATGTCTGGTCGCCAGTGGTGAAATGGACGCCATGCGGCAGCGGCACGCCGCCTTCTTCCTGGCGCTGGCGGAAGAGGCAGAGCCGAAGCTGACGGGCCCGGAGCAGAAGCAATGGCTAGATCGGTTGGAGACCGAACATGACAACCTGCGGGCCGCCCTCCGTTGGTTGGAGGAGAGCCGGACCGTCGAGGCGGGCTGGCAGTTGGGCGGGGCGCTGTGGCGCTTCTGGAGTATGCGCGGCTATCTCCGCGAGGGACGGGAGCGACTGGCGGCGCTCCTGGCGCTGGCTGGAGAGGCTGTGCCGTCTGAGCGGAGTTGGGCAGCGCGGGCCAAGGCCCTCAAGGCCGCTGGGACCCTGGCCGCCGAGCAGGGCGACTACGCGGCGGCGCGCGCCCGGTACGAGGAGAGCTTGGCGATCCGGCGCGAGCTGGGCGACAAACTGGAGATCGCCAACCTGCTCAGCAACCTGGGGATTGTTGCCCGTCGCCAGGGCAACTATGCCCATGCGCGCGCGCTGTATGAGGAAAGCCTGGCCCTCCGGCGCGAGTTGGGGGACAAATGGGGCATCGCCACGTCGCTCAACGCCCTGGGACTTTTGGCGCACTACCTGGGCGATAACGCCGCGGCGCGCGGTTTCCTCGAGGAGAGCCTGGCCCTCCGGCGCGAGTTAGGTGACGCATGGGCCATCGCCAATTCACTGAGTAGTCTTGGGGATGTGGTTCTCGACCAGGGCGACTACGCCACCGCGCGTGCCCGGCTCGAGGAGAGCTTGGCGATCAACCAGCAGTTGGGCGATCGATCGGCCATCGCCTATGTGTTGGAGGAGTTCGCAGGTCTGGCCGCTGTGCAGGGCCAATCCGATCGCACGCTGCGCCTGGCTGGCGCTGCCGCGGCGCTGCGCGAAGCGATCGGCTCGCCCCTCTCGCCCATCGATCAGGCCCAATTGGAGCGCAGGCTGGCACCAGCCCGCCAGGCATTAGGTGAAGCTACCGCAGTAGCAATGTGGGCCGAGGGGCAGGCGATACCGCTCGAGCAGGCCGTTGCGTATACGCTCGCCGAAACCGCGGAGCCCGTCGCCGCCGTGCCGCCACCCGCCCCTGCGCCCCCGCCTGTTGCTTCTGTCACCGACATACCTGCCCCGGCGCCCGATCGAAAGCTACGCGGCGCCTACCCCGCCGGTCTCACCAGCCGCGAGGTGGAGGTGCTGCGGCTGGTCGCGCAAGGCCTGACCTACACCCAGATCGCCGAACGGCTCGTGATCAGCCCGCGCACCGTCAACCACCATCTGACCGCAATCTACAGCAAGTTGGGTGTGAGTTCGCGCCACAACGCCATGCGTTTCGCGCTCGACCACGACCTCGTCTGATCTCTACCCACCATAAGATGGGTAATAAAGATGGGTAAGTCTACCGATGTACCGCCATATCGATCGCTGTATAGTAGCTCACTGACTAATATCACTTCGGGGAACATTGTGCATTCCTGGGAGCACAAACGTCCCAGGCACATGCGAGCGAGACGCTCGCACTCCCAGAAGATCATACACGCTCTTCAGCCAGGGACAGGTATATCATGCACAAGCGCAAGACATGTACGAAGGCGCCAGCAGGTGGTGAAGGTATACAGGGACCGCGCAGGCGCGGCTTTTGGGGGCACTCACCCGGTTGGTTTGGCTTGAACCGACCGCGCTCGGAGCGGGTGGCGCACACATTGAGCGTGGTGGTGGTCATCCTGATGGCCAGTCTGATCTTGCCCCACGCCGCGTTGGCCCAGCCCGGCAACCTCACCCTGGCCTCCACCTCGGATACCGGTATCAAGGGCAATGACCTCAGCAGCTTCGGTACTCTCTCTGCAGACGGCACAAAGGTAGCGTTCAATTCCGTCGCCACCAACCTGGATCCGAACGATACCGACGCGCTGAGCGATGTCTACGTCAAGGATCTGGTCACGGGGAACATTACGCTGGCCTCGACCTCGGATAGCGGCATCAAAGCCAACGGCGACAGCGCCGTCGGCGCACTCTCGGCGGACGGCACCAAAGTGGTGTTCCAATCTGCCGCCACCAACCTCGACCCGGCCGACACTGACACCATTCGCGATGTCTACGTCAAGGATCTGGTCACGGGGAACATTACGCTGGCCTCGACCTCGGATAGCAGCATCAAGGCCGACGGCGACAACGCCGTCGCAACACTCTCGGCGGACGGCACCAAAGTGGCATTCCATTCCGCCGCCACCAACCTCGACCCGACAGATGGTGATGCCGCGCACGACATCTACGTGAAGAACCTGCTCACGGGTGACATCACGCTCGCCTCCACGTCCGATGGCGGCATCAAGAGTAACGGCGAGAGCCTGTTCGCATTTCTCTCGGCGGACGGCACCAAGGTGGCATTCGGATCCCTGGCCACTAACCTGGACGCGGCCGACGCTGACGCCACTCCCGATGTCTATGTGAAGAACCTGGCCACGGGCGCTATCACGCTGGCCTCCACCTCGGGTACGGGCACCAAGGGCAATGGGCCGAGTGCCGTTCCTGCCCTCTCGGCGGACGGCATGAACGTAGCCTTCCGCTCCCTGGCCACCAACCTGGACGTGGCCGACGCTGACGCCACTCCCGATGTCTATGTGAAGAACCTGGCCACGGGCGCTATCACGCTGGCCTCCACCTCGGGTACGGGCACCAAGGGCAACAGCAATAGCGACTTCCCGATTCTCTCAGCGGACGGAACGCGGGTGACGTTCCAATCCGCCGCCACCAATCTCGACCCGGCCGATAGCGACCCCACCACCGACATCTACGTGAAGGACCTGCTGACGGGGGCCATCACCCTGGCTTCTACCTCGGATAGCGGCACCAAGGCCAACGACGGGAACTTCTTCCCGTGGCTGTCGGCTGATGGCACCAGGGTGGTATTCGAATCCAACGCAACCAACCTCGACCCGGCCGATAGCGACCCCACCGCCGACATCTACGTGAAAGAGCTGGCGGGAGGAGCTGCGCCGTTGATCGATCTGAAGAACCACTCCTGGCCGACGGCGTACCGCCTGACGCTCGATCCTACCCCGTCCGACCCATCGATCAAACAGGCGACGGTTGACGAGCATCTATTCAGCCAGGACCAGTCGGCCTGGTTCAAGTTCACGGTGCAGCCGGGCAGCAAGGTCGTCGTCACGCTCAATAACCTCCCGGCTGATTACGACCTGCTGCTCTACAAGGACATCGCCGCCGCCTACACGACGCTCACGTCGGCGCAGGACCTGCTGCGCCTGAGCGCTGAAATCGCGCCCGAGAACTTCAGCCCGGAGAACTTCAGCCCGGAGAACTTCAGCCCGGAGAACTTCAGCCCGGAGAACTTCAGCCCGGAGAATTTCTCTTCCGGTGAGACGATCTCGCCACAGGCCTACTCCAACGCGCAGACGCGTAGCCTACTAGCCATTTCAGCCCGCAGCGGCACCTCGAGCGAGATCATCATCCGCAACACCTGGGACAACACGGGGGACTTCTACGTGCGGGTGCACGGACGGAACGGTGCGTTCAACCTCGCTGCGCCGTTCCGCCTCAATGTCAGGATGCTGACCGGGGCGTGCGGCCCGATCGTGCCGATCACGACGCCACCTACCGCCAGGCTGATCACTGGCGTCGCCGGCCCCAACGGCGGCTACAGGACGATCATCGTCACCGATCTGCCGCGCACGGTCGGCACCGCTGCCGAGAAGGCCGACCTCCAGGCGCGCCTGGCCGTCTTCGCCGCCCGCTCGGAAGTCAAGGGCGTCGTCGTCGACGTCGGCAAGGACGCCGCCGGCGTGCCACGGGACGACCGAATCCAGGCCGCCAACGCCCAGGCCGACGCGCACAAGGACTGCCCCTACGCCAAGAACCTGGTCGCCTCCGAGATCAAGCGCATCATCGATAGCTACGGCGCCGTGAACCCGCTGGAGTACATTGTGCTCGTCGGCAGCGACGGTGTGATCCCGTTCTTCCGCCATCCAGATCAGGCCGGGCTGGCAAATGAGAGCAATTACGTGCCGCCGGTCCTCGATTCGAGCGCCTCGCAGGCGAGCCTTAGGCTCGGCTACGTGCTCAGCCAGGACCGTTACGGCGCGCGGGTCGAAATGTCACGGCTCGACCATACCGACCCCATCCCGAGCCTGGCTGTCGGGCGGATCGGTGAGACAGCGGCGGAAGCGACCGGCTTGGTCGACGCCTACCTGGCGACGCCCGACGGCACTGTGCCGACGCCGACGTCCGCCCTGGTCACCGGTTATGACTTCCTGGCGGATTCCGCGGAAGCGATCCGCCCGCATCTTGCCGCCGGGCTTGGCCAAAATGCGACCGTCGACGCGCTCATCGAGTCCGGCAACCTATCGCCGACCGATCCGGCCGCGTGGACGGCCGACCAGCTGCGCTCGAAGCTCCTCGACAGTCGGCACGACCTGATCTACCTGGCGGGGCACTTCAGCCAGGGGAGCATGCTCGCCGCCGACTATACCACCCGCCTGACCGTGGCCGACGTCGTAGCGTCGGCGGCCAACCTCGACAACGCCATCATCTTCGGCACGGGCTGCCACGCCGGCTACAACACCGTCGACGACGACGCCATGAGCTACGGCACAGGCGACGCCATGCACTACATCACAGAGGTGCCGGACTGGCCACAGGGCTTCGCTCGCAAGCGCGCCACGCTGATCGCCGGCACCGGCTACCAATACGGCGATACCGAACTGGTTGAATATGGCGAGCGTCTCTACCTCGAGTTCGCCAAGCAGTTGCGAACCGGCACCGGCCCGGTGTCGATCGGCAAGGCGCTCGTCGCGGCCAAGAAAGCCTACCTGTGCGGCACGCCGCTAATGCGTGGTATTCATGAGAAGACCTACCTTCAGGCGACACTCTACGGTCTGCCGCATCTGAAGGTAAACCTGCCCGGCGAGCGCCTCGGCCCGCAGAGCGCGGCGCCGATTGTGGATCAGACAACCTCGGCTCAAGGGGAGCCCGGTGCGACGCTCGGCTTGCGCAGTGCCGATGCGACTGTGACGCCGATCCTCAGCACCCAAACGCTATCGCTCAAGGATGCTTCCAAACAGCCGGGCGATCCCGGTTCGCTCGTCACGGCCACGTACCTCTCCGGCTCAAACGGCCTCGTCACCAACCCAGACGAACCGGTCCTGCCACTGGAGATCCGCAATGTCAGCGTCAGCGGCCAGATAGTGCGAGGGGTGGGTTTCCGTGCTGGCAGCTATACCGACCTACCGGGCGTGTTTCCGCTCACCGGGGCGCCAGAAACCGAGATACGAAGCGTCCACACACCATTCATGTCGGACTACTTCTACCCCATCCAGCCATGGCGGATGAACTACTGCGACGCCCTGGCCAACACCGGCGAAGGCATCACAAATCTCGTGGTGACACCGGCGCAATTTAAGTCGAGCTCCTCTGGCTCGACGACTGGTACGCTGCGCCAGTTCAACAACATGGCTTTCCGCGTGTATTACAACACGAACCTCGGAGCGCCGGCACTGGCCGGTGCGCCGACGATTGCCGACGTCTCGGCTCTCCCCAGCGGCACGCAGTTGAACTTCCAGATGACGGTCCTGGGCGATCCCGCGGCGGGCGTCCAGGAGACCTGGGTCACCTACACGGCCAAGAACGGCCCTTTTGCCGGGAAGTGGCAGTCGCTCGATCTCGTTCGCAACCCGGCGGAGCCGACACGGTGGGAGGGGACGCTCGCGCTGGCGGGCACGTCGCCAGAGGACATCCGCTACATGGTGCAGGCCGTGAACGGCGTAGGCCTGGTGAGCCTCGACACGAACCTCGGGGCGTACTACGTGCCCGGCCCGCCGCCAGCGCCGTCGCCAAAGCAACCGACCACGTTGGCCGTGCAGTCGCCACCGACGTCGGGCCGCTACGGCGAAGAGGCGACCTTCAAGGCCGTCTTGCGGGACGCCAACGGGATTCCGCTCGCTGGGCAGACGGTCAGCTTTAGCCTGGGCTCGCAGCGCCGCCAGGCGACGACGGACAGCACCGGCCTTGCGCTGGTCACGCTACCGCTTGTGCAGGTGGCGGGTCAGTACGACCTGAGCGCCTCATTCGCCGAGACCACCGACTTCGTGGGGTCGTCCGTGCAGAGTACGTTCTCTATTAAGAAACAACCGACGCTGCTCACGTTCGCATCCGCGATGTTTACTGTTGGCGGGCAGTACAGCGATGGAATGCCCGTGGTGGCCACACTGAGCGATGGCATGGGCCGCAACTTGCAAGACCAAACCGTGGTCTTCGTGGTGACCGGTGGTGGACACTCCTACGCGACGGCCGTCAAGACCGACTTTGCCGGCCGCGCCATGCTCGGCCAGGTGCCGCTGCCGCCGGGGACCTACCTCGCCACGGCGTCCTTCAGCGGCGCAATCGACCTGGGGAGCGGGCAGACACTGATGCTGACAAACAACCGTTACCTGCCCTCGCAGGCGACCGCCTCGCTCACAATCGCTTCGCTCGAGCCGGAGAACGCAACCGTCCAGTACGCAGGACAGACGGCTATTCCGGTCGGTGAGACGCTACACCTGGCCGCAGCGGTCAAGCAGGCGGCTGACGGCCAAACCGGCAACATCGCCCTGGCCGAGGTCCGCTATCAAGTGACAAACGCAAGTGGCGCTCTTGTTGCGGATCTGACCGTCCCCTCCGGCGTGAGTGGCAACTGGTCGACGACCCTCACCGGTCTCGACACGGGTGTCTACAACATCGCTACGACGGTCGTCGGCGAGTTCTTCACTTCGCCGACCAGCGGTGCCCTGGTCGTCGTATACAACCCAAGTGGCGGGTTTGTGATTGGTGGCGGCTCGATCAACTCCCCGACGGGGGCATACACGCCCATCCCCACCCTTACCGGGCGGATCAACTTTGGCTTCGTCGCCAGATCTCAGCGCGGCGCGACCGTCCCGACGGGCCAGACCGAGTTCCAGTTCGTCGACCTGAACTTCCACAGCACCGCCTACGAGTGGCTCGTCATTACCGGCGCAAGAGCTCAGTACAAAGGCTCAGGGACGATCAACGACGCTGGCAACTATGGCTTCATCCTGACCGCCATCGACGGCGATCTGCCGGGCGGCGGAGGCGTGGACAGACTCCGGATCAAGATCTGGGATCAAGTAACCGGTGCCATCGTTTACGACAACCAGATGGGCGCCGCGGAGACGGCCGACCCGACGACAGCCATCGCAGGTGGGAGTATCATCATCCACAAGTAGCCGATTCTCTCCCTATGCGGCGATTTATGGTGGTTATGGCGCCCGGCACCATAGCCACCTAGGCTACGAGGCGTGGAATCGCTCTGCGCCCGCGCTTTCGCTATCCAGCTCACCCTGCAAGGGGTGGTGGGCATCACACCATCGTATACCACGCGGCAAGTGCCAGCCGGGCGCGAAAGGTCACGATCGCGTTAGCATTGCAACCACCAGCACAAGGCCTGGTGGTTCTCTTATAGCAAGCTTTTGGGGTTTCAGGTTTCTTAACAAGCGCTAAGTCGGGCGCTCGATCGTGCCCAGTATGTAATGCGGCGGCTGGGCGACAACAGTCTGATCGGTTACGAGCGTGACATCGCCGCCAGCCTTCAGCCGAATCTTCGTGCGCCCATTGCCGATCAGCCCTTCCCAATAGCCGCCGAGATCGTCGATCATCAGCTTTGCATCGGCCAGGCTGCGAATGAAACAGCGCAGATCGCGTCCGGCGGTACAGCGCACGTCATCGCCTGCCACCCGCTCACACTCGATCTCCAGGGCGCCGCCAGTAGCGGCGTGGACGAGTGTGCCAACGCCGCGCAGATACCCCTGCCCCCCGGCATAGATCGTCGTGCTGCCGCCGATGTTCTCCACCCCAACGCTTTGGCCGGCATACACCTTCACGCTGCTCTGGAGCGGAACCTGCAGCTCGCCGCTGCCACCAATCTCTACCTCGATTGTATCGCCGCGCCGTTTGACTTTCAGACCCCAGCGGCCTTCCGAGCTTGCCACGACCCGATCGCTCGCGCGGCCTGCAACCTGTACGGTGCCGCTCGCGCGGACGATCAGTGTTGGCGTCAAGCCGGCCTGGATCATCCGCTGTGTCATCGATACGCCTCGGTATGGCTCAGGTGCGCTGGCGACGCCGCTCGTACAGGCGCGAGCAGCGCACTGGCCAGCACAAACAGGATCGCGCCGCGCCAAAACGGCGCGCCTGGAGCGACGTAATCATAGGTTGCCCCGGCCCACAGCGGGCCAAAGACCGTCATCAAGCTGCCCAATGCGGTGCTCACGCCATTCAGCTTGCCCTGCTCCTCGGCCGCGATCTGATTCGCCAGCAGCGCGCTTAGCGCCGGGTACAGCGGTCCGGCGCCGCCGCTCGTCACCACGCTGATTGAATACAACATCCAGAACGCGGGCACAGTGACCATTGACAGCATTCCCAGCGCCTGGAACAGCAGGCTGAGAACCGCAAGTCGCTGCTCGCCACAGATCGCGACCACGGCGCCCAACTAACCCCGCCTGCACCACCACATTGGCAACGCCAACCACGATCAGCAGCGCGGCCAGATTCATAGGCTGAACGCCAAACCGCTCGATCAGCAGCACCGGCGTTGCGCTATTGTACCCCATGACGACCGACGTGAACAGGCACTGGATGATCAACCTCGTCCCAATCGACCTTGTAAGAGTAGACCCAGTCGAGTGCGGCAGGGTTGGCGAAGCGCTTGAGGAAGAACGGCATGAGCAGGTCCCGAAACCACACCTGGATCGGATTGGTCATGATCTTCGCTTGACCCATGCTGCGCCCATACTGGACCATGTGCTCGACGCGCGCTCGACGTAGACGCTCATAGGTCGTAAAGGCTTGTGAAAGATCCTCGCTGTCTCGCAGGCACTTTGCCAGAACGATTGCATCCTCTACGGCCAGCGATGCGCCCTGTCCAGCACCCGGCGAGACCGCATGAATCGCATCACCAACCAGGACCACCCGACCTTTATGCCAGATGGGCTGCGTGGAGATGTCGTAGATAGGATAGCTGATGATCGTGCTCTCCGTTGCCCGGATCATCTCTGAGATGAGCGGCAGATCCCCCCGGAAGAGATCGAGCATGCGTTCTTGCCACTCATCGCTCACGATCATGTCTAAATCTCCTCTCGAAGGCGCTGATCTTTGCGAGAAATTGACAAACCAGTACATCTCTCCAGAGCAGCTGATGTGATAGCCGAAGAACGCTCGCTGGCCAAAAACGAAGTGCTGCGTGTCCGGGGTAGGAGGAAAGCTGGAGTGCTGTGCGAAGCCACCAACACTGATCGTGCCAGTGTATTGTGGAGTGGGAGCGTCGGGATTGACGAGATGGCGGGTGCGAGAGTGAACGCCATCACAGCCAACCACGAAAGAGCCTTCGGCTGTGGTACCGTCCTCGAAGGTGGCACTCACTCCTTGCTCACCTGTCGAGAGGCCTTGAAGCTTCTTGCCAAAGGCCATCTTGATCCGCCTTCGCTCGGCTCCCTCACGCAGCACCTGATGCAAGCGGGATCGCAGGATATTGATGCTTGGGGCTCCCACTTCCGCCCTGGCACCATTGCGTACCTCGCCAAGACGCTTGCCTTTCCCACTCCAGATAATCATGCGAGGAATCGGAGATCCTTGGCTTGACACCTGGTCGTCGAGCCCGAGCGTCTTGAGCACGCCGAGCCCATTGCAAGCCATGTTCAGGAAACTGCCTCCATAATCGGTAGACTCGGCTCGCGCCTCATAGATCTCGGCCTCGATGCCTGCCCGTTGCAGGAACAATGCGACGACGGGTCCAGCGACCCCGCAGCCGATAATCAGCGCTTTTCTTGCGGGTCTGTTCATAAAGATTCCTTTCTGATCATCTCGTTCCTTTAAAATGTTTGCCACGTGCAACAGCCACTTCCAGGATTGTGTTCCTCACTCACAAGACTTACGCGGTCATTTTTCCAGCCATATCTCCATGCCGATCGGGTCGCCTCGAATCTCGCATTTCCCAAAATTCGTTTGTGCGACAAATTGGTGGATCTGCTTTTTCGAGTATGCGTTCTTGAGCAAGATGTGCTTGAACGTCCATTTCGTAAGGAGCCGATTGATCCAACTCAGGCCCATGGAATTGACTGTCGCGTTGATCTCTTCGGGCGAGGCATCGCTGCGCAAATCAATGATCAGCGCCTTGCCGCCGGGCTTGAGCACACGATGCATTTCGCGGATGGCCTGGACTGGTTCGGTAAAGTTCTTGAACGCTGCACGACAGACGATAAAATCAAACGTACCTGCGTCAAATGGCATGTCGGACGCGTTGCCATGCCGAAATTCAGCCGTCACTCCGGCTTGCCTGGCTTTGGTTTGTGCCATTTCGACAAACGACTTGCTGATGTCCAACCCGACGACTTGGTACTTAAGCTTGGCGAGTTCAATCGCCAAGGAGCCGGGCCCTGGCGCGACTTCGAGAATACGGCCTCCGGCTGGAAACATTCCGCTCACCTGACGCACCACCATCCCAAGTTCTTGATCCTGCTCCCTCACTTTGGCATACCACCTAGCGATAATGCCCTCCATCGCCAGACCTTTGTACGGTTTGGCAGCCTTCGGCAAGTGCTGTCTCGTTCGAGGATTATTTGTCGTCATCGTAGTGTTCCTCCGTAGTGATTGTTTTTAGGGCAGCATCACGCATGGGTTCTTCAGAGGTAATCCACAAATAGATGTTTGGACATCCACAGAGACCAGTGCGTACGTCCCTCGATGAATTGACTATATCAGCGGATAGGGTGAGTGAGGTATCCCCCGTGGGGGGTGATTAGAGGGGTGATTGTGTGGGTGAGGGAATGAAGGGCGACTAGCGGGGCGTTTGACATCCGAATCGACGAGTTGCCAGCCCATAGTGCGTAGTGCGTAGCTGGACTTCTACGTACTACGAACTACGCACTATCGAATGGTGACACCGAGGACAAGTGACTCATTAGCGCAGGTGCAGTTCGCGCGCGGCGGCTTGGGCTTCTTCGCGCGTGCTGACATTGAGCTTGCGGTAGATATTCTTGATATGGGTCTTGATGGTGTTCGGGGAAACGACCAGCTCGCGAGCAATATCCACGTTCGATTGGCCGGCCACGATCAGGCGGAGCACGCGCTGTTCCTGCTGGCTGAGCGGTTCCAGCAGCGGCAGGTCGGCGGCCGACGCGGTGTGCGCCTGTCCGTGAGACAGCGCGCGCAGCAAGGTGGCTGCATACGCGGCGAGCGCGCGTTTGGCGAGGGTGGGCGCGGCGGCCTGTAGCAGCGCCGCCAGCGGCTCGTCCAGATCGAGAAAGATGCGGCGGAGACCGCGAGGCTGGGCCAGCGTTAGCGCGCGTGTCAGCGCCTGCACCGCTTGTGCCCGATCCGCGAGCGTGCTATGCGCCAGCGCCTGCAACGCTAGAATCTCGATCTCGCTGCGGGTGCGCTCGTGCGCGGCGGCCTCGGCTCGCCAGCGTTCCAGCAGCGCCAGCGCGGCCTGCGGCTGGCCTTGCGCCAGGTACAAACGGGCGACGATCAGCGCCTCGTGCTCCTGCTGCACATGCGCCACGGGCTCGCTGTGTGCCACGATGCCAGCGTGCCAGCGCTGCGCCGCTTCCAGGTCGTCCATAGCAAGTGCCAGCCGCGCCTGCCAGCTTTGGATCTCGCGCAGCAGCGACGGGTTGCGCGTTTGCGCGGCTAGCGATTGCAGCTCGCTCCGCGCATGGGCTGTTTGCCCACGAGCGTGCTGCACTTGGCAGAGTATGAGCGCAGCCTGGACCTGCAGCTGCTCGGAATGGCGCTGTTTCGCCAGCTGTATCGCCTGCGTGGCCTGCTGCTCAGCAGCTTCCAGATCATCGTTCTCGTAGGCGATTCGACTGAGGCCGTACAATCCATAGCTCTGATCGTCGAGCATCTCCCCGCCGCCGACTTTGCTGTCAAGCTCCTGTTGGTAGTACTGTGCCGCCTGCTCCAACTCGCCTTGCTGGTAACAGATCTCGGCCAGCACCGAGGTTGCCGCCAGTGTGCCATGCGGATTCTGTTTGATCTCGAAGAGCGTGTATGACTCCATAATCAAGCGCTGGGCCGTGTCAATCTCTCCCGCGAGCAGTTGCTCGTGCCCGGCGTAGAGCAGACTTACGCCGCGATAGGCCAGGTCGTGCTCGTCAAGAAGTTCGAGCGCCTGGCGAGCGCAGGCAAACGCGTGGCTGCTATCGAGTTGCCAGAATGCGACCATCGCGCGCAAGGCGGCCACCTGGCCCAGCCTGGGCGCATTGTGCTCGTCTTGCCATGCCGCCTCGGCCATCTGCGCCCAGCGCTCCACCGTTCGTGCTGTCGCCGCCGCGAAGCGATCCAACGTGAACAGCAGGGCGTTCGCATACGCGAAACACAAGACTGGATGGTCGTGCAGCATGTCCTCGGGCAGTTGCTCGATCCAACGGCGTAATGTATAGACTTCGTTGGAATCGCCTTGGTCGAAGATGTGTTCGATCAGCGTGGCGGCGCGCGCCGCATGCCCGGCCGCGATAGCATCCTCCACCGCGTCGTGCAGCATCCCATGCGCCTCGTACCACGCGCTGGCGCGCTCGTGCAGCCCGCGGATATTGGCTTCGCCGAGCCGCTGCTGAGCCTGCAGCTGCATCGCCTCGGCAAATAGCGGGTGATAACGATACCACGCTTGGCCGTCGCCGCCGTCGAGCGGAACCAAAAACAGATTCTCACGCTCAAGTTGTTCGAGCACGAGCGCGCTATCGTCGCGGCCGGTGATCGCATCACATAGCGCGCCTGTCAACTTTGCGAGGAAGCAGGTCGACAGTAAGAACGTCTGTACCGGCTCGGGCTGCGCCGCGAGCACCTCGTTGACCAGATACTCGACCACGTGCCGATGCCCGCCGGTGAATGTTGTCAGGAACTGTTCGGCAGCAGGCGCCGCGGCGTTGTGCTGCAACGCGAGCGCGACCAATCGCAGGCCAGCCGCCCAGCCCTCCGTGCGCTGTTCGAGGTGCAGCAGTGTCTCGGGCGAAAACGCAACGCCGAGCGTTTGTTCAAGGAATATATGAATCTCGGCGCGCGAAAAGCGCAAGTCTTCAGCGGTGAGCTCGGTCAGCTCATTCCGCACACGCAGCCGGGCGAGCGGCAGCGCTGGAGCACTCCTTGTCGTAAGAATCACATGCACGGTGCTGGGCAGATGCTCGATCAAAAACGTGACCGTCGCATGCACCTCGGGTGTGGTGATGCTGTGATAGTCCTCAATCACTAGGACGCACTGGCTGGGAAGCTGCGCGAGCTCGTTGATAAAGGGGATGAGCAGCGCTTCGATCGACGGCTGCTGCGCCATACGCAGGGCAGCCAGCGATTCCTTGCCGATCGCGCCACCCCAGGACCGACAGGCGCTAAGCACATAGCTCCAGAAACGGATGGCGTCGTTGTCGCCAGCGTCTAATGTAACCCAGGCCACCCGCGAGACTTGAGGCTTGGGGCTTGAGGCTTGAGGGCCTGTGCCTTGCGGGTCAGAACCGAGACTTGATTCGGACTCACCAGCCTCAAGTCTCAAGTCTCTAGCCCCTCGCGAAGCGACCCACTCGGCGAGAAGCGTGGTCTTGCCAAAGCCGGCTGGCGTGGAAATGAGCGTCAGCTTGCGGGCCAGCCCGGCGTCGATGCGAGCCAGCAGTGATGCTCGTGGCACATATGCCGTATGTAAGCGCGGCGGCGCTAGTTTCGTATGTAATAATCCACCAGGAATTGCTCCCGGTTGCTGCGCGGCTGTGCTCATGTTCTTCTTAGGGGTTTTCGAAAAATTAGCTGGCCGATGCGATTGTATTGCGTATGACCTATTGCGTACTGGCAGTGCGCCGACGCAATACGCAATACGTAATAGCGCTATTATACCTTCTATACTACGCAGGTGGATGTGAGGGTTGGCCGAGATACTGGCCGAGCATGACGCTGATCAGCAAACGTTGGATGGAGGGATATTTCGGGATCGTGCGCATGAGCAGATTGAGCGCGTGCCCTTTCATCATCGCCAGGCACCGAAAGCCCATACAGAAGCGGAAAGAGGAAATCCTAGCCTACCTAGAGACCGGCGGTCTCGCCGGTACCAACACACCATTCCGCGTGTATTTGACGTGCTATCGTGTCGGGCAAGCCCAACACGACCGTTCGTTCATACACGCCCGGATCGATGAAACGGCGGCCAGCCCATGCGCCAGTGCAGGTACAGGATGATGCCCCATCCCAGGAGCGCGGTTGGCAGCGCGCCGCCGAGCGATCGTCCACTGGTGAGGTAGATCGCCACCATCACGGTGTTCGAGATCGCCGCTGCCAGTGCGGTACCATAGAGAATCGCGATCATGAGCAGTTTGATTCGGAACAGCACGCCGACCTCCGAAGAGTTAAGAGTTATGAGCGAATCTAACTCATAACTCTTAACTTTTAACTCATAACTACATGAGTCCGAGTTGTGTCAGAATGCCGGGCACCGCGTTCGCGAAGAAGAACAGGAAGAACACCGCCGCCAATACCATTACCGCCTCGCGCCAGAGCGACGGTCGCAGATCGCGCGGCAGGAACTTGCGGTTCACATACAGCGTGTGCAGCCCCAGCACCACGAAGTTGAGTCCAGCCATGTTCGCGCCCAGCAGGATCAGGAATAGTGGCCGAACGCCCGTAAGCAGGATGATAATACCCCACAGCGTGAAGACCGCCAGTACGCTGTAGTAGATCAGGCGCACGTCGCCGCCGCGCCAGGCCCGCGCCCGTTTGCTGCCGGTCCAGATCAGGTCGGTGACTATGCGCACAAAGCCGTCGGTGATGCCGATCTGCGTGCTGAATAAGATCCAGAAGCCGACCAGCAGCGTGATGTAAAACATCAACGTGCCCCAGACCTTCGATAGGAACTCGGCTTGGTAGACCGCTACCGCGAAGTTGTTCTTGAACTCGGTGCCGGCTGGAATGAAGTGGAGCGTGAGCAGCGCCGGCAGCCCCATACCGAGGAAGCAGCCGACGACCCACAGGCCATACTGGTCGGCGCCGGCGAATTTCCACCACTCGTTCCAGCGCTGCTTGTTCTCAGTGGTGACAGGGAAGACCTTACCCTCATGAGTGAGTGTTATCTTGCGGCCGCCGATCAGCGCAGGAATATACCCTACCGCGCCGCCCATGCCGAAGCCCTTGTCGCGGAACCAGTTGCTGATCGCACCATTGATCACCCCGCCCGCGCCAGCGTAGGCGGCAAAGCCGCCGAGCAGCACCCAGTCGACACCCTGTGGGAAGGCGCCGAAACTCACGAAGCCGGTGGCCACGCGGCCCCAGGTACCCAGCGAGGTGAAGCCCACGCCAATGACGATCAGGAACAGGAGGATCGCCACGATGAAGAACCACTGGACTAGCTCCATCGTCCGCTCGATCTTGGATCCAATCGCGGCGAGCACCACCGTCAGCAGGAAGCAAATGATACCGAAGATCTGCACCAGGCCGGCATCGGCAGGGCCAGGCACCCCGCCGACGAACGCGGCGGCGAGGGCGGTGGCGGCCGAGGAGGCCCACCCCGGCCAGCCGAGCTGGAGAAAGACCAGCAGGGCATAGACAATCGCCCAGAAGACCGGGCCGGGCTTGGTGCGCATGAACCCGGTGTAGATCGGTTCGCCCGTGTACATCGTATAGCGGACGAACTCCATATTCATGATCACCTGGAGAATAATCGAGGCGCTGGCGACCCATAGCAGCGCACCACCAAAGCGTGCCGTCACAGCTGGGCCGATCAGCCACTCGCCGCTGCCAATCGAGGTGCCGAGCAGGATGGCGCCTGGGCCGATGATCATGAGCGCGTTGCGAAAGTTAAAGCGCGGAGCCGCCGGCAGATCGGCGGCTTCCCAGGGCGGCAACTCGCCGGCCGGAACTTTCGCTCCGACACTCAGCGCGGGCGTGTCTGGAGCGACTGTCACATCGGCGACTGCGGTTTGGGGCGCGAAGGTTGCCAGCGCCAGATAGACGAGGTAACCGACCACAATGCCGGCAACAAGCCATCCGTATAACCCGAACCAGAAGGCGAAGCTGCCGAGGATCTGAGGACCTTTGAACAGAATGCTCAGAACCGGTCCGAGAATGAGGACTACCACACCAGCGTACAGCCCATACCTCGATGCCGAGGCCGGCTGTGCTCTGCCGCGACCAGCGATCGTTGCCTGACTCATAGCGCGTCCCTCCTTTGGGATAACCTATGATATTCGTATCGGGCGGAAGACGATTGCGGGATGCTGGCTCAGTGATAACGTGGCTGCTTTCCTGATCTACCTCCTTTCGGCGCTTAGCGAATCGGAATGTCCATGACATTCCAATGGTCACGAAAACGACTTGAGCAATGAGCTCAGTACAACTAAGCAAGCGATGCTCTGGCTGATAGTTTGCTACGTAGGTGGCATCTGATTATAGAGCCTTTACACAACAGTTGTCAACAACAAGTTAAGGAGAAAATGTTCACGATGCCCTCGCGGAACGTCCCTGACCCATGCTTTCATCCGTTCTCGGACGCGCCCGATCACGCTGGCGACTTTGAGCGTCAGCTGCTGCGCCAGCGACAATTGTCGCAGCGCCGGCGCTCGGCCTCTAGCACCTCCAGCTCGGCCACGCGCGCGTAGGGCGGCAACTTCTGCCGGGAGATGAGTGTTTGTTTGCGTTTGATCGTCCATCCCAGATGTCCTTGCGTTCAAAACGATGCGATCGCCGTGTCGAGATCGGTGTAGACATCGAAGAACACCACGAACCCCGAGATCTGCAGGAGCCGGCTCACATTTTTGGAGGGGTTGAGCAGCTTGACATGCGGCGATTTGAGGCTGCCGCTAGTCGCCACCGGCGCCGTCGCCGCGCCGCCTTCGGCCGATTTCTCGTCGCGCAGCCGATCGATGATTCGATGCAGCACCCGCAGGCCGGCGCTGCTAATATAGGCGACGTTGGCGAGGTCGAACAGCACATACCGCGCGCCGGCCGCGTAGGCTGTGTCAACAGCCGTTTGCAGCGCCTGGTAGGTCGCGGCGTCGACCGATCCCTCAACCCGCATGATCGTCACAGGCACACGCCCCTGCGCCTGTTCGACGGCGATTCGCAGTTCCGATGAGCTCATTTTGGTGCGCCTCCTATCGGATCGCTCGATTCACCACTGAGTCACTGACAGGACATACGCAGATGATCCCATTATATAGCAATTATCCGCTGACATATCGTGTGAATTGCGTAACTTTGTCATGGCTGCGCCAGTCAGAAGGGCATAGCTCAGGGCAGTCGTATTAGTTCATGCACATTCGATCGGTTCGATAGCCCGACGATATGGTGTTGCTACATTCCACGGCACAAAGATAACGGAGGTAAACCATGGAACAATTACAGCTCGGTCACAAGTCCCACTCTATTTTTAGCCCGTCTTGGCCACGCATCCGGCTGGGACTGGCTAAGAAATGCAAAGCCAAAGCTTGGCACTCTCCTTGCTATATACCACAATGCCTGGTAATATACCAACTGAATATGGCCCAAGGCGCACTAAGACTGTGGCTACCAGGCGCAGTCGTGTTTTTATGTGCCATTTGCGCGCGCCGGGCAGTTTACCAATGGCGCATAACTGGTCGCCGACGACCCGTGAAAAATATGGATCGAATGTGCTGGGCTTGACGTGATGGTGGTATGCAACGTTCAGACGCGATTTTACTAGCGCACTGCCTGAATTGCCGAGTTTTGATAGCAATAATAGTCGCCCTCAATAGTTTTCTGCTGGTACATCGCGACGAGCGCCCTATACCTCTGTCATTAGCTGGCGGCCCAAGCCACATGCCAAGCACTCCATATTACAACCCTGATTCCACGCATCGATATGGCCGGGATCGGGGTGACGGGTTATGTCGGCTTAGTAGAATGACGAGGTATACTCCATATGTCAGTACATCTTGACGGCAGGTTACCACAAGTAGCGGTGATCGGTAATTATCAGCCACGGCAGTGCGGCATCGCGACATTTACGACCGATCTCAGTGAAGCACTTGCCGCTGTGGCGCCTCAAACTGATGTCTTTGCCCTACCGATTAACGATCGCGAACAAGGCTACTTGTACCCGCCACGAGTGCGGCTGGCTATCCCCGAGAAAGATCTCATAGCCTATCGCCACGCGGCCGAGTTCTTGAACATCAATAATGTCGACGTAGTCTGTCTCCAACATGAGTACGGCATTTTCGGCGGCATCGCCGGCAGCCATATTCTGGCGCTACTGCGCGATTTGCGTATGCCAATCGTCACTACGCTGCACACCGTCCTGCGCCGGCCCGATTTTCACCAGCGGCGCGTGCTGGAAGAGCTGGCGCGACTCTCCGATCGCCTGGTGGTGATGAGCGAGCGCTCGGTAGATTGCTTGCAAGAGGTCTACAGCATTCCCGCCGAAAAGATTGCGCTTATTCCACACGGCATTCCCGAGGTGCCGCCCGACCCGAAACGCTATAAGGCCCGCATTGGGCTCACCGGCAAGCAGGTGTTGCTCACCTTCGGTCTGCTTTCGCCAAGCAAGGGCATCGAGCATGTGATCGCTGCCCTGTCGGAGATTGTGGAGCGGCATCCTAATACTGTGTATGTCGTTCTAGGCGCAACCCACCCGCATGTCCGGCAGCATGACGGCGAGACCTACCGGCTGCGCCTGCAGCGCCAAGCGCGCGAGCTCGGCGTCGAGCGCAATGTCGTGTTCTACAACCAATTTGTTAGCCTGGAAGAGCTGCGCACCTTCATCGGCGCGACCGACCTGTATATCACGCCCTACTCGAACCCCGAGCAGAGCGTCTCCGGCACGCTTTCGTATGTCGTCGGCAATGGCTGCCCGGTCATTTCGACACCCTACTGGTATGCCGAAGAGCTGCTCGCCGACGGGCGCGGCGTGCTGGTGCCATTCAACTCGTCCAAAGCTATCGCCGAGCAAACGATCCGTCTATTGGATAATCCGAATGAGCGCCGCGCGATCTCGGCGCGCGCCTTTGCGCTCGGCCGCGAGATGATCTGGCCCGAGGTGGCGCGGCGTTATCTCGAGCTCTTCGAGACGGTGCGCACCGAAAGCGCGCGCCCGGACATGCTCATGGTCAATACCCTCAACGATCAGCCGCAGGAATTACCGCCGCTGCGCATCGACCATCTGCGCCGGATGACCGACGATACTGGCATGCTCCAACACGCCATCTTCGCGGTGCCGAATTGCCATGAGGGCTACACCACCGACGACAACGCCCGCGCGTTGATCGCCTCGGTGCTGCTCGAAGATTTCGAGCTCGATACGCCGCAAGAGGCCACCGTTTTGGCGACACGCTATCTCGCATTCCTGTGGCATGCCTTCAATCCCGATCTTGCACGCTTCCGTAATTTCATGACTTACGATCGGCGCTGGCTCGAAAAGCAGGGTTCGGAAGATAGCCACGCGCGGGCGCTCTGGGCGCTCGGCACCGTCGTCGGTCGCTCCGAGCAGCCGCAGCTACGCGATATGGCCACGCATCTGTTCTACCAGGCGCTGCCCGCCGTCGAAACCTTCAAGTTCCCGCACCCGTGGGCCTTTGCGCTGCTGGGAATCCACGAGTACCTGCGCCGCTTCAACGGCGATCTGGCGGTTGAACGCGTCCGCGATGCGCTGGCCGACCGGCTGCTGACGGCCTACCGCGAGCATTCAAGCGCCGGTTGGCATTGGTTCAGTGATCGACTGACGTACGACAGCGCCCGGCTGCCACATGCGCTGCTGCTCACCGGCCAGAAAAGCCGGCGCGATGAGCTGATCAATGTCGGGCTGGAGAGCCTGAGCTGGTTGGTGGATCTTCATTACCCCGAATCCACTCACTTTGTACCAATCGGCAACAACGGCTTTTACCGGCAAGGGCACGAGCGCGCGCGCTTCGATCAGCAGCCGATCGAAGCCAACGCGATGATCGCTGCATCCCTGGCCGCCTACACAATCACCGACGACGCTAACTGGCATTGGCGCGCCCAGCAAACGTTCGAGTGGTTCCTTGGAAACAACGACGCCGGCCTGCCATTGTACGATGCCGCAACCGGCGGCTGCTGCGATGGTCTGGAGCCAGGAAAAATCAACCGCAACCAGGGCGCGGAGTCGACCCTGGCATTCTTGTTGTCGCTGCTGGAGCTACGCCTGGCCGAGCAGCCGATCGAACTGGCGCTGAATGGAGGCTAAGGGTATGCGAGTAGCCCTGCTCGCGCCAATTTCCTGGCGAGTGCCGCCTCGGCATTATGGCCCCTGGGAACAGGTGGTCGGGCTGATTGCCGAGGGCTTGGTTGCGCGCGGTGTCGACGTCACGCTGTTCGCTACGGCCGACTCGCTGACCAGCGCGCGGCTGATCAGCGTGTGCCCGCGGCCGCTATCCGAGGACGACACGCTCGAACCCAAAGTATGGGAATGCCTGCATATCGCGACGGCCTTCGAGCATGCGGCCGAATTCGATCTGCTTCACAATCATCTCGATTTTTTGCCGCTGTCGTACAGCGGCCTGGTGCATACGCCGATTCTCACCACGATTCATGGCTTCTCGTCAAAGCGGATTCTGCCGGTCTACCAGCGGTATAATCAGCACAGCAGGTATGTTGCAATCAGCGACGCCGACCGAAGCCCCGATCTCGACTATATCGCGACTGTCTATCACGGCATTGACCTGGCGCAGTTTACTTTTCAGCCCCGGCCGGACGACTACTTACTGTTCATGGGCCGAATCCACCCCGATAAAGGCGCGGCCGAGGCGATCGAGGTTGCGCGGCGCACTGGCCACCGCCTGATCATGGCCGGCATCATCCACGACCACGACTACTACAACCAGCAGGTCGCGCCGCAGATCGATGGCGACCAGGTGCGCTACCTAGGCTCGGTTGGCCCCGGCGATCGCCATGAACTGCTTGGCAACGCCGCCGCCTTCCTGCACCTGATTAACTTCGACGAGCCATTTGGGCTCAGCATGGTCGAGGCGATGGCCTGCGGCACGCCGGTGATCGCGATCGGGCGCGGCTCGGTGCCCGAGTTGATCCGCCACGGCGCGACTGGTTTGATTGTTCATTCGCTCGACGAAGCCGTTCAGGCGGTACCCGCGGCCGTGGGGCTCGATCGCGCCGCTATCCATCGCTACGCCGCCGCGCACTTCAGCGCCGATCGCATGGTCGGCGATTATCTACGCGTCTACGAGACCATGCTTGCACAATAGGCTGGCAATTACGATCCACAGAACACGCTGCCACTGGCTTAATGCTATACTATAGAGGGGCTTCGGGGGCGGCATGCCGCCCCCGAAGAATCCTCTTTTTGGTGTGTCTCGGAAACATTCGTGGCCGAGACACGCTAAATAAGGAGAAATATTCGATGATAGCTGTGCCCGCAACAACAACAGAAGGACAAACTATGACTACAGCCTATTTCGAGCCCATTTTCCGACGCCACCCCAAGAATCCGATCCTCACCGCCGCCGACTGGCCGTATCCCGCCAACACAATCTTCAACCCCGGTGCGACGCTGCTGCCAGATGGCACAACGCTGATTCTGTGCCGAGTGGAAGATCACCGCGGCCTCTCGCATCTCACCGTAGCGCGCTCGCACAACGGTGTGGACGGCTGGGAGATCGACCCGGAACCGACTATGGTGCCCGATATCGAAAACCACCCCGAGGAGATTTGGGGTATTGAAGATCCACGCATCACCTACGTGCCGGAATTGGAGAAATTTGCGGTTGTCTATACCTCATACTCCGTGGGCGGGCCGGGCGTATCGTTCGCGCTGACCAAGGACTTTCGCACGTTCGAGCGCTTTGGCGTGATCATGTCGCCTGAAGACAAGGATGCCGCACTGATACCACATCGGATCGGCAACAACTGGGCCATGATTCATCGCCCGGTCGGCCTGATCAAGGCGCATATCTGGATCTCCTACTCGCCCGATTTGCGCCACTGGGGCAGCAACAAGGTGATGCTGGAGGCGCGCGAGGGCGGCTGGTGGGATGCCAATAAGATCGGCCTCTCGCCGCCGTTGATCGAGACGCCCGAGGGCTGGCTGATGATCTATCACGGCGTGAAGCGCACAGTCTCAGGCGTAATCTATCGGCTGGGCCTGGCGCTGTTCGATCTGCGGCAGCCGGAATATTGCTTGCTGCGCGGCGACTCATGGATCTTCGGCCCCGAGGCGCCTTACGAGCGCGACGGCGATGTGAATAATGTAGCATTTCCGTGCGGCTACACCATCAGGCCGGATGGCGATACATGCTATCTGTACTATGGTGGCGCCGACACCTGCATCGCGCTAGCCACCGGCAGCATCCAGGCGATGCTGGAATGGCTGCATATCCATGGCCGCTCGGTGGTGTAACGCGCGGGTCCAGGGCAAGGGGCTCGCCGAATTCAAATCACTCCAGCCCCGATAGTGCGTAGTGCGTAGTGCGTAGGAGTACCAACTACGCACTACGCACTACCAAACGGCGACATACACTTCAAGTGACCCACTAGTCCCAACCCACCGTCACACCTAGTCGCTCGACCCACATCGCCGCCGCCTCAGGCGTGCGCTCGTGCGCGTGATAGTCGGCCATTTCCAGGCAGCGCAGCCGCTGCAGAGCCTGCACGCGCGCCGTCGTCGCGGCATCCGGCACGAAGCCGGCGGCGGCGAGTAATTGCGGCCAAGCAGCCACCCAGCGCTCGGCGTGATGATAACGCACCACCCAGCCCCACCACGCGGCGTCGAACAGCGGATCGGCGATGCGCGCGAACTCCAGATCGAGCAGGCCGACAATAAGTGGGGCTGGAGACTGGAGGCTGGAGACTTGTGGCATATCGCTAGCCTCAAGCCTCAAGTCCCCAGCCGCACCAATGAGTACATTCACCGGGCAGAAATCGCCGTGTGCGAAAACGGCCGGCCGGCCGGCGAAGCGCGCCGGCAGGTCGGCGATCGTGGCCTCCAAAGCCGCAACGATTGGCGCATCGAGCAGCGTCCGACAGCGCGCGATCCGCCGGCGCGACTGCTCGGCCAGAGTGATTGGGCTGGCCCAGCTCGTCTCTAGCGCCAGGCCTGTGGTGGCAACGGCTGCCAAGTGCGGGATTAATGCGCCCATTGCGCGAGCGATCTGAGTTGCGCCGGCAATCGTGCCCATATGCGTGGCGCCAGCCTCGCCGGGCAGGTACTCGCGCACCGCATACGGCGGGTCGGCGTCGGCGTCCGCGGCGAGTTGGCGCGGCGCGCGGATGCCTACGGCGGCCAAGCGCCCCGGCAGAGCCGACGCGAGCTGCAGCTTGTGGCTAGCCAGTGCGCGGCTAGCGATCCGCTGTACGACCAAGCGGCGACCATCGGCCACGGTCACAATCGTCGTATGATTCTCGAAACCCCAACCGCAGCGCTCGGCCGCCACCACCGGCGCGCCGACGATCGCACTGAGTTCGGCTAATTCTTCCTGAGTAATCATAAAACCTTTCTCTGCCAAAGTATAGCTAGTCCACCGCAATCGCCGTCGTTCAGACACAAAAGACGGATGCCGTTCGGGCACCCGTCCTGCATCTGTTCTTCAAAACCAGGCGCACTAGCCAAGCCGAAGCTGCACATCCTCGCGGTTGCGATCGCCGCTCGGCAGCCACGTAATTCTGATGCCGCCCGCCTGCGATGAACTGGGGTACTCGTCGAGATCCTCGTCGGTCAATTCTTCGATCATGATCGGGCCGGTATCATGGGTCCAGGCGATCAACTCGTCGATCGAGTACCAGCCGGTGTGGTAGAGATCCTGCTCGTTGGGGTTGAGCCAAAACTTAATCTCGCCATCCATCCACTGCCACCGTTCGAGCGAATACCACAGGCAACCGCAGCCCTTCGGTGCGGCGCATCTGCAGCAGACGTCGATTAATCGCGTCGCGCAGCTGCTCGAGCTGAGAAACATCAAGAGTCTGTATATCAATCATGGCCAGCGTCCTTTCTCAGGCCAGCGGATGTGTCGCGATGTTGCCGCGATGAATATGCTTTGAGCATTTTCGGTGCCACCAGCGCCCTACGATTATGCCACACATAAGGAATGATCCGATGAAAAGATCGATGCTGTAGCAGGCCGCGCCTCTACGATGTATGCTCCTATTATAGACAAATGAATATCTGAATGATATAAAAAACTTGTTACAATTTACGCTCATTTTGTCGGCTACTGCATCACAAGCAATCTATATTAGATTATACGAAACAGAACGGCGTACGGTTTCTCCATCGATGGACCATTTCAGTCGTGAGAGCAAAGCGGCCCCTTTCCCTTCACAGAGAAAGAGGCCGGTCTGGAGGCGACGACCGGATTCGAACCGGTGAATGGAGGTTTTGCAGACCTCTGCCTTACCACTTGGCTACGTCGCCGTGATGCCGATTCTAGCATACTCGCACACGACTGTCAAAATGGTTGATTCTCGCTCTCGGTCGTGTTATCATAAAAGTAGTTCGCACATGGATTCAGCAGTAGTAGGGCCGGCCGGAGCGAAGCTCCTGCGAACCCCAATGGCAACATTGCCGTTGGGAACCAGTACCAAGCTGTTGGTGGTGCGGATATTGATATTAGGACCCCACATCGGAATCGATGTGGGGATTTGTGTCCCATGAACCACAACGACGTGGCGAACAAGGAGCACATTCATGATCGCATTTGTGTTGAGTGGCGGCGGTAACCGCGGCGCACTGCAGGCCGGGGCAATCAAAGCGCTGATCGGCCGCAGCATTTATCCTGATCTAATCGTTGGCACATCGATCGGCGCGCTGAACGGCGTGATACTGGCCGCGAACCCAACGCTTGAGGGCGCGTGCTGCCTGGCCGAAGGCTGGCAGCGTATTCGGCGCAGCGATATTTTTCCCGGCAACGCGCTGACGGTTGGCTGGCGTGTGCTGACCGGCCAAGGCAGCATGCATGGGCGCGAGAATTTCAAGCGGTCTGTGCTCAACAGACTTCCACCATCCGCGCGCCACTTCAAAGATCTACAGGTGCCATGCCTGGTCACCGCTACGTCGCTGGCAACTGGGCGGCTACGGCTGTTCGGCGAAGACCCGAACGAACGTCTGATCGACGCCATCCTGTCGAGCACGGCGATCCCACCGTTCTACGCGCCCTACCTCTACAAGAATGAGTTTCTGGTCGACGGTGCGTTGGTCGCCAATTTGCCGCTCTCACACGCAATTCTACGTGGCGCACGCACCATCTACACGCTGGAGATTCTCGACAACGTAGTGTCCAGCAGTCGCTTCGGCCTGCTCCAAACGCTGACATCCTCGTTGAACGCGCTGCTCAACCGCCAGCACGAGCAAGAGCGCCGGACAGTAGCGTTGGCGCATCAGCGCGGAATCACAATTCACGATATTAGGCTCACGAGCGGGCAGGGCCTGCCGTACAACGACTTCACCCACGGCGCCGCCTTGGTGTCGGCCGGCGAGCGCGCCGCGTTGGAATGCGTGAGCGCTTTGCCGCCGCGCCCGCTGGCGCTGGCCCACCTGGCGCAATCGCTGCGCGGAACGTTCCGCGCCCTCGCCGCGCGCCGTGAAGCGGGTGCCGGGCCACCTCCGGCAGCCGCGGGGTAGCCACGCTATAGAGATAGGACTTACGCAGTTGGCGGATTGTAGGGTATCATGCGGCGATGAATGCACCCAAAGTCTCTGATCTCGATTACATCAACTTTCTCGTGGCCGCGCCGCGCGTGGTCTCGTGTACAGAGGCCGCTCGCGTGCAGC
>WNFU01000483.1_pt1 | contig 95866 bp, 80 predicted proteins | sample 5400121 | NCBI WGS metagenome assembly WNFU01 (sample SAMN13153360, study PRJNA577476) | soil metagenome | isolation source: 100 cm soil or saprolite under grassland replicate 1 | place: USA:California | collected 2016-06-15 | reverse complement strand
GCGGTCGTCGTCGTGGCGCAGGGGGGTGCGCAGGTAGCCGATCCGTCCACCGTCGAGCACCGCGTGCTCGTGGACCTCGATGTCGCCCGTGCCGGGCAGGTCGTGCAGGCCCAGGTCCTCCATCCGGGCGAGCCGGTGCTTGAACAGGCGCAACGCCCAGTTCGGCCGGAAGCAGCGCAGCGAGCGGCCCATGAACCAGAACTCCCGGTCGAGGCAGTAGCCGTCGGCGTCGCCGGCGCGCAGCGCCGCGGCGATCTCCGCCCGCAGCTCCGGAGGCACGCGCTCGTCGGCGGCCAGCAACAGCACCCACCCGGTGCGGAAGTCGAGGTTCTCCAGCGCCCACTGCTGCTTCTTGGGACCGTGGCCCTGGTAGTCGAACTGCACCACCCCGGCGCCGGCCTCCATGGCGATGGCGGCGGTGCGGTCCGGCGAGCGCGAGTCGACCACCACCACCGCCTCGGCCCAGCGCACGCTGGCCAGGGCGCCAGGCAGGTTCTCCTGCTCGTTGCGGGCGCAGATCACCACCGTCAGCGGCACCTTCGCCGCCGGCGTCCCGGCTCCCGGCGGGACCGGCAGCGTCTCGGAGGGCGCGGTCACGGCGTGGTGACCTTCCCCGCCGCCGGCGGGCCGGCCACCGGGGCCGGGAGCGCCGGGGTGCCGGGTGCCTGGACGGGCCGGTCCGCAGGGGCCGTGGGGGCTCGCCGAGCGCCCGATGGTCGCGCCCCGGCCCGTGCCTCGGCGACGACCCGCTGGTAGATGCCCTCCAGCCCGGTCGCCGCCTGGTCCCAGCTCAGCCGCATCCAGGCCCAAGCACGCCCGTTGGCGCCGCAGCGGGCGGCCAGCTCCGGGTCCTCCACGAAGCGGAGCACGGCCGCCGCCAGCGGGCCTGGGGCGAGCGGCACGACCAGGCCGGCCGAGGCCGCGACGACCTCGCGGTGCAGCGCGACACCATCGGAGACCACCACCGGGATGGCGGCGGCCAGGGCCTCCGCGACGGCGACGCCGAAGCTCTCGTCCTCCGACGCGAGCACCAGCACGCGCGACCTGCCCAGCAGGGCGGCCTTGGCCGCACCGGCGACCAGGCCGAGGAACGAGACGCGCCCGGCCAGCCCGAGGTCGGCCACGCGGGCACGCACCCCGGCGCCGACGCCCTCGTCGTCAGGGCCGGCCACCACCAGGTGCGCGTCCTGGTCGGCGGCCGCGACCTCGGCGAACGCCTCGACCAGCAGGTCGAGGCGCTTCTTGGCGGTGAGGCGACCGAGGAAGCACACCAGCGTGCGGCCGGCCAGCTCGGGGTGGCGGGCGGCGAGCCCGCCGTCGTCCGCGAGCCGGCGCACCGGCGGCCGGTCGACCCCCGGTGCCACCACGAACCCGCGCGGCGCCGGTCCGAGGTGGCGGGCGGCGTAGGCCAGCTCCTCGGGCGAGGTGTAGTGCATCGCCGCGGCGCCCCTGAGTGCCCGGCCCTCGAGCAGCCAGGTGTAGACCGCCTTGCGCCGCGCGTGGTGGGCGAGGTGCCAGGGGTCGAGGGTGCCGTGCGGGCTGATCACGTACGGCACCCGTGCCCGGCGGCAGCAGCGAGCCGCCCACCACGTGTGGAACAGGTACAGGTTGTGGACGTGGACGACGTCGAAGTCGCGCACCCGGCGCCGCAGCCAGCGCCCGAGGCCCGCCGACGCGGCCCAGCCCCGCGGCTGGTGCAGCCGTTGGCGCACCACGGTCACGTCGTCGACGGTTGCCTCGACACGGCCGCCCGGGCCGGTGGTGAGCAGCTCGACGTGGTGGCCGCGGGCCGCCAGGGCGCTGCACATCCGCGGCACGAGGATGCTCGGGCCGCCGTAGCGGGGGTCGAGGCTGCCGACCACGTGCAGGATCCTCATCCGGCGTCCAGCAGGGTGGCCCGCAGGCGCTCGGCGAACGCCTCCTCGGTCCAGCGCGCCTCGAAGGCCGCGCGCGCGGCGCGGCCGATGCGGCGCCACAGCTCGTGGTCGGTCAGCAGGTGGACCATGGCGTCGGCGAGGTCGCGCAGCTCGTCGGGGTCGACGGCGAGCCCCGTGACCCCGGGCTCGACCACCTCGGAGGCGGCCGTGCCCCCGGCCACCACCGAGGGCAGCCCGTGCGCCATGGCCTCCAGGTAGACCAGGCCGAAGCCCTCCTGGGTGGATGGCAGGGCGAGCAGGTCGGAGCTGGCGTACAGGCGCTTCAGGGCGGCGTCGTCGATCGCGCCGAGGAACCGCACCCGCTCGTCGACGCCGAGCGAGCGGGCCAGCGCCTGCAGGCGGGGGCGGTCGGAGCCGTCGCCGACGACGCGCAGCACCGCGGTGGGGAGCTTCTCGAGCACCTGCGGGAACGCCTCGATCACCCGGTCGACGCCCTTGTCGCGGTCGAGCGTCTCCAGGCGGGCGACGGCGAGCACGGCACCGCCGCCGGTGGGCTCGCGGCGGGGGACCACGCCGCGGGTCCAGTCGTCCGAGAGTGCCGCCCCGACGACCACCACCGGCGCGTGGTCCTCGCCGTTGGCCGCGTCCATGCGCCGCGCCACGAAGCGGGTCAGCACCACGATGGCGTCGCAGGTCCGCAGGGCGCCGCGCTTGGCCCACGACAGCGGCTCCCAGACCTCGTAGCCGTAGGCGACCACCAGCGCCCGGGCGCGCGGCCGCAGCGGCCGCACCACCAGCTGCAGCCGCGCCAGGTGCAGGTGGGTGTAGACGATCACGTCCGGCCGCCAGCGCAGCGCCTCCCACAGCACCCTGGCCGAGAACCGGACCAGCCCCGGGCGGACCACCATGCTCGCGCCCATGCGGCCGGCGGCCTCGACGAAGCGGCGCTGCGGGGCGCCGCGGGAGATGGTGCGCACCAGCGGCTCGAACCCGTCCCTGGGGCGCAGCGCGCGGCGGACCAGCAGCTCGTAACGGCCCACCCCGCCGCGCGAGCCGTGCTGGACCACCAGCACCCGCGGGCTCACCGTGCCTCTCCTTGGCCGAGCTTGCGGCCGCGCAGCTCCCAGCTCGCGGCCCAGAGCTGGCTCGCGACGGGCAGGCACAACAGCCGCGGCACCAGCCCCACGAAGCCGAGGCGGCGCGAGAGCGGCACCCCGCCCATGCGCCACACCCGCTCGACGGTGAAGCCCGCGTCGGTGAGCAGCTGCGGCGCGGTCCGCCGGGTGAAGCCGCGCACGTGGGTGTAGTCGGCCCAGACGGCCCTCGGCTTGGCCATCACCACGGAGGCGACCACCACCCCGCCCGGCCGCAGCACCCGCCAGACCTCGCGGGCCAGCCGCTCCGGCCGGATGAGGTGCTCGAAGACGTCCTTGGCGAGCACCCCGTCGAAGCTCCGGTCGGCGTAGGGCAGCGGCCCCGAGTCCAGGTCCGCCCTGACCACGGTCTCGGCGCCGGCCGCCAGCGCCAGCGCGCCGGGGTCGAGGTCGACGCCGTGCACCGCGACCCCGGACGAGGGCCGCCGCCTTCCGAGCTCGCCGTGGCCGCAGCCGACGTCGAGCACGTGCCGGACCTCCCCGAAGTGGCGGAAGTAGAGATCGTACACGCTCATCGGCGGCCCCATGACGAGCGGCCCGTGCCCGCGAAGTACCGGCGCACCTCGTCGGCGACCGCGGCGATCTGGGTCGGGCGCAGCTCCGGGTACATCGGCAGCGAGAGCATGCGCCCGGCCAGGCGCTCGGCCCGCGGGAAGTCGCCCTGCTTGTGGCCGAGGTCAGCGTAGGCGGGCTGCAGGTGGATCGGGACGGGGTAGTGCACCCCGGTCTGGATGCCGGCCGCCAACAGGTGGGCGCGCAGCGCGTCACGCTCGGCGGTCTCGACCACGAACAGGTGGTAGACGTGGCTCGAGAAGGGCGCGTGCTCCTGGAAGACGAGGTCGCCCGCATCGGCCAGCAGCCTCCGATAGGTCTCGGCGTGGCGCGCCCTGGCCTCGTTCCAGCGGGCCAGGTGGCGCAGCTTCACCAGGAGCACGGCCGCCTGCATGGTGTCCAGCCGCGCGTTCAGGCCCTTCTCCACGTGGTGGTACTTGGCCTTCTCGCCGTAGTTGCGCAGGCGCCGGACCCGCTCGGCCAGGTCGGCGTCGGAGGTGGTCAGCATGCCGCCGTCGCCGCAGGCGCCGAGGTTCTTGGAGGGGTAGAAGCTGAAGCAGCCGACGGTGCCGAGCTTGCCGCACGAGCGGCCCTTGTACTTCGCCCCGTGGGCCTGGGCGGCGTCCTCGACCACGTGCAGGCCGTTGGCGCGGGCGAGGTCGAGCACCGGGTCCATGTCGGCCGCCTGCCCGGTCAGGTGGACCGGGATGATCGCCCTGGTCCGGGTGCTGATCGCCGGGCCGACCTGGTCGACGTCGAGCTGGTAGGTGCGCGGGTCGCAGTCCACCAGCACCGGCCGGGCACCCACGGCGCTGACCGCCAGGGCGGTGGCGATGTAGGTGTTGACGGGCAGGATCACCTGGTCGCCGGGGCCGACGTCGAGCGCGGCCAGGGCCAGCCGCAGCGCGTCGAGGCCCGAGCCGGTCCCGACCGCGTGGCGCACGCCGATGAACTCGGCGAAGGCGCGCTCGAACTCGGTCACCTGCGGGCCGAGGATGAACTTGGCGGACAGCAGCACCTCCTCGATCGCGGTGGACAGCTCGGCCGCGATCGAGCGCTGCTGCGCGGCCGCGTCGACGAACGGCACCCTGACGCCATTGCCGATGCCGACGGCGGCGGAGCGCGCCTCGCGGAGCGGGTTCACGCGACCACCTCCCTGGTGCTGCCGCCGGCGCGGATGGAGGCGGCGACCGCCTCGAGCGTGCGCACCACCCCGACGGCGAAGGGGCCGTCCGAGCGGCGCACGGGATTGCCCCTGACCGCCTCGAGGAAGTGCCTCGCCTGTGCCTTCAAGGGCTCCTCGGAGCGGACCTTCGGCAGGCGGATGTCGCCGTCCCAGGTCGACAGGCGCAGGAACTCGCCGAAGTCGCCGTAGCCCTGCTCGGCGCTGGCTCCCTTGTCGTAGATGGCCAGCGGTGCGGTGAGCTGCAGGTCGTCCCAAGTCGCCATGCGCATCGAGCCGACGGCGGTGATCTGGCGCACCTTCTTGGGGTCCAGCCAGCTCGCCTGGACGCTGGCGAGCACGCCGTCGGGGTAGCGCAGCGACAGGAAGACCACGTCCTCGATGTCGGGCTGGATGAACGCCGCGCCCGTGGCCGAGACCGCCTCCGGCTCGGTCCCCAGCAGCCAGTTGAAGATGGCGATGTCGTGCGCGGCCAGGTCGTAGGCGGCGTTGGCGTCGTTGCGGATGGGCCCCAGGTTGGTGCGGAACCCGGCCAGGTAGTAGAGGCGCCCCAGGTCGCCGCCGCGGACCAGCTCGCGCAGCTTCTCGACACCGGAGTTGAACAGGAACACGTGGCCGACCATCAGCCGCAGGTTCTCGGTCCGCGCCAGCTCGACCAGCTCCTCCCCCTCCTTGGCGGTCTCGCACAGCGGCTTCTCGCACAGCACGTGCTTGCCGGCGCTGAGCGCGTCGCGGACGAGCTGGTAGTGGGTCAGCATCGGGGTGGCGATCACCACCGCGTCGACCGCCGGGTCGTCGAGCGCGGCCCAGTGGTCCTGCTCGCAGCGGACGCCCGGGTGGACCTGGCGGACCGCCTCGAGGCGCTCAGGGTCGGGGTCGACGATCACGTCGACGCGGCAGCCCGGCAGGCCGGCGAAGCTGCGGACGTGGTTTGGTCCCCAGTTGCCGCAACCGATCACGGCGATGTTGGTCACGTTCCCCCCTCGAGTCGCCCTCCGTGATGCTTCAGTGGTGCTGGCACGCCCTGGTGCCCGTCACGTCCGGCCGCGGCCAGGCAGGCCGCGACGATGCCGTCGGCGCAGGCCGGCACGCTGTACCGGTCGACCAGCTCGCGGCTGCGGGCGCCGAACCGGTGGCGCAGGCCGGGCTCGGCGACCAGCGTCGCCAGCGCGCCGGCGAGGGCGTCGGCGCGGTCGTGGGGGACGACGAAGCCGTTGGAGCCCGGCCGCACCAGGTCCTCGCCACAGCCGACCTTGTCCGAGACGACCACGGGCAGCGAGAAGTTCATGGCCTCGTTGACCACCAGTCCCCACGTCTCGTGGAACGCCGAGGGCAGCGTGAAGACGTCGCCGGCGGTGTAGGCGGCCGCCAGCTCGCTCTGGTTCAGGAAGCCGGCCATGCGGACGTCGGGGATGCGGTGCCGGCGGATCAGGTCTTCCATGGCGCCGCGCAGGGGCCCGTCCCCGACCACCAGCAGCCAGCACGGGTGCCGCCGGCGCACCTGCTGGAACGCTTCCAGCAGCAGCAGCGGCTGCTTCTTCGGGATCAGCTTGCCGCAGAAGACCAGCAGCGGCGCGTCGGTGCTGATGCCGAACGAGGCGCGCAGCTCGGGGCGGCGCGGCCGCAGCTCCGCGGCCCGCCGCTGGAAGTAGCCGTTGTCCACGCAGTACCGGGCGGGGAAGACCCTGGTGGGCGCCGCGCCGTTGGAGAGCATCCAGCGGCGGTTCTGCTCGCCGATGTACAGCCCGAACGACCGGCGCAGCAGCGGCCGGAGCAGGGCTCGCTTGAGTGCGCGCTTGTGCCAGGCTCTGCCGTGCAGCAGCGTCTGCTCCTCCCGCAGCAGCACGGGGACGCCACGGACACGGCCGGCGAGCAGGACGAACCAGGTGGTGAGGTGGGCGTAGCCATGGGCCCAGACGAGGTCGTACCGCTCCGCGACCAGGTCGCGGAGAACGTCCAGGTGCGGCCTGGTGAACGGGCGCGACGCGATCGCGGCCCCGCGGGCGCTCGGCGGCAGCTTCCAGCGGAACCCGTCCAGCAGCGGCGTGTCCCAGCGCACGCGCCTGGCGAAGTCGGGCGTGTAGAACTCCCCGGCGGAGGCGTCCGAGTAGAAGTAGACGGTCAGGTCGAGCTCCGGTCGTGTGGCCAGCTCCCGGTAGAGCGGGGCGAAGTACTGGATCGGGTGGGAGACCAGGTGGGCGACCCTGATCGGCCTCCCGCGGCTCCTCGGCTCAGCCACCGCGCACCTCCGCCACGAAGTAGGCATAGGGGGGATTGGACTGGAGCCTGGAGAAGCCCGCCGCGGCGAGGATCGCGGTGGCCTGCCGCAGCAGTGCCGGGCTGTGGTACTCCATGACGACCCGTCTGGTGACGGCGAGTGCCTCGATGCCGCCGCGCAGGACCTCCGCCTCGGAGCCCTCGACGTCCAGCTTCAGCAGGTCCACGGCCGAGAGTCCGAGCCGGCCGACCACCTGGTCCAGCGTGGCGACGTCGACCTCGCCCTCCGCGTCGGGGAGCACACGTGTCAGGACCGTCGCGCCGGAGCGCGCCAGGCTGGCACGACCCGGGCTCGCGCCGAGCGCCAGGCCGAAGATCTCGACGTGTCCGGGTGGCCGGTTCGCCGCGACGTTGCGCTCGAGCCGCCGGAAGGCGTCCGGGTCGGGCTCGAACGCGTAGACGCGGGCGCCGCGGAGTGCCTGCCGCAGCGTGTACACGCCCACGTTCGCGCCGACGTCCACGACGACGTCGCCTGCCCCGGCCGCGAAGCCGCGCGCCCGCTCGTAGGCGCGATCGAGGTTGATCTCGAGATAGGCGCCCAGCTCCGATCCGCCGGCACGGACGTGGTAGCGGACGCCCCGTAGCGTCACGGTGGCCGCGTCGCCCGGCCATCCCAGCCTGGCCAGCGCCGTTCGCAGGCAGTAGCGGACGAGACCGAGTCGCTCCCCGATCCCCCGGGCGTCGGCGGAGATCCGCACCAGCATGCCGGCTTGCCGTCTCAACGGGACGCTCCGATCGGCCGACCGCCGAGGACCGCCCGATAGGCTGCCGCCAGGCGTTGGTGGTAGTGCCGCCAGGTGTAGCTGGCCTCGATCAGCGCGCGCCCCTTGGCGCCCATCGCGCGACGCCCCTCGGGATCGGCATGGAGGTGCCGGACGCGCTCACAGATCGCCTCCACGTCGCGAGCCGGGACGACGAAGCCGTCGACGCCGTCGCGCACCACCGAGCCGCTGTTCGGCGTGACCACCAGTGGCAGCCCGCACGCCATCGCCTCGTAGGTCACCCGTGCGGAGCCCTCGGCCAGCGAGGGGAACACGAACACGTCGCTGCGCTGGTACCAGCGACGCAGCTCGCCGGCGGGCAGTGCGCCGAGCCAGCGGTAGGCACCCTGGTACTCGTCGAGCAGGCGCCGGCCGGCCGGTCCGGCCGCGCCCACCAGCAGCAGCTCGGCGTCGTGCAGGCGCAGGCGGCGCCAAGCCTCCAGCAGGTAGCGGATGCCCTTGCCGCCACCGATCTTGCCGACGAACAGGGCGCGGAAGCGCCCGTCGGGCCGTGCCGGCGGCGCCGGCCGGAAGGCGTCCGGGTCCACCCCGAAGGGCAGGCGCAGGACGCGGTCGGCCGGCACGCCCGCCTCCTCCAGACAGGCGGCCGCGTACGCGGAGGGGGTGAGCAGCAGGTCGGCCAGCCCGCGCTCCAGCGCCACGTCCGCCCTGGGCGCGGCCGTGACGCCAGCCTCCTCGGCCTCCGCCTCGACGAAGCGCTCGTGGGCGCTGGGCACGTCGAGGATGGTCCGCAGGCCCGCTTCCTTGGCCGCTCGCAGTGTCAGGTTCGAACCGCCCTCGAACGCGTGGACCAGCGCGACGCCGTCCAGCCCGCCGAGCAGCCGGGCCGCCGCCCGGTCGAACCTCCTGGTGGCCCAGCGGTCGAGGTCGAGTTCACGCACGACCGGCAGCCGGCCGGCGGTGCGGCGCACCAGGGTCGCGGGCAGGTGGTAGCGGGCGATCACCCGGACCCTGGCCGGGTCGAGCGCCGGGTGCCGGCGCCGGCTCAGCTCGCGCTCCACACGCCTGGCAAGGCCCCCGGGCAGCAGGCGCCAAGGGCGTGGGTCGGTCAGTCCGGCGCCGGTGCAGTACAGCCCGGTGACGAACAGCCGTAGCAGGCCGGCGCTGTCGGCGCCGACGGCGGCCTCGTAGGCGTGCTGCTGGACCGGGTGGATCACCACCACCGGGCGGCTCACCGGCTCCCCACCGCCGACGAGCCGCCGCTGTCGACGTGCTCCTCCCGGTCGAGCCGGGGAAGCTTCGCCAGCACACCGATGAACAGCCAGAAGTAGACGTTGCTCGGGTCCAGGTCCACGAACTGGCCCTTGATGCCATAGACGAGGTTCCAGATGAGCAGGGCCAGCAAGCTGGCCGAGACCGCCCGCAGCCTCGGGTCCATGAGCGCCGCGTGCCTGCGCAGCCCGGCCACGACGGGCTGGCCGAGGATGGCCACGATCATGACCAGCCCGGCCACGCCGAGCTCCAGGTACGCCTTGACGTACCAGCTCTCGTACCAGGCTCCGTTGACGGCGGTGAACTGGTCGGGCCGGGCGAAGGCGTAGCGGGCACCGTTGGTGTTGATCCCTGTCCCGAGGCCGGCCAGCGTGGTCCCGAGCACGCGGTGGAAGCTGTCGACGAACAGGATCTGGAACTCCTCGATGCCGACCCCGATCGTGTGGCTGAGCAGGGTCCCGATGCCGATGCCGAGGACGGCGACGGTGACGCCGACCAGCACGGCGGACGGCACCACCAGGCGGCCGACGGGCAGGCGCAGGTCGCGTGCCTCGAGCACGATGGTGAGGAGCACGAGGAACGGGACCAGGACGAAGGCGGCCCTGGCGCCGGACAGGAAGCTCGCGGCCAGCAGCAGGAGCCAGACGACGGCCCCGACGGGAGCCAGGCGGCCTCTGGCGAGAACCCCACGCCACCAGGCGTAGCTGGCCGCGATCATGCAGACCAGGAAGGCGAAGTACTGCGTCACGAACGAGAACGTGCTCGGGATGCGCCGCAGGCTACCGCCCCCGCTGAAGTCGAACTGGGCGAAGCCCTGGGTGGCCGACTCCGCCGCGCCGCGGTACCAGCGGTACACCAGGTCCGGCTGCCCGGCGTAGACCAGGACCGCCTCCGCCAGGCCGATCAGCGCCGGCGCGATCGCGGCCATGCTCATCACCGCGAGCAGTCGCGCGAGGTCGGCCCTGCTGTCGACCAGGTGGTAGGCGAGCAGGCAGAAGGGCATGTAGAAGAGCCACACCTTGGCGCCGATCAGGCCCACCAGCCGGTTCGGGACGGCCGGGTTGAAGACCTCGACAGCGACCAGGAGCGCGAACAGGACCAGCAGGACGGCAGGCAGAGCACCCGGCTCGACCCGCCGTCGCGTTCCCCGGCTCGCGACGAAGCCGACATAGGCGGGCACCACGAAGACGACGTCCTTGAGGACCAGAGCGGGGCGGACGTTGGGGTACAGCAGCACGTACGGGACTCCGGAGAAGGGCAGGAACAGCAGCAGCCCGTAGACCGCCCGCCGCCAGTCCTGCAGGCCGACGACCATGGCGGTGACGACGAGGACCAGCGTGGCGGCCGCCACCGCCCGGCCGCTGCCGACGGCCAGGCCGAGGAGGACCGCGGCCGCGACGGCGCCGGCGACGACCGGCTGCTCACGCCGCTCCGTGGAACGGTCGCGGCGCGCAAGGACGGCGGGCACGGTCATGACCATGCCTCGCGGCCGGGGAGGAGCAGCCTCGCGGGCGAGACGCCAAGGGCGCGCGCCACCCGGCCGGCCATCCAGCCGGAGCTGAGCAGGTAGGCGCCGAGCGAGGTGAGTGCCGCGCCGGCCAGGCCCAGCGCCGGCAGCAGCAGCACCAGCCCGAGCACGGTTGCGACCAGGGCGAACAGCTCAGCCAGGCCGGCATCGAGCGGCCGGCCGACGGCCCGCAGCAGCGCCCCGAGCACCCGGCCGGCGCTCAGGGCGACGGCCGCGAGCAGCAGCACCCTGCCGGGCCCGGCCGCCGCGGCGTAGGCATTTCCGAAGAAGACGCGGATGAGCCACGGCAGGGCCGCGACCACCGGCACGGTGACCGCGACCGAGGCCAGCAGCGTCACCCCGACCAGTCGGCGTGCCTGGTAGACCCGCTCGCCGGCCGAGTCCGCGCTGGCCACCGACGGTAGCGCGACAGTCGCGGCGGACACGCCGACCAGACCGGTCACCGAGGTCATGGTGACGGCGACCACGTAGAGCCCGAGGCTCACGGGAGGCAGGAAGACGGACATGACGAGCTGGTCGAGCCGTTCGTTCAGCATGGCGGCGACGTTGCCGCCATGGCTGCGGGCGCCGAAGGACAGCAGCCGGCGGACCAGCCCGGGGTCGACCTCGAGCCGCAGCTTCCAGAGCTGCAGGGCGGCCACCGCCGCGAGCGCGGTGACCAGGTTCGCGCCCAGGTAGACGAGCACCGCGCTGCGCACCGCGAGCGCGCCGGCGGCGGCGAGCGCGACCAGGCCGAGCGCCGTGAGGGCGATCACCAGCGCGCGCAGCGCCTGGAAGACGGCGAAGCGGCGCAGGCCGCCGAGCACCGACAGGAGATAGGTGCAGAGGAAGGACAACGGCACATAGGCGAGGTAGACCTGGGCCGCGGCGCGCGCGTCGGCGCCCTGGTGGCCGAGCACCCGCCCGATGGTCACGGCCGCGCCGGCCGTCAGGACGGTCGCCTGCGCCGCGCCGAGCGCCAGCGCGCTGCCAACCAGCGTGCCGGGGGCGGAGGTGCCGCGTGCCGCGTGGTAGGTGATGGCCTCGCCGACGCCGAGGGCGCCGACGGTGGCGAACAGGCCGGGCCAGAGCATCACGGCGGCGAACTCGCCGCGGCCGGCGGGGCCGAGGGCTCTGGCGAGCAGGACGCCGGTGACCACGTTGAGGGCCTGGATGGCGCCGGAGGATGCGAAGCTCAGGGAGAGCGGCCGGCGGTCACCGGCGCTTGCGGCCGTGCCGAGCAGGGTGCGGAGCTGGGTCACGGCGGGACGGCCAGCGCCCGCGCCGTCCCCGCGCGCGCCGCGACGAGCTCGACGAGGGCCTCGAGGCCGGCGAGCGCCTGCCCGGGTGTGAGGGTGGCGCGGGCGTAGGCGCGGCCGGCATCGCCGAGGCGCCGGCGTCGCACAGGGTCGACCGCCAGCGTGCGCACGGCAGCCAGCAGCGCCGCCGGGTCGTCGGGCCGGGTGACCAGGCCGGCGCCGGAGGCGGCCACCTCGCGCGCGGTCTCGCTGGCGGGGGAGACCGCCGCCAGCACCGGGCGGCCGGCGAGGAAATAGGAGGTGAGCTTCCCCGGCAGCGACATGTCGGTGACCGTGGCCCGCTGGTTGACCAGCAGCAGGTCGGCCGCCGCGAGCACGCTGGGGAACAGCTCGGCGGGCTGGATCGGCAGGAAGCGGAGGTTGCCGAGACGGTGGCGGGCGGCCAGGTCCTCGAGCTGGGCCCGCTGGCTGCCGTCGCCCATCAGCACGAACAGCAGCCCGGGATCGGACGCGGCCAGCCGGGCGCACTCCACCACGTTGGCCAGGCCCTGCTTGTAGCCCATGTTGCCGGCGTGCAGGCAGACGGTGGCGCCGGGGTCGAGGCCGAGCCGGGCTCGGGTGGTGGCCGGCTCGACGGCGGGCTCGGGCACGTGGGTCCAGTTGCGCACCCGGCGGATGCGGTCCGGGTGGACCCCGAGGGTCTCCAGGTAGGGCCGGAACCCGTCGGCGATCACGCCGACGGCCTCGGCGCCGCGTGCCGCGAACGCCTCGGCGGCCCGGATCGTCCGGGCGGCGCCGCCGCCGCCGGCGACCCCGCTCTGGGCGGCGGCGGGGCCCATCAGGTCCTGGAAGACCAGACCGTACGGCGCGGCGAAGCGGGTCGCGGCGAGGCGGGCGAGCAGGCCGCCGCCGAGGCTCGGGACGATCCCCACGATCGCGTCCGGCCGCGGCAGCGCCAAGGCGGACAGACCGGTGGTGAGGAAGCTCGCCTCGTACAGCGCGCGGCGGATGGCCGACTGCTCGCGCGGGACGTAGTGCCAGCGCCGCCGCAGGTCCACCCCGCCCGTGGACTCGCGCCGGGCGAGGATGCCTCGGTAGCCGTCGTGCACGCGCCACTGGGGGTAGCTGGGCAGCCCGGTGACCACGGTGACGCGGTGGCCGCGGGCGCTGAGGTGCTCGGCCAGCCCGGTGGTGTACGGCGCGATGCCGGTGGCCTCTGGCGCGTAGTTGATGCCGCTGATCAGGATCCTCATGCGCCCGCCTTGGACCTGGCGTGCCGGGACGCGCGGCTCCCGTTGCCGTTGGCCTGGACCGCCTCCGGCTCGCGCGGGCCGTAGTAGCCGTAGTAGGCGGCCCGGTCGGCGTTCTGGGGCGCGGCGTTGAGCACCACGCCGAGCACCCGCGCGCCGCCCCTGTCGCAAGCGGCTCGTGCCGCCTTGATGTGGTCGCGGGTGGTCGAGCCGGCGCGGGCCACCAGCAGCATGCCGTCGGCGAACTGGGAGACGACCACCGGGTCGGCCACCGGCAGCAGCGGCGCCGAGTCGATCAGCACCACGTCGGCGCGGCGCCGCAGCTCGGCCACCAGCTCGCCCATGGGACGGGACCCCAGCAGCTCCGACGGGTTCGGCGGGAGCTGGCCGGAGGTGAGCACCGCGACCGGCTCCTCGTCGAGCTGCTGCAGGGCATCGTCGACGTCGGCGTGGTCGAGCAGGACGGTGGTGGTGCCGACACGGTGCTGCAGGCCGAACAGCCGGTGCACGGTGGGCCGGCGCAGGTCGGCCTCGACCACGATCACCCGCAGCCCGCTCTGCGCGATCGCCATGGCGAGGTTGGCGGTCACGGTGGACTTGCCCTCGCCGACCGACGGCGAGGTGACGACACAGCAGAGGCTGCCCCGGTCGACGCCGAGGAAGGACAGGTTGGTGCGCAGCTTGCGGAACGCCTCGGCCTCGACCGAGCGGGGCTCGCTCACCACGGGCAGGGGCTGCTCGGTCGCCTCGAACAGCGGGATGGTGCCGACGACCGGCGCGCCGCCGGCCACCTCGAGCGCGTCGGCGCTGCGGATCGAGGTGTCGAGGTGCTCGGCGAGGAAGGCGACCCCGACCCCCAGCATCAGCCCGAGCATGGCCGCCAGGGCGACGTTGAACCTGGTCTGGGGGCGCACCGGCACGGTGGGCCGCAGCGCCGGCTCGACCAGGCTGACCCGGACGGTGGAGCCGCCCTGCAGGGTCGGGACCTGGTCCACGAAGGCGAGCGCGACGGCGTTGGTCAGGCGCTGCGCCCTGGCCGGGTCGATGTCCTCGATGCTCAGCTCGATCAGCAGGGTGTCGGGGATCGGCTCGGCCTTGACGCGCTGCTGCAGCACGCCGGCGGGGATGTTCTCGTACTGGCGCCGCAGCGCGGCCTCGGCGGTCGGCCGTGCCTCGATCACGGCGGCGAACGACTGCATGAGCTGCTGGGAGAGCAGCGCGCCCTCGTACGCGGAGCTGACCCCGCCGCTCGGCTGGGTGCGCGCCATCACCAGCAGCTTGGCCGACGCCCGGTAGACCGGGATGGTGGCCGTGGATGCCGCCAGGGCGGTGGCCGCGCAGCAGACCACCGCGGCGAGCACGAGCAGCTTGCGCTTGCGGAGGATGCGGAGGTAGTCGGTGAGCGCGCTCATATCCCCGAACGTCGCAGTACGGTTGGAATGGTCTTGAGGAGGATGAACAGGTCCATGGCGAGCGACCAGTTCTCCACGTAGAAGAGGTCGTGGCGGATGTAGTCCTCGAAGCGGAGCCGGTGGCGGCCTGAGACCTGCCACAGCCCCGTGACCCCCGGCTTGACCCGCAGGCGGTCGCGCAGCCAGCCGTCGTAGCGTGCGGCCTCGGCGGGCAGGGGCGGGCGCGGGCCGACCAGGCTCATGTCGCCGCGCACGACGTCGAGGAGCTGGGGCAGCTCGTCGAGGCTCCAGGCCCGCAGCACGCGGCCGACCCGGGTGACGCGCGGGTCGCGGCTGAGCTTGAACAGCAGGCCGTCGGCCTCGTTGCGGTCGGCCAGCGCGGCCAGGCGGTCCTCGGCGTCCGGGACCATGGAGCGGAACTTGTGGATGGTGAACTCGTGCCCGCCACGCCCCACCCGGCGCTGGCGGAACAGCACCGGACCGCGGCCGGACAGGCGCACCGCCAGGGCGCAGGCGGCCAGCGCGGGGGCGAGCACGACCAGCAGCACGCCGGCGACGACCACGTCGAAGGCGCGCTTGACGGTCTGCTGGTAGCCGGTCAGCTCGACGCGGCGCAGGCCGAGCACGGGCACCTCGCCGAAGCGCTGCACCGCGACCCGGCTGGCCGCGACCCCGGGAAGGCCGGTGGACAGGTGCAGGTCGACGTCGATGCCACCGAGGTCGCGGTAGACGCGCTCGGCGGTCTCGGTGGCGACCGAGCCGCCGGCGACCAGCACGGCGTCGACCTGGCGGTCGAGCACGACGGCGCGCACCTCCGCGCTGCCGCCGAGCACCCCCGGCAGGTCGGGCCCGGCCGGGCCTGGACGCCGCGTGTCGTCGAGGAAGCCGACGACCTCGAAGCCGAGGTGGGGCGCGCCGGTGATGGAGCGGTACAGGTCGCAGCCTTCGCGCCCGGCTCCGACGATCAGCAGGCGGCTGACCATCGCGCCAGAGCGGCGCAGGGCGCGATGGATGCGGCGGTAGGCGAAGCGGGTGCCGAGCACCGCCAGCGTGCAGCCGATCCAGACGGAGATCACCCAGGAGCGGTGCGTCGGCACGTTGAGCAGAAAGGCGAGGAAGACGCCGCCGACGGTGCCGAGGGCCACCCCTTGGAGCACCGACTTGAACTCGTCGACGGCGCTGACCAGGCGCCGGCCGTCGTACAGGCCGAGGCCGGCGAACAGCAGCAGCCAGGTGGCCAGGGCCACGGCGTTGAAGATGCCGGTGGCGCCGAGCGGGTTCACCAGCTCGGCGCGCACCAGCGTCTCCTGCAGTCGTCCGGCGACCACCAGGCCGAGAAGCAGCGCGCCCAGGTCGCCGGAGAGGCGCGACGCGAGCAGCAGCCGGCGCGCGCCGCGTCGGGCGACGCGCGCCGGAGCCTCCTGCCCGGTCGACCAGAGGGCGATCGCCGCACCCTGGGCGAGGGAGGGGACGTGCTGCTCACGGACGGCCATGGCGGACCGGGTCTCCAGCTCGTCTCGCGGCGGTCAGGGACGTCTACGGACGGGTGGTCGGCTGGTTCGCGGCGCGGCGCCGGCTGATGCCGGTCAGGACGAGCGCCCCGGTGACGATCAGGGCCAGGGCGAGCGAGACGCCCGGCACGATGTTCGAGCGCCGCTCCGGCAGGCTCGCGCTGACGCCGCCGGCGGCGATGTCCGACGCGACGACCTGCACGGTGGCCGCGCCGGCCACGGTCCCGTCACAGCGGGTCAGCAGCTGGTGGACGCCGGTCGGGGTGCCGCTCGGGATGGTCGCCTTGGCACGGAAGATGCCGCCGCGCCGGTCCGGCGCCGCGAGCTGGACGCGGGTGTCGTCCAGGGACGCGTCGGTGACCCCGCTCTTGCAGCTCCGCGCGGAGAAGGCGATGGTGCGGCCGGCCGCGACGGTGGAGCGGTCCACCCGCATGCCGCCGACGCTGGCCTCCAGACCGGGGTAGTCGTCCTGCACGGTGATGTTGCGCGCCCCGGCGGTGCGGCCGGTCTGGCGGCACTGCGCGCTCACCCGGTGGGTTCCGACGGCGATGGCGCTCGGGATCCCTGCGGTGCCGCGGAAGAACCAGTTGGTGCGGGCGACCGTCTGGCCGATCAGGCGGTGGGTGTCGATGCGGAAGTAGACGATCGTGCTCGGCAGGCAGCCCGATCCCTGGATGCGGATGGTGTCGCCCTGGTGCGGGTTGGTCGGGGCGACGGCGAAGGACGCGTGGCTGCGCGGCCAGACCCGGAAGCCGCCGAGCGCGCGGAAGCGGCCGTTGCAGAACAGGTACATCAGGTGCGCCCTGGCCTGCAGCGTGGTCGGCAGGCGCTTGACGAACGAGAAGTGGCCTCGGGAGCGGGTCACGGTGGTGGCGAAGTGGTGCCGGTCGATCTCGATGCGGGCGAGCGCCCCGGTGCGAAGGCAGCTCCCCGAGACGAGCACGAGCTGACCCGGGTAGGTGTTCCGGGGCGAGACGACGATCTGCGCCCTCGGGTGGCTGGCCTGAGCGGCCGGTACGCTCAGCAAGCTGAAGCCGATCGCTATGGCGAGCGCGGCCAGGAGCCTTCGCATTCAGTTCCTCCTTGGATCGGGGCGGGTCCCCAGAGCAGGCCGCGCGGCCTGCGCCTGCCGATCGCTGCGAGTGCTGCCGCTGGCGCTGCCGCGGCGGCCGGCACCGTAACTGAACCCGGTCGGACGAACAACTCTATGGCCTTGAATTGCTCTAAGAGATCGAATTCCGTTTAGCTCCCGGGAAGTGGCGTTCGCCGGACACGCCCGGTTCGCCACTAGGTGGCCGGGACGAGCTCGAACACCAGCGACCGCTCCTGGTCGAGCTGGCCCGACCAGCTCGCGGTCGCGCCGGCCAGGTGCCCGCCCGGCGGGGCGGCGGCGAAGCGCCAGCCGGGCGGCGGGCCGACCGCCACCTGCACCTGGTCGGGGCGGACGGTGGCCTGGGGGCGCAGCAGCAGCCGGTAGCGGATGCGGTTGTCGCCGAGGATCTCCACGGCGTCCTTGCGCACCAGGTCGAAGCCGAGCGTGACGGCCTGCCTGGCCAGGATGTCGACCGACTGGGACAGCGACAGCCCGCCCAGCTCGGCCTGCGCCTCGACCTCGGCCGGGCGTCCGTCGACCGTCGCCCTGGCCAGGCCGTACGCCCCGGCCACGTGCAAGGTCTGGAACTGGCTGTTCTGCCCGGGCCGGAAGCGCGCGTCGAACGGGCCGATGATGTAGCGCGGCAGGCCGCTGGCCGGAGCGCCGTTGCGCAGGGTGAGGGCGACGCTGGACCTCGCGCCCCCGTCGGCCAGCAGGCGCACCTGGTAGCGCACGCTGCGCTGCAGGAAGGCGTCGGCCTTGTTGCCGGCGGTGTTGACGCTGACCGGCATGAGGTAGTCGCCGTCGGCCGGCGCGGCCGTGCTCCCGGCGATGCCGATCCCGAGCAGGGCGCGCTGGGCGTCCGGGTCGGCGGAGTAGAGCTGCAGGTGACGGCCCTTCGCCGCCTTCGCAAGCCCGCGCACGAGCTCGACCGGGCGGCTCGGCAGGGCGCGCTGGAAGGCGGCCATCGTCTGCTCGGCGACCTCCTCCAGGAAGCGCTTGCGGGCGTCGACGTCGCGCTCGTAGCGGATGTACGCCTGGACCAGGGTCTCGTCCGCCACGTTGTCGGCGTCCAGGCGGGCTCCGTCGACCGTGACCGGTCCGGCCACGCGCAGGATCTCGGCGACCGCGAGCGGGTCGATGGCGATCACCCCGTCGAGCCGCTGGCCGGTCGCCCCCTTGTAGAGGCGCACGATGGTCTCGCCGACCGTCGGCATGTCCGCGGGGATGTTCACCGCCCAGAAGTTGGAGTTGACGGGGAACCGCTCGTAGCGCTGGGGCAGGTTGGGGCCGAGCGCGACCCCGTCCCGCACGCGGTAGTCGAGCTCGCTGAACGGCGCCACCCGGCTGAGCCGAGGTCCAGCCGGGCCGGACTCGATGATGCCGTACTCGCCGATCAGCCCGCCGGTGCCGCGCAGCTCGCCCGGGTTCTGGAAGGCGAGGAAGTAGCGCGCCGACCCGGCCGGCCCCCACAGCCCCGCGGCCAGCCGCAGCCCCTGGCCGGCCTGGAAGGCGGCCCGGCCGGCCGCCTCGTCGGCGGCCAGGAACTCGCGCCGGGCGCCGCGGCTCGCCAGCAGCGGTCTGGCCCGCTCCACGCGGTCGTGCCCGCGCTCGAGGGTGGCGTGCAGCGCCAGCAGCGCCTGCGAGGCCCGGCCGACCACGGCCGCGTCGGGAGGCCGGTGCTGCAGCGGCTCCAGCGCGGCGACCGCCTCGCGGGTGGCCTGCACGGTCTCGCCCGCGCTGAGCGCCACCTGCTGCGCCACGCGCACGTCGCGGCCGAGGAACGGGACCACGGCGATCATGCGGGCGGCGCCCCCGCTCAGCTCGACGCGGGCGTTCTCGGCATGGAAGGCGGCTTCGTCGATGAGGGTCAGCCGCTCGGAGAGCGGCCCTGAGGCGAAGCCGCTCGCACGGGCGAGCTGCTCGCGCGAGGCACCCAGCTCCCGCTGGGCCGTCTTCGCCTGCCGGACGGCCTGCAAGGCGAGCAGGGCCACGGCGAGGAGCGTGAAACAGCCGAGTGCGAACCATATACGTTGCTTCATCGTTTGCCCCCCGTTGTGCGCCAATTCTGCGGGACGATGACCCTGCGAATTGCTCGAACGAGAGACCCTAGCGCATCTGCCAGCGCGAACTACGAGGCTGCGCGTTCCATCGCAACCTGCGCAAGTGCATCCGGAAGTCGAGATACGACCCTGAATCCTCGTGCGTCCACGAATGGCCGCAATTCGCATGAAAATTGACCCGGCGAGCGGCCGTCAGCCACTATTTCCGCATGGTCGAGCGAGTCAGGACGCTACCTGGGATCGCCATCCCGCCGACCGGTCCCACGCCGTCCGGGACGCTCGCCCGGGTAGGGGCTTGGCCGACGCTGCGTGGGCTCGTGGTGGCCACGAGGCCGCGGCAGTGGACGAAGAACCTCCTGGTCCTCGCCGCCCCCGCGGCCGCCGGGATCGCGACGCAGCCCGTGGTCCTGGCGCGCATGTCGCTCGCGCTCACCGCGTTCTGCGCCGCAGCCGCCGCCACCTACCTGGTCAACGACCTTGCGGACCGGGACGAGGACCGGCTGCACCCGGCCAAGCGCACGCGGCCGCTGGCCGCCGGCCTGGTGTCGCCGCTGCTGGCCGCCATCTCCGCCGTGGCGCTCGCGCTCGCCGGCCTCACCGTCGCGCTGGCCACCTCGCCGCGGTTCGCCGTCGCGCTCGCCTCCTACCTGGCCGTCACCACCTCCTACAGCCTCGGGCTCCGGCGCGTCGCCGTGGTCGAGCTGGGCATGGTGGCGAGCGGCTTCGTCATCCGGGTGATCGCCGGGGGCCTCGCCACCGGCGTCCCGATCTCGCAGTGGCTGCTGATCGTGGTGTCGTTCGGTGCGCTGTTCGTCGTCGCGGGCAAGCGCCACGGCGATCTCGCCGTCCTCGGTGGCGATCCCGGGCGCGCGCGTGCCGCCCTGAGCGCCTACACGGCCGGCTACCTCCGCTTCGTGGTGACGCTCGCCGCGGCCGTCATGCTGATCGCCTACTGCCTGTGGGCGTTCACCGTCGGCGTGCGCCACGGCGTGCTGGCGGAGCTGTCCGTGCTCCCGCTGACCCTGGGCGTGCTCCGCTACGGACTGCTGCTGGAGAGCGGCGCCGGCGGCGCTCCCGAGGAGATCCTGCTGCGCGACCACGCGCTGCTGGTCCTCAGCCTTATGTGGGCGGCCGTCTACGGGCTCGGGATCTACCTTGGGACCTGACGGCGCGGAGTCGCGCGTGCGGTTGGGCGGCTGGGGCAGGGCGACCGAGAGCCGCGCCGTGCTGGAGCAGCCCCGCTCGCCGGGCGCGGTGGCCGAGGTGCTCGCGTCCAGCGGCCGGAGAGGCGTCGTCGCGCGCGGACTGGGACGCAGCTACGGCGACGCCGCGCAGAACGCCGGCGGGCGGGTGCTCGCCATGACCGGCCTGCGGCGGGTGCGCGCCTTCGACCCGGCGACCGGCGTGGTCGTGGCCGAGGCCGGTTGCAGCATCGCGCGGCTCCTCCGCCTGGTGGTGCCTGCCGGATGGTGGCTGCCGGCCGCGCCGGGCACCCGCTTCGTCACCGTCGGCGGCGCGGTCGCCAACGACGTCCACGGCAAGGCGCACCACCGGGAGGGGAGCATCCGGCGCGCGGTCCGCTCCCTGGAGCTGCTGACGCCGGCCGACGGGGTGGTCGTGGTCACGCCGGCGACCACGCCGCGGCTCTTCGCGGCGACCCTCGGCGGTCTCGGGCTGACCGGCATCGTCCTGACGGTCACCCTGCAGCTCCGGCGCATCGAGACGTCGTGGCTGCGGGTCCGCACCGAGCGCGCCGCCGACCTGGGTGAGGCGCTCGGCCTGATGGCGCGGGACGAGCCAGCCCCGTACTCGGTCGCCTGGGTCGACTGCCTCGCCACCGGGCGGAGCCGCGGCCGGTCGGTGCTGACCTGGGCCGACCACGCCGGGCTGGAGGAGCTGCCCAGCTCCTCCGCGCGCCAGCCGCTACGGTTCGCTCCCAGGCAGTGGCTGGCGGTCCCGCCGGGGGTGCCCGACGGCGTGCTCGGCCGCCGGCTGGCGGCCGCGTTCAACCAGGCGCGGTTCGCGCGGACGCGCAGCGGAGGGACGGAGCGGCTGGTCCCGCTCGCCGGATGGTTCTGGCCGCTCGACGCCGTACGGGGATGGAACCGGCTCTACGGGCCGAGCGGGTTCGTCCAGTACCAGCTCGCCGTTCCCGACGGCGCCGAGGCGGTCCTCGAGCGGGTGGTCTCCTCGCTCGCCCGCGCGCGCTGCCCCTCCTTCCTCGGCGTGCTCAAGCGGCTCGGTGCGGGCGGCGGCATGCTCTCCTTCCCGATCCCCGGGTGGACGCTGGCGGTGGACGTCCCCGCGGACCGGCCGGGCCTCGGCCGCCTCCTCGACGGCTTCGACGACCTGGTCGCCGAGGCGGGTGGGAGGGTCTACCTGGCCAAGGACGCCCGACTCCGCCGGGGCCCGTTCGAGGCCATGTACCCGGAGCTGGGAGCGTGGCGGCGGGTCCGCGAGCGGGTGGACCCGTCAGGGACGCTGCAGTCCGACCTCGGCCGGCGGCTCGGGCTCGACGACCCGACGACCGCCGTCGCGGGCCGCACGGCCGCGCCCGTCGCGGCGGGAGGCCGGGATGCGTGACGGGCTCGGACGCCTCCAGTCGGTGCTCGTCCTCGGAGGCACGTCCGACATCGCCCTGGCCACCGTCCGTGCCCTCGTGGCGGACGGGACCGAGCGGGTGATCCTGGCGACCCGCGAGCCGGTCCGGCTCGGGGCAGAGGTGGACGCGCTGCGCCGCCTCGGCGCGGCAACCGTCGAGCTGATGGAGTTCGACGCCGGCGAGCTGGGCGGGCACGAGGCGTTCGTCGAGCGGGCCTTCGCGGCCGGCGACCTCGACCTGGTGCTGGTCGCCTTCGGCGTGCTCGGCCCTGCCGGGCGGCGGCAGCGGGACCGGGGCGAGGCGCTCGAGGTCGTGCGCGTCAACCTCGTCGGCGCGGTCTCGGTGATCCTGCCGGTCACCGAGCGCCTGGAGCGCCAGGGCCACGGCACCCTCGCGGTGCTCACCTCGGTCGCGGGCGAGCGGGCGCGCGCCTCGAACTTCGTCTACGGCGCCTCCAAGGCCGGCCTCGACGCCTTCTGCCAAGGGCTCGGCGACGCGCTCGCGGGCTCGGGGGTGCACGTGATGGTCGTCCGGCCCGGCTTCGTGAAGACCAAGATGACCGCCGGCAGGCCGGCGCAGCCGCTGGCGACCACCCCCGAGGCCGTCGCCGCGGCCACCGTCGAGGGGCTCCGCGCCGGGGCCCACACGGTCTGGGTGCCCACGGCGATGCGCTGGGCGATGCGGGGGCTCCGCCTGCTTCCACGGCCGCTGTTCCGCCGGCTGCCGATCTGAGGCGGCGGCGCTTGGCATCGGGGCAGGGACGCATCCAGGTCGCGCTGGACGCTCGGGTCTTGCAGCAGGCATTGATCAACTCACCGGACGGCGGCCTGGGGGGCCCCGGCCGCTACGCGCACGAGCTGCTGAAGTCGCTACGAGGCCATGACGTGGAGCTCGTGCTGCTCGTCGCCCACGGCCCGCTGCCGCCAAGGCTTCGTGACCTGATCGCGTCGACGGACCGTTTCCGTCTCCGCCGGGTCGGGTGGCTGCCCCGGCGGCTGGTCCACGGCCGGGCGCCGGCAGCCCTCGGCAGGATGGAGGCTCCCTTGCTGGATCACCAGATCCGGACGACGGCACCTTCGGTCGTCCACGTGGTCGACCAGCCGCCGCCGCGCCTGCGCGTCCGCCCGAGGATCGTGACCCTTCACGATCTTGCTTCCGCCCAGGGCGGAATCGGTCGTTCCCGCCTCGCGGAGGTGCGCTCCGCGGACGTCGTCGTCAGCGTCTCCGAGGCGACCCGCGACGACGCCATCCGAGTGCTCGGCATCGCGCCCGACCGGATCGAGGTGATCCACCCGGGCGTCGACACCCGGCGGTTCACGTCCGGACCGGTGGACGGGATCCGGCGGCTGCTCGGGATCCCCGACCACGCCCGGTACTTCGTGCACGTCGGCGTGCTGCGCGAGCGCAAGAACCCGGCGGCGCTGCTCCACGCCTTCCGGAGGCTGGCAGGCTCCTTCGAGGACCTGCACCTGGTGTGCGTCGGGCCGTACCAGACGTCGCTCGACGCGACCCGGAGGGTGCGGGCGCTCGCGGTCGAGCTCGGCGTCGAGACCCGGGTCCACCTCGCCGGCGACCTTCCCGACGAGGCCTTGGTCCGGGTCTACCGCGGGTCGCTCGGGCTGGTCTTCCCGTCCTTGTACGAGGGGTTCGGGTTCCCCGTCGTCGAGGCGCTGGCGTGCGGGGCTCCCGTCGTGGCGGCCGACAACTCCTCCCTCCCGGAGGTGGGAGGCGATCTGGCCGTCCTGGTCGACGCCCGCGACCACGGCGCGGTCGCGGCCGGGATGACGCGCCTGCTCGGGGACGACCAGCTCCGAAGACGAGTCCGGGCAGCCGGCCCCGAGTGGGCGAGCCGGTTCTCGTGGGCGGCCGCCGCGGACCGCATCCACGACCTCTACGCCGAGCTCGCCACGAAGCCCCGTTGACCGTTCAGCCTGCCCTGGTGGCGGGCGGCCCGCACGCGATGAGGTCGTCTTCCTTCCCGCGGACAGCCGCGAAGTTCATCGCGCGCTCGTTCCCGACGGGCATCACGTAGTTCGTGGAGCCGATCGCGGCCACCAGCGAGTCGCTGTCGGGGAAGTCCCTCCGGACGTAGTGGTAGAAGGTGTCGTACGGATGGATCCCGTAGGCGGCCACGAGGCGGTAGTGCCGTTGCGTGGCGAACTGCCGCAGCCGGACCGTCATCTCGTTCCAGCCAGGCTGGAACTCCGGCCCGACGCAGCCTTCCCGCATCACGGGTGAGAAGGAGGCGTGGAACACGATGACGTCGGGGTCGAACGCTTCGAGCTGTCGAGCGGTGATGCTGCCCTCGTGGGCGATCTCCTGGTCGTTCAGGCCCCAGGTGTCGACGCTGCGCCATCCGGAGTACAGCGGGAGGATCCCGGCTTCCGTGGTCGCGAGACGGTAGCTCCTGCTCTCGTACCGGGCCAGCACCTGGGCGATCGCGAGGAGACCGTTCTCCGACGACATCCGCTTCTTCGATTCGAAGGTCGAGAGGTCGTGGCCGAAGACCGAGAGCAGCACCAGTGACAGGAAGAGCAGGCGGGCGCGGCGGTCGAGCTCGCCGAATCGCGGAAGCTGCCAGCCCCGGACCACGTGGGGAACCAGTCCCGGCCACGACATCACCACCACCATGGCGGCTGGGTACTGGAAGCGGCCGAGGAAGTTCATCTCGCCCGAGAGCAGGATCCAGATCGAGGTGAACAGGGTCACCGGGACGAGGGAGAAGAGGGCCTCCCGCGCTCCCTCCCTGGACCGCAGGCTGAGCGGGTACAGCACGATGAACGGGAACGTCTGCGCCGCGGTCTGGCGGATCGCCTCCTTGAGGCTGTGGGGATAGAGGTGGCCGCCTCCCTTCTTGTAGAAGGCGTTCGGCAGGGGATACCCGAAGTAGTGCCAACGCCAGAGGAAGTAGCCCAGGCCGAGCGTCCCGAACACCAGCAGCGTGGCCGAGACGACCCGCAGCGCGCGCCGAGGCCCCACCGCCAGGACGACGGCAACGAGCATGAACGCCGCGAGCAGGACCCCTTCGGGTCGGGTGAGTCCCATGAGCAGCGCCGAGGTGGCGAAGCCGAGGCTCGCCGGGCGCGACGAGGGGTCACGCCGGCAGCGCATGGCGAACAGCCAGGTCGTGGCGACGGTCAACCCGAAGAAGGGTGCTCCGAAACCGGCTTCGGTGTAGTAGAGGTCGCGTCCGGTGACGACGAAGGCGGCCGCGATCCCGGCGACGATCCGGCCGCTACCGTGCAGCCGCCGGGCGGTGAAGTACACCAGCGGGATCGTGGCCACGATCGAGACGATGTCGATCAGGCGGACCGCGGCCTGCGCGGAGAGACCGAGCCGGATCCCCGCCGCCGCGAGCACCATGAACAGGAAGTCGGTCGCGCCGTCGACCGGCCTGTCCCCGACGTTCCACACGACCCCATGGCCGTGGGCAAGGTTCTCCGCGTAGCGCATCAGCATGGCGGCATCCTCGAGCGGCACCGCCGACAGGTTGACGTACCGGAGGAGCAACAGGCCCAGCATCGCGAGCAGCCCGGCGACGACCGCGGCGTCCGTCCGCCGGCGACGTTGCCTGCGCTCTGCCGTGAAGACGCGGCCGAGGATCACGTCTTCGAGCTCCCGGACGTAGCCGGTCCTCATCAGGCGCCTCCTTGTCGTCCAGCCCAGGACGTCGACGGGCGCCGATCCTACGACAGGATCAATCCATTTGACCGGATCTCCGCTACCCCGCCGGCGGGTAGGGGCGGTGGTCGAAGCCGACCGGGCAGGTCAGGTCGTCGACCGTGCCGGTGACGCGGGCGGGGTTGCCGCCGGCCACCGCCCGGGCGGGCACGTCGCGGGTGACCACCGAGCCGGCCCCGACCAGCGCGTCCTCGCCGATCACCACGCCGGGCAGCACGGTCACGTTGGCGCCGAGCTTGGCCCGGCGGCCGATCCGCACGCCGCGCATGCAGGCGCCCACGTCGGGGCAACGGGGCAGCGGGGCGTTGGTCAGCACCACCCGGGGGCCCAGCCAGCAGTCGTCCTCCAGCACCGACAGCTCCGGCACGAACACGCCGGTGTGCAGCCGCACCCGGTGGCCGATGCGGACGTGGTGCTCGAGCACCGACCCGGACCCCACCGAGACGTCGTCGCCGATCTCGTTGTCCTCCCGGACCAGCACGCCGTGGCCGGTCTGGAAGCGGTCGCCGATGCGGTTGCCGGCGTAGATCACCGTGTGCGAGCGCAGCAGCGCGTCGACGCCGATCACGGTCGCCGCCGGGTCGGCGCCAGCCGCCTCGCCGAGCAGGCAGAACTCGCCCACGCGGGCGCCGGCGCCGAGTCGCACCCCGGGCAGGACGCGGGCGCTGGCCGCCACGCCCGGGTCAGGCCGCCGCCCCATCGCCGTCCCGGTCCCAGTCGGCCGGGACGGCGACCTGCTGACCGCCCTTGTCCAGCGACTGCTGGGCCGCTTCCAGGGTGGCGACCACGCGCACCCCGTTCCAGCCGTCGGTGCGGGGCCGCGCCCCGGTGGCCACGCACTCCAGGAAGTGGTCGAGCTCGAGCGCCAGCGGCTCGGTCAGGTCGGTGCGGGGCACGTGCAGGTCGCCGGCGCGCAGCCGGAACTGGTACTCGCCGAACTCGCCGACCCCGACCGGGTCGGCGCCCTTGTCGTAGACCCGCAGCTTGGCCTCGGAATCCAGATCGTCGAACACCACCATGCGGCGCGAGCCCACCACGGTGGTGCGCCGCAGCTTGGACGGGTCCAGCCAGGAGACGTGCAGGTGGGCCAGGACGCCGTCGTCGTAGCCGAGGGTGGCGAAGACCACGTCCTCCACGTCGGTGTGCAGGTAGCGGGCGCCCCTGGCCGCCACCCAGCGGGGCGCCGCGCCGACCAGGTGGTTGGCGATCGAGACGTCGTGCGGCCCGATCGACCAGAGCGCGTTGATGTCGCGCTGGATGCGGCCGAGGTTCACGCGCTGGGAGTGGAGGTAGTACAGCTCGCCGAGGTCGCCGGAGCGCAGCAGGGCGCGCATCTTGGCCACCGCCGGGTTGTACTCGAAGGTGTGGCCGACCATCAGCACCAGGCCGCTCGCGTCGGCCTGCTCGGCCAGGGCGACCGCGTCGGCGGTCGCGAGCGCCAGCGGCTTCTCCACCAGCACGTGCTTGCCGGCACGCAGCGCCCGGGCGGCCAGGTCCGCGTGGGTGCGGGCGGGGGAGGCGATCACCAGCGCGTCGATCGCGCCGTCGGCCAGCACCTCCTCGGCGTCGCGGCAGGTGCGCACCCAGGGGTAGCGGTGGGCGACCTCGGCCAGGCGGGCCGGGTTGGGGTCCACGCACGCCGCCCACTCCACGCCGAGCCGCAGGTGCAGGTTGCGGGCCAGGTTCGGACCCCAGTAGCCGTAGCCGAGCAGGGCGACCCGCACGTCCCGGGCCGGCACCGTCGTCCCGCCGCGCTCCACCATGGCGTCAATCCTACTCATGCGACCACGTTGGGCGCTCCACCGCGGACGGCGGCGCGCCGGACTGCTGACCGCTCCATGGGTGCGGCGGTCAGCAGCCCGGCGCCGGGACGAACGACCGGCGAGCGGGTCGCCCGCTACGGCAGCCCTGCCTGCGGGGCGGTCACGCCGTGCTGACGAGGTCGCGGCGGCGGAAGCCGGCGAGCCCGGCGGCGGCGAGCACCACGGCGATGCCGAGCAGCCAGGCCAGCGGCGCGGCGGAGACGTCGGCGCCCGGGACCTTGGGGATGTGGCTGAACGGCGTGGCGTCCAGGATCACCTGGTCGAGCTGCATCAGCGGGCCGATCAGGACGAGGAACGCGAACACCGCCAGCGCCGCCCAGGCGACGGACGCGAGGCGGGGCAGCAGGCCGAACAACGCCATGGCGATGCCCGACAGCACCAGGACCGCGGGGAGCTGCACCAGCGCGCCGGCGAGGACGCGCGGTACCTCGCCCCCCACGTCGCCGGTGGTCAGCCCGTACGCGAGCCCCTCGGCCAGTCCGGCCGCGGTCAGCGCCACCGCCGGGCCGAGCAGCCCGAAGAGCAGGTGGCTGGCGGCCCACTGCACGCGGCCGACCGAGGTGGCCAGCACCGGCTCGACGCGCAGGCCCTCCTCCTCGGACCGCAGCCGCAGCGTGGCCTGGATCGCGTACCCGGCGGCCGCCAGCGCGAAGATCACCATCGCCCCCGAGATGTAGGCGTCGGACAGCACCTTCTCGCCGCCCAGCCGCTCGAGCATCTCCTTGAGCTGCGAGCTCTCCTTGGCCATGTCGCCGACGCTGTTGGCGACGCTGCCGATCAGCGCGCCCATCAGGGCGAGCCCGGCGGTCCAGGACACCAGGGCGGTGCGGTGCAGCCGCCAGGCAAGGGCGACCGGGCTGCGCAGCGAGGGTGCCGCCGCGGCCGGGCCGAGCCGGGCCGCCAGGACGCCGGCACCGACGTCCCGCCGTGCCAGTAGCGCGAAGGCCACGGCGACCAGCACGACCACCAGCGCCAGCGCGAGCCCGAAAACCCACCAGCGCTCGTCAGCGTAAGCACGGGTTTGCTGCGCCCAGCCGATCGGGGACAGCCAGGACAGCCACCCGAAGCCGCTGTCGCTGCCACCCGTGTCGCCGGCGGCGCGCAGCGCGTAGGCGACGCCGAGGGCCGCCAGGGCGATGCCCCTCGCGCCGCCGGCTCCCTCGGTCAGCTGGGCGGCCACCGCCCCGACCGCGGCGAACATCCACCCGGCGGCCGCCATGGACAGGCCGTAGGCGAGCGAGCCGGTGGCCGGAAGCCCGGCGCCGATCATCCCGGCCGCCAGCACCGCGCCGAGCACCAGGTCGGCGGCGAGCGTGACCAGCAGTGCCGCGGTCAGCGGCGCGTGGCGGCCGACCACGGTCGAGCCGAGCAGCTCGCGCCGGCCCGCCTCCTCGTCGGTGCGGGTGTGCCGGATGACGGTGAGCAGGCTCGCCAGGGCCACGATGGTGAAGTAGAGCCCGGCGCGCCAGACGGTGATCGCGCCGAGGGTCGCGCCGAACACCGGCCCGAGCATAGCGCGCAGCCCCGGCGTGGTCACGATCGTCCCGTAGAGGTCCCGGAGCTTCGCCGGGGTGTCGTAGAACTGGTCGATGGCCACCGCGGTCTGGGCCGGGAGGAGGGCCAGCACCACGACCCAGAGCGGCAGCAGGAAGCGGTCCCGCCGCAGGATCAGGCGGATCAGGCCGCGGGTGCCTGCCAGGGAGGTCATCGGGACACCTCCTGCTGGCGCTGGCCGTTGCCGCCGGCGCCGGCCGGCTGGTCGGCCTGGTAGTGCCGCAGGAACAGCTCCTCGAGGGTGGGCGGCTGGCTGGTCAGGGTCCGCACGCCCACGGCGACGAGCCGGCGCAGCACGCCGTCGAGCTTCTCGGAGTCCACCTGAAGGTGCACCCGGGTGCCGTCGATCTGCAGGTTGTGGACGCCGGGCAGCTCGGCCAGCCCGTTCGGCGGGGCGGCCAGCTCGGCCGAGATCGAGGTACGGGTCAGGTGGCGCAGCTCGGCCAGGGTCCCGGACTCGACCATGCGCCCGGCGCGGATGATGCTGACCCGCTCGCACAGCGCCTCGACCTCGGCCAGGATGTGGCTGGACAGCAGCACCGTGCGGCCGTTGTCGAGCTCCTCGCTGATGACCTCGCGGAAGGCGGCCTCCATCAGCGGGTCGAGGCCGGCGGTCGGCTCGTCGAGCAGCAGCAGCTCCACGTCGGAGGCGAGCGCAGCGATCAGGGCGACCTTCTGGCGGTTGCCCTTGGAGTAGGTGCGGGCCTTCTTCCTCGGGTCCAGGTCGAAGCGCTCCAGCAGCTCGGCGCGGCGCTTGGGGTCCAAGCCGCCGCGGAGGCGGCCGAGCAGGTCGATCACCTCGCCGCCGGACAGGCTCGGCCACAGGGTGACGTCGCCGGGCACGTAGGCCAGGCGGCGGTGCAGCTCGGTGGCGTCGGCCCAGGGGTCGCCGCCGAGCAGCCGGGCCTCGCCGGCGTCGGCGCGCAGCAGGCCGAGCAGGACGCGGATGGTCGTGGTCTTCCCGGCGCCGTTGGGGCCGAGGAAGCCGTGGACCTCGCCGGTGTTGACGGTCAGGTCGAGACCGTCGAGCGCGCGTGTCGGGCCGAAGTTCTTGACCAGGCCGGACACTGCAATGGCGGTAGCTGTCATAGTGATTCACACGCTACACTTAATTCACAGACTTGTGAAGTACCCAACATGTATGAATCGTGTATAGACTATCTGCCTGTGCACGAACGGCGGAGAGGACGCATGCGTGGCTGAGGAACCCGGCACCGGGCGCGACGAAGAGGCGGTGCGGCGGTTCGTCGAACGGTTCGCGCTCGACCTGGTCGAGGCGGGCATGACCCGCATGCCCGCGCGGGTGTTCGCCGCGATCATCATCGCCGAGGACGGCAGGCTCACCGCCGCCGAGCTGGCCGAGCGGCTGCACGTCAGCCCGGCGGCGATCTCCGGCGCCGTGCGCTACCTCATGCAGGTGCGCATGGTGGCGCGCGACCGCGTGCCCGGGGAGCGTCGCGACCACTACCGGGTCACCACCGAGATGTGGTACGAGGCGGTCGCCCATCGCGACCAGATCCTCGCCCGCTGGGAGGATGACCTGGAGGAGGGCGTCAAGGCCGTCGGGCTGGACTCGCCCGCGGGCGCCCGGCTGGAGGAGACCCGTCAGTTCTTCGAGTTCCTCAGGCACGAGATCCCGCGGACGATGGCCAAGTGGCGGGAGCAGCGCGCGGCGGACCGGGCCAGGTGACGGACGCCGTCAGCCGGCGCGGCCGGCCGCCCGCCAGCGCTCGGGCACGCCCCCGGAGCGGCTGACGCTCCCGCGGCGCTCCAGCACGATCAGGTGCGCCTGGGCCTCGCCGAGGGCGGCGCGGCGCAGCCATCCGGCCAGCTCCTCCCACGGCCGCGACCAGTGCAGCCGCTCGGCGACCGCCCAGACGGTGTCCGCCCCGGCCGCGACCACCTCGAACGTCTCGGCAAGGCGCTCCTCGTGGTGGGCGGCGAGCTCGTCGACGCGGCCGGCGAGGTCGTCGAAGCGCCACTCGTGCCCCGGCAGGGCCGCGGCGCCGGCATAGGCCTGCAGCTGCTTGAGGGAGGCGAGGTAGTCGCCGAGCGGGTCCTCGGTCGACTGCGGGTGGAACGAGACGTTCGGGCTGATGCGCGGAAGCACGTGGTCGCCGGTGAGCAGCACCCCGGTGCGCTCCTCGTGGAAGCAGAGGTGGCCGGGGGTGTGCCCCGGCGTGTGCACCGCGACCAGCTCCCAGCCTGGCACCTCGGGGCGGTCGCCGTGCTCCAGCAGCACGTCCGGCCGGGCCGCGACGACGAAGCGGCGCATCAGCATGCTCACCCCCTGCAGCTCCTCGACCGCGGCCTCCGGCGCCCCGGCGGTCCGCAGCCACGCGCCGGTCCGCTCCAGCAGCTCGTCCACGTCCTCGTAGCGGTCGGGGATCAGGGCCGCGTCGGCCGGGTGGAGCCCGATCCACGCCCCCGACGCCTCGTGCACCCGCCCGGCGAGCCCGTAGTGGTCCGGGTGGATGTGGGTCACCAGCACGCCGCGGACCTCGGCGAGGCGGGCGCCGAGCCGGTCCAGCCCGGCCTCGAGTGCCAAGAGCGACTCGGGCGCGAACCAGCCGGGGTCGACCAGGACCACCCCGCCGGGGACCTCGAAGGCGTAGCAGAGCACGTGGGGGAGCGGGCTGGACGGGATCGGCACCGGCAGGCTCCACAGCCCCGGCCGCACCTCCTCGACCGGGGGCAGGCCGCGTGCCGGCTGCTCGGTCGTGCCCATCCGTCCTCCTCCGCTCCTCGCCCGAGGCAGCAAGCCTACCGGGCCACGCCCCAGGCCGGCTTTCGTAGAATGATCGTGCCGCGCCGCCGAGGGTGCAGGCCTCGCGCGCTTCAGGCGAGGATCCGCCGACGGTCGCGGCCGAGGCACCGAGGAGGCACCGGCACATGAGCGACGCGTTCACACTCAACGAGGACCAGAAGCTGTTCCGCAAGGAATGGCGGCGGCTGTTCGAGGACAAGTTCACCGAGCGGGCGGCCGAGATCGACCGCACCGGCGAGTTCCCCTGGGACAACTACCAGGTGCTCAAGGAGAGCGGCCTCCTCGGGATCAACATCCCGGAGGAGTACGGCGGCGGCGGCGCGGACTCGATCACCCACAGCCTGCTGGTCGAGGAGGTCGCCCGCGTCTGCGCCAGCACCTCCCTGATCCCGGCGGTCAACAAGCTCGGCACCCTGCCGATCCTGTTCGCCGGCAACGAGGAGCAGAAGCGGCGCCTCCTCGGCCCGGTCGCCGACGGCAGCGCGCTCATCTCCTACTGCCTCACCGAGCCGGGCTCCGGCTCGGACGCGGCCGCGATGGCCTCCCGGGCCGTCCGCGACGGCGACGACTACGTGCTCAACGGCACCAAGCGCTTCATCACCGGCGGCGGCGTGAGCAAGCTGTACGTCTACTACGCCGTCACCGACCCTGAGGCCGGCTCGCGCGGCATCAGCGCGTTCGTGCTCGAGGACACCATGCCCGGTTTCCAGATCGGCAAGCACGAGGACAAGCTCGGCATCCGCGGCTCACCCACCACCGAGGTGATCTGCACCGACGTGCGCGTCCCCGCGGCCAACCGCCTGGGCGACGAGGGCATCGGCTTCAAGCTCGCCCTGCGCGCGCTCGACCACAGCCGCGTCGGCATCGGCGCCCAGGCTGTCGGCATCGCCCAGGGCGCCTTCGACTACGCCCTCGGCTACACCAAGGAGCGCGAGCAGTTCGGCAAGCGCATCGCCGACTTCCAGGGCATCCAGTTCATGCTCGCCGACATGGCCATGAACCTGGAGGCCGCCCGCGGCATGGTCTACACCGCCGCGGCCATGGCCGACCGCGGCGACCCCGCCCTCACCTTCACCGCGGCCGCCGCCAAGTGCCTCGCCTCCGACACCGCCATGCGCATCACCACCGACGCGGTGCAGCTCCTCGGCGGCTACGGCTACGTGAAGGAATACCCTTTGGAGCGCATGTTCAGGGACGCCAAGATAACCCAAATCTACGAAGGAACGAATCAGATTCTCAGGGTAGTAATGGCTCGGCAATTGAGGCAGCAGCCTGGCCGCAACTAGCAAGCTTCATTGCACAACTCTAGGTTCTCTGGCCTGTTGTCGTGGCGGATCCCATTCTTGTGGTGCACTTCCTCGAACCGGTTAGGCGCAGGCTCGTACGCGGCCTCTCGGGGCGGGTGTCAATCCACGCTCTGCGCGCTCATGATGACCGGGTAGTGATGCTGGCATCCGTGTCGGGAGGAGGGGTGCCGTGCCCACCATCGCGCAGCGGGTCGGGGCCGACGAGCTCGCAAGCCGTTCCCGGCTGTCCTGGCGGGTCGACGCCGTGACGATGCTGCTGAGCACCTGGCTGCTGAGCGGCGTGGTCGTCGACGGCTGGGCCCATAACAACCTGGCCGCGCTGGAGACCTTCTTCACCCCCTGGCATGCCCTGTTCTACTCCGGGTTCCTGGCCACGGCCGGGTGGATCCTGGCCATCGCCGCCCGGACGCGCGCGGCCGGGCCGCACGGCCTGGCCGCGCTCCCGGCCGGCTACGACCTGGCCGTCGCCGGGGTGGTGGTGTTCGCGGTGGGCGGGATCGGCGACCTCCTCTGGCACACCATCTTCGGGATCGAGCAAGACGTGCAGGCGCTGTTCAGCCCGACCCACCTGCTGCTGTTCGCCGGCATGGCCCTGATCATGTCCACGCCGCTGCGGGCGGCCTGGAGCGACCCGGCCGGGGAGGCGACCCCCGGCTACCGCAGATTCCTGCCCGTGGTGGCCTCGGCGACGCTCACCACCGTGCTCGTCGCGTTCTTCTTCATGTACTGGGCCGCCTTCATCCAGATGGTCGGCGCCGACTACCTCGACGAGTACAGCCACGCGCTGCTGGACGGCGTGGCCAGCGTGCTGGCCACCAACCTGATCCTCCTCGCGCCGCTGCTGCTGCTCGCCCGCCGCTGGCGGCTGCCGTTCGGGACCGCCACGACCATCTACAGCAGCGTCGGGGTGCTCATCGGGGCGGTGGACGCCTTTCACCACCCTGCCATGCTCGTCGCCGCGGTCGTGGCCGGGCTGGTGGTGGACGGGCTGCTCCACGTGCTTGAGCCATCAGCCGGGCGGCCCCGGCGGTTCTGGGCGGCAGGGGCGCTGGTCCCGCTGGCCACCTGGAGCGTGTACTTCGCGGCGGTCGCGCGCACCGCCGGCATCGGCTGGTCCGCCGAGCTGTGGACGGGGACCATCGCGTGGGCGTGCCTGCTCGGGCTGGTGCTCAGCGTGCTGATGCTCCCACCGCCCGTCCCGAGCGCGACGCTCCGGTAACCCCGCCAGCTGACCACGCCGTCAACCAGTTCCGCGAACCTCTTTTAGGTTGCGAGATTCGCAAGCACGGTACGCTGACCTGGTATTACGGTTTTGCTGTTGGCCCACAGGTAATGTGGGGTCGACAGGTCAGGACGAGATGGAGAGCCCGAACGATGAGCGACACCGGGCCGGGCCCGGCCCGCGACGTCGTCGCCGGGCTGCGGGAGCGGGTCCCGGAGGCCACGCACGCGGCGGCCGACCACGAGATGGCGTCCAAGCCGCCGAGCGCCTCGGCGGTGACCCTCTCCCAGGCGATGGGGCCGGCGCACGCCAACACCATGGGCAACGTGCACGGTGGCGAGGTCATGAAGCTGATCGACACCGCCGCCGGGATCGCCGCCAGCCGCCACGCCGGCGGGCCGGTGGTGACCGCCGCGCTGGACCAGATGAGCTTCCTGCACGCCGTGCACGTCGGCGACGTGGTATTCGTCCACGCCACCGTCAACGACGTGGGCCGCACCTCCATGGAGGTCGGCGTGCGGGTCGAGGCCGAGGAGGTGGTGAGCGGCCGTCGCACCCACACCTCCTCGGCCTACCTGGTGTTCGTCGCCCTCGACGAGCACGGCCACCCGCGCCCGGTGCCGCCGATCGAGCCCGAGACCGAGGTCGAGCGCCGCCGCCAGGCCGAGGCCAGCATCCGCCGCGAGTCCCGCCTCGCCCGTGAGGAGGCCATCCGCCGTCGCCGCGCGACCACCTGACCGGCTATCCACCGGCCGGGGCGAGCCGCCAGTGGACCCGTGGTGGGTGGACGCTGGCGCACAGGGGGCCGCCGTCGGGCTCGGTCAGGTTCAGGGTGGCCTGGATCGTCGCGCCGGTGGCCGCCGCGTGGGCGACGTCCTGTTGGGTGAGGGCGGAAAGGTGCAGCCTCGCCGCCGCGCTGCCGCTGGACGCCGAGGTGGATCGATTCGCAGCCGCCCCAACGGAGTCCGGGCAGCTGGTGCCCGATGATCCGCAGGCCGACCGTGGTCCTGGTCATGCGAACCTCCAAGTGCGCGCCGACCTGGGCGGCTGGTCGAATTCCATTGGCATCACTATCATTGTACTTTAGATAGTGACGCCAAACCGCGGGAGGTGCACCGTGTGGGTCGTCGACGGCAAGCTGCTCGCCTCCTACCTGGCCCTGGTCACGCTGCTGATGATCACACCCGGGCCTGACATGCTCTTCGTGCTCGCCAGCGGGGTCCGCGGCGGGTCCAGGGCGGGGTTCGTCGCCGCGGTCGGCGTCGCGGTCGGGGAGACCGTCCACCTGCTGGCCGCCGCGGCCGGGCTCGCCGCCGTGTTCCAGGCCGCCCCGGCCCTGTACGACCTGGTGCGCTTCGCCGGCGCGGGCTACCTGGTGTGGCTGGGGGTCCGCACGCTGCGCACCCGGGGCGACGGCGTCGCCGAGGGCCGCCGTGGCGCGTCCGGTACGCGGCGGGCGTTCTGGCGCGGCATGCTCACCAACGTGCTGAACCCGAAGATGGCGCTGTTCACCGTGGCGCTGCTGCCGCAGTTCGTGGACCCGGCCCGGGGACGGGTGGCCGCCCAGCTGCTGCTGCTCGGCGCCTGCTTCCTCGCCCTGGAGATCGTGGTGGACGGCACGGTCGGCCTCGCCGCCGGGCGCGTGCGCCGGGTCCTGGTGCGCCGTCCCCGCGCGGCGCGCGGCGTGGACGTCGCCAGCGGGTCGGTGTTCCTCGGGCTGGGCGTCAAGCTCGCCGCCACGCGCTGACCAGGCGTGGTCTCCGGGCCCGTGGCCCGCATGCGTGAGGACGATCGTCCCTTTCACGTGCCCGAAACGGCGCGTAGCGTATGGGGAGGGGAAGACGGCGGGTATGCGCGATTCGGCCGGGAGGTGCGTGCGAGATGCGGATCAAGGACGTGATGACCAGCCCGGTGGTGACCGTGACCCCGACCACGCGGCTCAAGCAGGCCGCCGCCCTGCTGGTGCGCCACGGCTTCAACGCCGTCCCGGTGGTCGACGGGGAGGAGCTGGTCGGCATCGTCTCCGAGGCCGACCTGCTCGGGCTCGAGTCCGCGCCCGACCCCCGCGCCAACGCGCGGCGCTGGCCGGCTCCGGCGACAAGGGTCCCGCACCTGGTCGGCGAGGTGATGACCCGGGAGGTGCTGGCACTGCCGCCCGACGCCGACGCGGCCGAGGCGGCACGGCTGATGCTCGACCGGCGGGTCAAGTCGATCCCGGTGGTCGTCAGCCGGCGGGTGGTCGGGATCGTGACGCGTCGTGACCTGCTCAGCGTGCTGGCGCGCAGCGACCCGGCGATCCGTGCCGAGGTGGAGCGCCTGCTCGACGAGGAGCTGGGCGACGGCGGGCGGCAGGTCGAGGTCGCCGACGGCGTCGTGACGCTGACCGGGTTCGACCCCGGGCGGGAGAGCGAGCTGGCCGCGCTGCTGGCCCGCACCGTCCCCGGTGTGGTCGAGGTCCAGGTGACCGCGGCGCCCTGAACGACGAACGCGGAGGCCTCAGGAGGGTCGCCGGGCGGATGGCGCCAGGCCCGGCGGTGGCGAGTCCTGGCGCCGCTCGGGGAGGCGCAGGCGCTGGATGCCCCTGGGCCGGGCGAGCTGCAGCCGTACCACGGCGTCGAGGCCGTGACCCGGCGCGGGGCGCAGCTCGATCGTCCCGCCGTCGGCCGTGACGAGCCGGCGCACGATCGCGAGGCCCAGCCCCGACCCGGAGCTCCGGGTGGACGGCTCGCGCCAGAAGCGGTCGAACGCCCGGGCGCGCTGCTCGTCGGACATGCCCGGACCCTGGTCGACCACGCGCAGCTCGGCGGCGGCGCCGGCCCGGCGCCCCTCGACCGTGATCGTCCCGCCGGGCGGGGAGGCCTCGAGCGCGTTGGCGATCAGGTTGTCGAGCACCTGCTCGAGATGACCCGGGCTGGCGAGCACGGCCAGCGGCGCCTGCACCCATGCCTGCAGGCGGACGGTGTGCTCGTCGGCGAGGGCGGCTCAGGCCGCGTGGCGCTCGGCGACGATCGCGCGCAGCTCGAGCGGGCGTTGCGCGGCCTCCCCACGCTCGGCCCTGGCGACGGTGAGCAGCCCGTCGACCAGCCGGGACAGCCGCCACACCTCGGCGATCGCGCCGTCGAGGTCCTCCCGGGCCGCCGGCGGGACGTCGGCCTCGAGGTTCTCGAGCCGCAGGCGCAGCGCGGCCAGCGGCGTGCGCAGCTGGTGGGAGGCGTCGGCCACGAACACCCGCTGGGCGCCGACCAGCCGTTCGAGCTTGACCGCGCTGGCGTTGAAGACCTGGGCCAGGGTGCGCGCCTCCGGCGGGCCGGCCGGGACCGCCGCGCGGGCGGTGAGGTCCCCTGGCCGAGCCGGCTCGCGGTCGCCTGGAGCTGGCGCAAGGGGCGGACCACCGAGCGGGTGAGCTGCACGACCACGATGAAGGTGACGCCCAGGGCGAACAGCGCCACCCCGGCGAGCGACAGCCAGCGACGGAGGATGCGCGCATCGACGAAGGACGACGGGTAGGTGATGCGCACGGCGCCTTCGACCTTCCCCTCGCCGGTGAGCGGGATCGCCACGTAGACGAGGTCGTGGCCGAGGGTGTTGGAGTGGCGCACGCCGCTGGACTCCTGGTTGCGCAGGGCGGCGGCGATCTCCGGGCGGCTGTCGAAGTTCCGGGGACCGGGGACGAGCGGGTCGGAGTCGGCCAGCACGTTCCCGGAGGCGTCGACGATCGTGACCCGCCCGTCGGTCCGCCGCCGGTACTCGTCGGCCAGCCCGGCCAGGTCGCCGGCCTTGCCGTCGCGCAGCTTCTCCTGGGCGGCCATGGCCAGCACCAGCGCGTCGTGGCGCACGTCGTCGACCAGGTGGCGGCGCTCGGCGCTGGCGAAGCTCATCCCCAGCGGCACCGCGAGCACCAGCAGGAGGAACGCCGTCAGCGACAGGTAGCCCGCCAGCAGCCGCCTGGTCATGGCCGGCCCAGTCGGAACCCCACCCCGCGCACCGTCTCGATCCAGCCGGGAGCGCCGAGCTTGCGCCGCAGCGAGGCGACGTGCACGTCCAGCGTCTTGGTGGGCCGGTACCAGTGCGGGTCCCAGACCTCCTCGAGGATCTGCTGGCGGGACACGACCGCCCCGGGGTCCTCGGCCAGCAGCGCCAGCACGTCGAACTCCTTGGGCGTCAGCGCCACGGCGACGCCGTCCACCGCGACCTGCCGGGTGCGCCGGTCGACCTCCAGCCCGCCGAGGCGGACCGCGGCCGGCTCGGCCCGCGGCTGGACGCGGCGGGTCACCGCGCGGATGCGGGCCACCAGCTCCCGGAAGCCGAACGGCTTGACGACGTAGTCGTCGGCGCCGAGCTCCAGGCCGACCACCCGGTCGACCTCGTCGGCGCGGGCGGTCACGCAGATGATCGGCACGTCGGAGCGCGCCCGCATCCGCCGGCACACCTCGTAGCCGTCCAGGTCGGGCAGGGCCAGGTCGAGCAGCACGACGTCCGCCTCGGGCTCGGCCAGCGCCGCGGCGCCGGTCGCCACCCGCCGCACCGCGAACCCCGCACGGGTCAGGCCGGCCTCGCTGGGAGCCCCGGCGCCGCCGCCGGTGGTAGCCCGGCCGGCACGGCCGTCCAGCCGGCCGTGCCGGGCACCACCGTGCCTGGCGGCTCGGCACAGGCGGGTGCGAGGCCCGGCGGGGACGACTCGACGCAGGGCGCCTGTGGCGCCACCACGTCCAGCACCCTCGGCGGCCGTGCGGTCGTGTACCGCGAGCCTGAGCCCGAGTACGGACCCTGCCCGACGCAGACCACCCGCGCGCACGAGGACGACCGCTTCGATGACTGAGCAGCGCAAGCCGCGGCGCCGCCGGAGCCACCCGGCGGCGGCGGGCCGGATCCTGGCGGCCGGCATCAGCGCCTCGGTCACGATCGGGCTGAGCGGCGTCATCGCGCAGGCCGCCAGGGAGGCCGACGCGGCGGCCGGGAAGGCGGACACCCTACAGCCCCCGCCAACCTCCCTCCCCCGGCCCATCATCGTGCAGCTCGTCCCGCAGCCCGTGAGCCCGGGACTGGTGGCCCCGTCCCAGTCGGCGCCGCCGACCACGCTCGCGGGCTCCCGGCCGCAGGTCACCGCCTCTACCGGCCCCCGCGTGAGCCGCACCACCACGCGCGCCACGGTGGTGGCCCTGCCCGTGCGCAGCTCGGCGTCACCCCCGACGACCCGGCCGGCTCCGGTCACCACCAGCAGTGGCAGCAAGCCGTAGGGAGGTCCGCTTCCGCGTCATGGGAAGCGACGCCCACGTGCTCGTGCTCGGCGGCCCCCGCGCCCTGCTGGAACGGGCCCAGCGCCAACTCGAGCTGCTGGAGGCCTGCTGGAGCCGTTTCCTGCCCGACAGCGACGTGGCCCTGCTGAACGCCGCCGCGGGCACGCCGGTGGCGGTCACTCCCGAGACCTTCGTGGCGATCCGCCTCGCGGTCGAGGGCTGGCGGGCCACCGCGGGACGGTTCGACCCGACCGTGCAGCGCGCGCTGGTCGCCGCCGGCTACGACCGGACCTTCGCGGCGATCCTTCCCGACGTGCCCGCGCCCGAGCATGGGCCCGCAGCTGTGGACGAAGGGCCGGCGCCGGGCGCGGGTGCCATCGTCCTCGACCCCGACCGGTGCGAGGTCACGCTGCCCGCGGAGGTCGGCATCGACCTCGGCGGCATCGGCAAGGGCCTCGGCGCCGACCTGGTGGTCGCCGACCTGCTCGCGGCTGGTGCCCATGGCGCCTGCGTCAACCTCGGCGGCGACGTGCGCGTGGCCGGCGAGGCGCCGGACCCGCACGGCTGGGTGGTGGCGATCGAGCATCCCTCCCGCGCCGGTGACGAGCTCGCCAGGGTGGCGCTGGCCGACGGCGCGGTGGCGACCACGACCTCCCTGGCGCGCCGCTGGCGCCAGGGAGGCGCGGAGCGGCACCACCTGATCGACCCCGCGACCGGCGCCCAGGTCCGTCCCGGCCTGGCGCAGGTGAGCGTGATCGCCGGCGCTGGGTGGACGGCCGAGGTGTTCGCCAAGGCCGCCTTCGTCGCCGGCCCGGACGGGTGCACCGGCGTCCTGAGCGCCGCGGGGGTCGCCGGCCTGGCGCTCGACGACGAGGGCAACCCGCTGGTCACCCCTGGCATGGAGGAGCTGCTGGTATGAGCTCGCAGACCTGGTGGTACGTCACCCGCGCGAGCGGGCTGGTGAGCTGGGCGCTGGTCAGCGCCGCGGTGATCTGGGGGCTGGCGGTGTCCACCCGGGTGATGGCCGGGCCCCCGACACCCGCCTGGCTCCTCGACCTGCACCGCTTCCTCGGGGGGCTGGCGCTGACCTTCACCGGGATCCACCTCGCCGCGCTGGCGGCCGACGGCTACACCGACTTCGGCGTGGCCGACCTGCTGGTGCCCTTCCGGTCCACCTGGCGCCCGGTGGCGGTCGCCTGGGGCGTAGTCGCCCTGTACCTGCTGCTGGCCATCGAGCTCACCTCCCTGGCCCAGCGCCGCCTGCCGCGCTGGCTGTGGCGGCGCGTGCACGCCAGCAGCTTCGTCCTGTTCGTGCTCGCGACCGTCCACGGCTTCGCCGCCGGCAGCGAGGCAGGCAACCCGGCGATGCGCTGGTTCGCGCTGGCCTCCATGACCGTCGTGCTGTTCCTGCTGCTGTACAGGTCGCTGGTCCCGCGCAACGCGGCCGCTGCGGCGGCACGCGCCAGGGCAGGCGGCGCGGCGCGCGGGGCGACCGCGGCCGGCGAGCGGCGGCCGCGTCAGCGTCCCCCCGCCGCCGGTGCCCGGGCCCGCAGCGGCCGGCCCGAGGGAGCCGGCGCCCGCCCGCAGGCGAGGGCTCGCCCGGTCGCCGGCCGGCCGCAGGGGTCGAGCGCGCCGGGCGACAGGACCCTGGTGCGCACCGTGGCACCCACCGACGTGCTTCCGCCCCCATGGCACGACCGCGGTCGAGGAGGTCCGCCCCCATGACCTACGTGATCACCGAGGCCTGCATCGACACCAAGAACCGCTGCTGCACCGACGAGTGCCCGGTCGACTGCATCTACGAGGGCGACCGCATGCTCTACATCCACCCCGACGAGTGCGTGGAGTGCGGGGCGTGCGTGCCGGCGTGCCCCGTCGACGCCATCTTCTACGAGGGGGACGTCCCCGGGCCGTTGCGGCAGTTCACCACCGCCAACGCCGCCTTCTTCGACGACCTCGGCTCCCCTGGCGGCGCCGCCACCGTCGGCCCCCTGGCCGGCGACGCCACCCTCGTCGCCTCCTACCGGTAACGGCGCACCCCGCAGGTGCTGCACGGTGGCGCCGACGTGAAGGTCGGCCGGCCGCACGCGTTCTCCGCCGCGTAGGCTGAGAGCTGGCGGGTTCGGCCCGGCCAGCCCCGGTGGGCGGCCGGGCCGCCGTGACCCGCCCGCGCAAGGAGTCCTCGGGGGATGCGATGGCGACCAGCGGCCGGCCCGCCGGCCCGGCCGACCAGCGGCCGGCGCGGCCCTGGGCGCTGAAGGCCGAAGAGGTCGCCGGCGCGCTCGGCGCCGACGCGGGCACCGGCCTTTCCGGCGAGGAGGTGGCGGGCAGGCTGCGGTGCTTCGGGCCCAACGAGCTGGTCGAGCGCGCGCGCAAGCCGGCATGGCGGCTGCTCGCCGAGCAGTTCGCCAACACCATGATCGTCATCCTGCTGCTCGCCGCGGTCGTCACGGTGCTCGTCGGCGACCTCAAGGACACCCTGGTCATCCTCGCCATCGTGGTGCTCAACGGGCTGATCGGCTACGCCCAGGAGCACCGCGCCGAGCAGGCCATGGCGGCGCTGCAGGCGATGACCGCGCCGACCGTGCGGGTCCTGCGCGCCGGCCTCCTCGAGGAGGTCCCGGCCGCCGAGCTGGTGCCCGGCGACGTCGTGCAGCTCGCCACCGGGGACGTGGTCGCCGCCGACCTACGCCTGGTCGAGGCGCAGGCCCTGCGGGTCAACGAGGCGGCGCTGACCGGCGAGTCCCAGCCGGTGTTCAAGACCACCGACCCGCTGCCCGAGGCCGACCCCGCGATGCCGGCCGAGCAGCGCAACCTGGCGTTCCGCGGCACCGCGGTCGCCGGCGGCCGCGGCGCCGGCGTGGTGGTCGCCACCGGCATGGCCACCGAGTTGGGGCGCCTGGCCGAGATGCTGCAGCGCCATCCCGCGGAGCCGACGCCGTTGCAGCGCCGCCTGGCGGTGCTCGGCCGCCGGCTGGCGGCGGCCTGCCTGGTGGTCTGCGCGGTCGTCTTCGGCGCCGGCGTGGCCCGCGGCCAGCCGGTCGAGGAGATGTTCCTGACCGCGGTCAGCCTCGCCGTCGCCGCCATCCCGGAGGGGCTGCCGGCGGTCGTCACGATCGCGCTGGCGCTCGGCGCGCGGCGCATGGCGCGGCGGCGGGCTCTGGTCCGCAAGCTGCCGGCGGTCGAGACGCTCGGCTCGGTGACGGTGATCTGCTCCGACAAGACCGGCACCCTCACCGAGAACCGCATGCTGGTAGAGCGGGTCTGGACCCCGGCCGCGTCGTACCGGGTCGCCGGGGACGGCTACGCCCCGGTCGGCACGGTCGCCCGCGACGGCGACGCCCGGCCCGATCGCGACGGCGACCCGCACCTCGACCGCCTCGCGTTCGTCGCGGCGGCCTGCAACGACGCGGTCCTGCTGGAGGTCGACGGGCCGGACGGCGGCTGGGTCGCCGGCGGCGACCCGACCGAGGCCGCGCTGCTGGCGCTCGCCGGCAAGCTCGGCGTCACCCGCGAGACCGTCGAGCGCGAGCACCCCCGCGTGGCCGAGGTCGGCTTCGACGCCGCCCGCCGCCGCATGACCACGCTGCACCGCGGGCGCGACGGCGTGCTGGTGGCCGTGAAGGGCGCGCTGGACGCGCTGCTGCCGCTGCTGCGCCCGGACGACGCCCAGCAGGCGAGGAGGGCCGAGAAGGTGACCGCGGGCTGGGCGGCCGACGGCTACCGGCTGCTCGCCCTGGCCGAGCGTCGCCTGGACGCGCTGCCGGACGAGCCCTCCGCCGCCGAGGACGACCTGCGCCTGCTCGGCGTGGTCGCGATGGCCGACCCGCCCCGCCAGGCGTCGTCCCCGGCGGTCGCCTCGTGCCGGCGGGCCGGGATCACCCCGGTCATGATCACCGGCGACGACGCCCGCACGGCCGGCTCGATCGCGCGCCGCACCGGCATCCTCGGCGACGGCGGCGGCGTGCTCACCGGCGGCCAGCTGGCCCGCCTGGACGACGCCGCCCTGCGCGAGCGGGTCGTCGCCACGAGCGTGTACGCGCGCACCAACCCGGAGCAGAAGCTCCGCATCGTGACCGCCTGGAAGGACCGCGGCGCGGTGGTGGCGATGACCGGCGACGGCGTCAACGACGCCCCCGCCCTGCGACGCGCCGACATCGGCGTGGCCATGGGCGTGACCGGCACCGACGTCAGCAAGGAAGCGGCCGACATGGTGCTCGCCGACGACGACTTCGCCACCATCGTGGCCGCGGTCGAGGAGGGGCGGCGCATCTACGACAACATCCGCCGGTTCGTGCGCTACCTGCTGACCACCAACTCGGGCGAGATCTGGGTGATGTTCCTGGCCTCGCTGGTGGCGTTGCCCGTCCCGCTGCTGCCGGTGCAGATCCTCTGGGTCAACCTGGTCACCGACGGCCTGCCGGCGATCGCGCTCGGCCTGGAGCCGGCCGAGCGCGCCAGCATGCGGCGCCCGCCGCGCCCGCCGGACGAGTCGATCCTCGGCCGGGGCCTGTGGCAGCACGCCCTCTGGGTCGGGCTGACCATGGCGGCGGTCTGCCTCGGCCTGCTGGCCGCCGCGCGCGCGGCCGGCTGGCCCTGGCAGACGATGGTGTTCACCACCCTGGCGCTGCTGCAGCTCGGCCACGCGCTGGCGGTACGGTCCGAACGGGACAGCTTCTTCACCCTCGGCGTCCGCTCCAACCCGCTGCTGCTCGGCGCCGTCGCCGGCATCGTCGCCGTCCAGCTCGCGCTCATCTACGTGCCGGCGCTGCACCCGGTGTTCGAGACCGAGGCGCTCGGCCCGCTCCAGCTCACGGTCGTGCTGGTCGCCTCGACCACCGCCTTCGTGGCGGTGGAGATCGAGAAGTGGCTGCGCCGCCGGGCCGCCCGCCGCCGCTCGGAAGCCGACGTCCCGCTCCCGGTGGGCGGCTGACCCACCGGGCGCGGCGACGACGGCGGCGCTCAGCCGGCTGGGACCGAGCGGTCCTGGATCTCCCAGGCGTGGTCGAGGACGTGCCAGGCGAATCGGCGCACGGCGTAGCGGGCCGGCCAGCCCTTCGGGGCCGCTGGCGTCCCGTCGGAGGGCGCGCCGAGCACGGCGACGACCGCGTCGCGAAGGGCGGCGATGGCGGCGTGGTCGCCGACGGCCGGCTGCCGCTGCCTGACGCCGAGCACGCGGGCGTAGGCCGCCTCCGCGCCGAGCACGTGGTCGACGATCTTGTCCCGGTCCCGCCCGCCGCCACGGGGACCCTTGCGAAGCTCCGCCGGCGCGCCGGCGACGACCTGGTCGAACACCGCCCACGACGCCCGCAGCAGTGCGGCGAACCGCTCGGCCTCGTCGCCGCCGACCGGATCGGTGTCGCTGGAGACGACCCGGTCGAGCGCCCCGAAGTCGGTCGTGGCCGACCCCGCGACCTGCTCGACGACCCGCAGCTCGTCGCCGGCGGTGGCGGGGAAGGCGAGCCCGGCCCGCTCCGCGACCACGGCGTAGCGCGGCGCGTAGTCCGCCAGGGCCTCGAGCGCGAGCGCCTCGTCCTTGCCGGAACGGGCCCAGCCGGGCCAGTCGAGCGCGCCGGCGAACACGCGCCTGGACCCGACCTCGAGATAGACGGCCGTCGGCCCGGTACGGCCCCGGTCTGTCGCCATGGGCCGATCCTCTCACGCCGGGCTCGGGAGAAGGCGGAACTCCGCGCCCTCCCGAAGGGGCGCGGGGTCCCTGATGGCGGGTCAGGCGTGCGCCGCCTGGCCCGGTGTGCCTGCTCGTGGCGCCGGCCCTGTGAACAGCTCGCCGCGGTGCCAGGGGGTGCCCAGCCTCGGGAGCACGTAGCGGTCCAGGCCGTACCAGCCGGCGTTGCGCCAGGCCAGGATGACCAGCAGCCCGACGGCGATCATCGCCGGGTTGACGCCGGCGGAGCCGGCGAACACGAACGAGAAGTTCAGGATCGCGCCGAGGAAGGCCATGATCCCGGTGAACAGCCCGAGGATCAGGGCGATGCCGATGACCACCTCGCCGACGGCCACGGTCGGGCCGAGGACGGTGTGGCCGCTGTCGCGCACCCACTCCAGGAAGTTGACGTACCAGGAGTAGGCGACGTCCGGGTGGTCGCCGGCGGTGCCGCGCTCGAGCGCGCCCCTGGCGAAGCCGGCGACCGCGTCGCCGACCTGCAGGTGGTGGCCTTCCACGGTGCCGCCGCGGACCCAGCCGATGTTGTCGCTGCCGGTCAGGCTGTAGGCGGCGTCGCCCCAGTTCCAGAACCGCCAGGTGATGTTGCCGCCGAAGACCTTGCCCCAGCCGGCCTGGAGCCACTCCCAGCCGAGCCAGATCCTGGCGACCAGCCAGATCCAGCCCGCCGCGCTCGAGCCGAACAGCCACTTCGCGAACGGCGGTTCCTCGATGTAGGCCACCCCGCCTGCCTTGGCTGCGGCGCGCTTCGTCGTCATGGCGCTCTCACGCCTCCTTCGGTCACTGCATGTGTCCCGTACCGCCGCCTCCGCGGCGGCCTCACCTCTCACGATGGCGTACCGCCCGTGGCCGGTCTCGGGTCAAAGGTCCCGGGAGCGGACGGCCGTTCGACCCTCTCGGCGGCGTGGTGGGCTCAGGCGCGGGTCGGCGCCGGCCCGAGGACCGAGGGCCGGCCGCGGTGCCGCGCCCGCAACTCGAACGCGACCAGCACGAGCGCCTGCACGATCACCAGGGTGCTGACGACCGCGGCGATGGTGCCGACCGACGCCTGCGTGGCCGCCGCGAAGTTGTAGACGCCGTGCCAGACGACGACCAGCAGGACGCTGCCGCCCGAGCGGTTGAACAGCCAGGTCAGCACGATCGCGCCGCAGGTCAGCCCGAGGACCATGCCGACGTACTCGAACGGCTCGAAGTCGCGGTAGGTCGCGATCACGAAGAACTGCGGCAGGTGCCACAGCCACCACAACGGCGCCAGGATCAGCGTCGCGGTCAGGGCGCCGAGGCGCCGCTGCAGGCGTGGCAGCGCGAACCCGCGCCAGCCGGTCTCCTCGCCGAGGCTGCCCACGAACGTGATGATCAGGAGCGCGCCGACCACGCCGACCGGCGGGGTGCCGCTGAAGCGCCCGAAGTCCGCCGCGGCGGGGAGGTCCTCGCCGGCCGCGCGCAGGCCGGCCATGGTGACCACGAGGAACGCGAGCGGGCTCACCGCCACCAGCCACCAGCGCGGGCCCACCCGCCAGCGGCCGATGCGGGCCAGCAGCTCGCGCATGCCCGCCCGGCCCGTGGTCCACGCGGTGACGACGAACGCGGCGACCAGCGGGCCCAGCAGTGCCGGAGCGTGGGTGGGCCAGCCGTCGCCACGGCGGACCAGCTGGTGCGCCAGCGCCAGCGGCACGACCCACGCCCAGCTCAGCGCGTACGCGAGGGCGAAGAACGCCAACAGCGCCTCGGAGTCGGCCGTTTGCCGCCACCCGCCGCCCGGTCGCCGGACCGTGTCCCGTACGGTCGCCATCCCGCACCTCCCGAGCACGGGAACACCGGCGTGCGCCCGCGGACCCAGTGAAGATCCACCGGGCAAGCAGCGCAAGGGCTGGGCCTCCGCTGTCACGCGCCCCCCGCGGGAGGTAGCGTGGCGTCGGCGGCAGGACCGAGGGAGGGGGCCGATGGAGTACCCGCGCCACCGCGAGGCCGACGTGGTCCTGCGGGACGGCTCGACCGTGCACGTGCGGCCGAGCCGTCCCGACGACGCGCCGGCCGTCCGGGAGCTGCTCCGGGACCTCTCCGAGGAGTCGACCTGGCTGCGGTTCTTCTCCGGCTTCCCCAACCTCGACGCGGCGGCCAGCTGGGCGACCGAGGTGGACTACCGGTCGCGCTACGGGCTGGTCGCCACCGCCGGCCAGAACGGCAAGGTGGTCGGCCACGCCGGCTGGGAGCGGGAGGGGAACCGGCCTGAGCGGGCCGAGGTCGCCTTCGTGGTCGCCGACCGGATGCAGGGCAAGGGGCTCGGCACCATCCTGCTCGGCCAGCTCGCCGAGGCCGCCACCGATGTCGGCGTGACCTTGTTCGTCGCCGAGGTGCTGCCGGAGAACCACCGCATGGTGGGTGTCTTCCGTGACAGCGGCTTCCCGCTGACCACCCAGACCGTCCCCGGGCTGATCCTGGTCGAGTTCCCCACCTCGCTGACGCCGGCGGCCCTGGAGCGCTTCGAGCGGCGCGAGCAGTCGGCGGCCGTGGCCGCGATGCGCGCGATGCTCTCCCCACGCGCGGTGGCGGTGATCGGCGCCTCCCGCGACCGCACGACGGTCGGCGGGCAGCTGTTCCACAACCTGCTCGCCGCCGGGTTCCAGGGTCCGGTCTACCCGGTCAACCCGCGCGCCGAGGTGGTCCAGTCGGTGCTGGCCTACCCTTCCGTGCTCGACGTCGCCGGGCCGGTCGACCTGGCGGTGGTGGTGGTGCCGGCGGCCGGGGTGGTCGAGGCGGCACGCGCCTGCGCCGAGAAGGGCGTGCGCGGGCTGGTGGTCATCTCGGCCGGGTTCGCCGAGACCGGTCCGGACGGCGCCGCGCGCCAGCGCGAGCTGCTGCAGGTGTGCCGCGACGCCGGCATGCGCCTGATCGGCCCGAACTGCCTGGGGATCATCAACACCGCGCCGGACGTGTCCCTGGACGCGACCTTCGGGCCGCTCCTGCCGCAGCGCGGCCGTGTCGGGTTCCTGTCCCAGTCAGGCGCGCTCGGCCTGGCGATCATCGACTACGCCAACGCCATGGGGCTGGGCCTGTCGTCGTTCGTCTCGGTCGGCAACAAGGCCGACATCTCAGGCAACGACCTGCTGGACTACTGGGAGGCGGACGACGGCACCGAGGTGGTGCTGCTCTACCTCGAGTCGTTCGGCAACCCGCGCAAGTTCGCGCGCGTCGCCCGCCGGGTCGGCCGCTCCAAGCCGATCGTCGCGGTCAAGAGCGGCCGCTCCACCGCCGGGGCGCGCGCCAGCTCCTCGCACACCGGCGCCCTGCTGGCCGGCTCCGACGTGACCGTCGACGCGCTGTTCCGGCAGGCCGGCGTGATCCGCACCGACACCCTCGCCGAGTTGTTCGACGTGGCCACGCTGCTGGCCAACCAGCCGCGCCCGCAGGGCCGGCGGGTGGCGATCGTCACCAACGCCGGCGGTCCCGGCATCCTGTGCGCCGACGCCTGCGAGGCCGGCGGCCTGAGCGTCCCCGCCCTGTCCGAGGGGCTGCGCGAGCGGCTGGCGGCCTTCCTGCCCGCCGAGGCGTCGACCGTCAACCCGGTCGACATGCTCGCCGCAGCACCCCCGGAGGCCTACCGGCGGACGGTCGAGCAGGTGGTGGCGAGCGGCGAGGCCGACGCGGTGATCGTGATCTTCATCCCTCCGCTGGCGACCGACCCGGCGGAGGTGGCCACGGCGATCCACGATGGGGCCGTCGGCGCCGCCGAGCGCCTCCCGGTGCTCACCGTGTTCATGTCCGCCCAGGGGGTGCCGGCCGAGCTGAACCCGCGGCCCCCGCGGATCCCCTCCTACCGCTTCCCCGAGGAGGCCGCCAGGGCGCTGGTCCGGGCGGTCGAGTACGGCGTCTGGCAGGCGACACCGGAGGGGCGCATGCCCGAGCTCGCGGGGCTGCGCCGCGACGAGGCCGCCGGGCTGCTCGCCACCGTCATGGCGGAAGGGCCGCGCTGGCTCGCGCCCGACGAGGTGGCCCAGCTCCTCGACTGCTACGGGCTGCCGCTGGCGCCGTGGCGGCTGGTCGAGACGCCCGAGGCGGCCGCGGCGGCGGCCGGCGAGCTGGGCGGCCCGGTGGCCGTCAAGGCGGTCGCGCCCGGCCTGATCCACAAGACCGAGGCCGGCGGCATCCGCCTGGCGCTCGCCGGTGCCGAGCAGGTGCGCTCCGCGGCGGCGGAGCTGGCCGAGGCGGTCGCCGCCGCCGCCGGCCACCAGGTCGAGCGGTTCCTGGTCCAGCGCATGGTCCCCGATGGCGTCGAGATGCTGGTCGGCGTCGTCCACGACCCGTCGTTCGGCCCGGTGGTCGCGTGCGGCGCCGGCGGCACCGCCGTGGAGCTGCTGCGCGACGTCGAGGTGCGGATCACCCCGCTGACCGACGCCGACGCCACCGCGATGGTGCGGTCGTTGGCCACCTTCCCGCTGCTGGACGGCTACCGGGGCGCGCCGCCCGCCGACGTGGCCGCGCTCGAGGACCTGCTGCTGCGGGTCGGCGCGCTGGTCGAGGCGCACCCCGAGGTGGCCGAGCTCGACCTCAACCCGGTGATGGTGCTGCCGCGGGGCCAGGGCGCGGCCGTGGTCGACGCGCGCGTGCGCGTCGAGGCGGCCCCACCCCCGCTGCCGCTCGCCGCCCGCCGCCGCCACACCTGAGCGAGCGCGATCCGGCCCGCAGAGCGCGGGTCGTCGGGCCGTACGGGCCGGGACCGTGGCCGGCTAGGTCGCCCTGCAAGAGGAGGGCTGGCTGGTCGGGATCCGCGCCAGGCGCGACCTGCTCGGCCTCGGGCTCTCGGGCACCGTCCCGGGCGACGAGGTCTGACGCTCCCCCAAGACCCGGCCTGGCGGCCGAAGGTCCCGCGAGCCGTGGGCCATTGGGACGTTCCCGGCCGGTCGAGCGCCTCGTACGGTCCGTGCTGGAAGCATCCGGGCACGCGACAGCGAGGTGAGCACGTGAAGGTCCAGTCGATCTACCGGTCGCGGGTGGTGGTCGCCGACGGCGACGGGTCCCTGGCCGACGCCGCCACCAGGATGCACGAGAACCAGGTGGGGTCGCTGGTGGTGATGGACGGCGAGCGGCTCGCCGGGATCCTCACCGAGCGGGACCTGACCCGCGCGATCGCCGAGGGCGCAGACCCCGAGTCGGTGACGGTCGCCGACTACATGACCGGGTGGCCGACCGTGGTCAGCCCGGACATGGACGTGCGCGAGGCGGTGGCGGCGATGCTGGAGCTGGAGTGCCGCCACCTGCCGGTCGTCGAGGAAGGCCGGGTGGTCGGCATGGTGTCCATCAGGGACCTGCTCGGCAGCGCCATCCGCGTGGCCTGACGCCGAGGAGGCAGGTCATGACCGACCTGCACACCCGCTACCTCGGGCTGGAGCTGCGCTCAGCACGGTAAGGGCGCGGCCGGTCATGCTGCCCGACTGACCGCGGGCACGGGTCAGCTGCCGGGGGTGGTGGTGTGGCGGGCGAGGTAGGCGGCCGCTTCGGCGCGGCGAGCGACCTCGAGCTTGGCCAGGATGCTGGAGACGTAGTTCTTGACCGTCTTCTCGGCCAGGCCGAGCTCCTCGCCGATCTGCCGGTTGGTCCTGCCTTGGGAGACCAGCCCGAGGATGCGCTCCTCCTGCGGGGACAGCCGCGCCAGCTTCTCGTCGCGGAGCAGGTGCTTGCCCTTGCGGAGCCGGTCGAGCACGCCCTTGGTCACGGCCGGGTCGAGCAGGCTCTGGCCCTGCCCGACCGTGCGGATCGCCCGGACCAGCTCCCCGCCCTTGATCTGCTTGAGCACGTAGCCCGAGGCCCCGGCCATGATCGAGGCGAACAGCGCCTCGTCGTCGGCGAAGGAGGTCAGCATCAGCACCTGGGTCGCCGGCCGCTGCGCGCGGATGTCGCGGGTCGCCTCGATGCCCGAGCCGTCGGACAGGCGCACGTCCATCACGATCACGTCGGGCAGGGCACGCTCGGCCTCGGCAACCGCGTCGCGCACCGAGCCCGCCTCGCCGCAGACCACGATGTCCTCGGTCGCCGCGAGCAGCGCCCTGATGCCGTCGCGGACGACCTCGTGGTCGTCGACCAGCATGACCCGCAGTGGTGGCGTCTCCATCCGGCACATCCTTCCAGCACACGGCGCCTCGGCTCAAGCATGCCGGGCGGTCAAGGTACGCCTTCCCCTGGTGACGCGGGTGTCGCGGGAGGTGTCAGCCATCGACCGGCCAGGTGTGCACCGGCGAGCCGGCGGCGGAGAGCTCGACGTAGCGGTCCAGCATCGCCGCCAGGGCGCGCTCCCGCCCCAGCTCCGGGACCAGCCGGGCGAGTACCCGGCGCTGCCAGACGGCGCCGGTCTGCCTCGACGCGACCCGTTCCCGCACCACCTCGAGCAGGTCCCGGGCCTCGCCGGGCGCCACGCCGGCACCCACCAGGCCGTCGTGGGCGCGTGGCAGGAGCAGCGGGATCAGCTCCGCCGCCGGGTACGTGCGCGGCCACCCGGGATCGAGTTGCCAGGCGATCCGCGCGTCGAGGCCGTGCTTGGCCGCCCGGTAGAAGTCGCGGTGCACCTGCGCGAAGGGCAGCGTCCTGGTCCAGGCGCGGGCCTGCGGCGCGAGCGCCAGGCTGAGGCCGAACGCGAAGGCGGCGTTGGCGAGCATGTCGGTGACGGTCGGCCCCGAGGGCAGCGAGCGCAGCTCGATGCGCAGGTGGCCCCCTCCGGCCGGGTCGTAGATCGCCCGGTTCCAGCGCCACACCGTTCCCTGGTGCAGCCGCAGCTCGGCCAGGCGCGGCACGCGGCCGTCGAGGACCTGGTCGAGCGGGTCCTCGTCGGCGAGCATCGGCAGGACGGGTTGGTGCAGCCGCACGCTCTGCTCGAACTGCTCGATCGCGCCGTCGCCGACCCAGTCGGTGCCGAACGCCACGCGCGCCACGCGCAGCCCGTGCGCGGCCTCGTCACGGACGTCGACCGCCTGCTTGAACAGCACGATGCGGGTCTCGTCCCAGAGCCGGTGGCCGAGGAAGGTCGGCGAGTTGCCGGCGGCGGCCAGGACCGGCGGCGTGGCCAGCTGCACCGCGTTGTAGGTGCGACCGAAGGCGGCCGGGTCGACGCGCAGGTGGACCTGCCAGGAGCTGTTGGCCCCCTCCAGGGAGATGCCGTCGCAGACGGTCTGGAGTGGGTCCTGCCCGTCGATGCGGACCCGGAACGGCTCATGGCGCAGCCGCCGCAGGCCGCGGTCGATGGCGCGGTAGCGGCTCCGGTCGCTGAGCGCGCCGCGGCCCAGGTCGTCGGGGTGGAGGGTGGGCAGGATCCCGATCATGGCCAGGCGGCCGCCGTACGCCGCGGCCGCCCGGCCGACCACGCGCAGCACCTCGTCGAGCTCGCGGCCGAAGGCGCTGAACGGCCGGCCGGCCATCAGGGCCGGGGTCAGGTTGACCTCCAGGTCGAAGCGGTCCACCTCCACGGTCACGCGCCCGTCGCGCGTGTCGGCGCTGACCGCGTCGTTCAGCGGCAGCGGCCTGCCGGCCGGGTCGACCAGGAACAGCTCCAGCTCGGCGCCGACGGTGGTCTGCCCGGCGCCGAAGCCGGGCCGCGCCAGCAGGCTCCGCAGCGCCTCCAGGCCACGCTCGAGACGTTCCCCGAAGCGGTCGTAGTCGAGGTGCTGGAAGTGCTCCCGCTCGACGCCCGCGCCCACGGCGGACCTCCCTGTCAGAGCCAGCATGGCGGCCCCGACCGTAGCCGGCGCCGCGCGCCTGAGGAACGGACGAAGGTCCCGCGGAACCAGGGCCCGGGGACCCGGCCGCCAGGGGCGGATGGCCGTGGCGGCCGGGCCGGAAGGCAGCGACGCTGTCCTTGGTGACACCGCTGCGATCCTGGAGGCCCGTATGGAACCCAACGAGCATGCGGTCGCTGTGGTCGGCGGCGGCATCGTCGGCTCCGCCATCGCCGTGCACCTCGCCGATCTCGGGGTCCGCCCCGTGCTGGTCGACGCCGGGCCGCCCGGCTCGACCGCCTCGGCACTCTCGTTCGCGTCGATCTCCGCCTTCGGCAAGGACCCGGTCGGCTACTACGAGCTCGCCGCGGCAGGCATGGGGAGCTGGCGGCGCTGGTCGGACCGGCTCGGCGGAGCGGTCGGCTACCGGCGCGGCGGCGAGCTGCGCTGGGAGAGCGACCAGGACGAGGGACGCATGCTGGCCGAGCGGGTGGCTCGCGCCCAGGCGCGCGGCTACCCGGTGCGCATGATCAGCGAGTCGCAACTTCGCCAGCTGCTGCCCGACGCGGAGCCAGGCCCGGTCGCCGCCGCCAGCCACGCCGAGGCAGACGCGCAGGTCGACGTGCCCAGGGTGCTCGCAGCCAGCCGCGCGGCGCTGGCGCAGGCCGGCGCCCGGCTGCTGACCGGCCGCCGCGCCAGGGTGCGCCTCGACGACGACGGCATCCAGCTGGAGGTCGACCGCGACCTGCTGCTGCGGCCCGCGACGGTCGTGCTGGCCGCCGGGGCCGAGTCGCTGGCGATCGCCGCCGAGGTCGGCCTCGACGTCCCGACGGTGCCCAGCCCCGGCATGCTGCTGCGGACCACCCCGGTCGCACCGCTGGCCCCGGGTGTGGTGTACCTGCCCGGCCCGCCGGGCCCGCTGGTGCACCTGCGCCAGCTCGACGACCGCCACCCGCGCGAGCCCGACCGCCATGCGGTGCTGATCGGCGAGCGCTCCCAGGAGATGGTCGCCACCAACCCGACCGAGCGGCACGCCCGCGAGCTGCTCGCCCAGGCCGCGCGGTTCTTCCCCGCGCTGCGCACGGCCGGCATCGAGCGGGTCACGGTCGGCTGGCGGCCCATGCCGGCCGACCGGCTGCCGCTGGTCGGGCCGCTGCCGGGCCTGCCGAGCCTGTACCTGGCGGTGACCCACAGCGGCGTCACCGTCGCTCCGGCACTCGGGCGCCTGGTCGCCAGGGAGCTCACCGGCGGCCCGCCGGAACCGCTGCTCGAGGCTTCGCCACCCGCGCCGCCACCCTGGCCCGCGACGTCGACGCGGTCTTCGAGGGCGAGCCGAGGCCGTCCGGGGGGCGCGGCTGACCAGAGGAGGCGCTGGCGACACCGGTGCACGCGGAGGTGGGCGGCGGCTCCACATGCGTGACGTTCGAGGCGCGGACCGCCGCTCAGACGGCGGTAGGGTGGAGGAGCGACTCGGCGACCCGGTCCAGGAAGTCCTTGATGGTCGCTTCGGCGACGTGGTGCAGCAGGACCCGGTCGGCGGCGCGGCCGGGGGTGCCAGCGGCGGGGTGGAGCGGGCGGTCAGCGCGAGCTGGGTGTGGCCGGGGCCGAGGGGGCGACGCCGGCCTCGGCGAGCAGCCTGTCGCCGCGCTGGTCGGCCGCGCCGGCCGGCGCCGAGCGCTACTGGGGGCGGAGGTCCCGTGCCGGCCGGGCCGTGCGGTGGGCTGCTTGCCTGGTCGGGTCAGCGGGGGATGGTCGCGCGGACCGTGGTGCCTTGCCCGGGGGTGCTGGTGATCTGGGCGTGTCCGCCCAGCGCGGCGGCGCGTTGGCGTAGGTTGCCCAGGCCGTGGCCGCCGGCAGGAACGTGGTCGGGGTCGAAGCCGCGTCCGTCGTCGTCGACCTCCAGGACCACGCCGGCGTCCTGCTGGCGCAGGCTGAGGCGGCAGGTGGCGGCGGCGGCGTGCCGGCTGACGTTGGCCAGCGCCTCGCGGGCGAGCTGGATGACGTCGCCGGCGTGTGCGGCCAGCGCGGCGGCGGCCTGCGGGTCGATCTCGGCGACCGCGACCACGCCGCTGCGCCCGGCGAACTCCTCGACCAGGCGGCGCAGGGCCCCCTCGAGCTGGCGGTCGGCCAGGATCCCCGGGCGCAGGCCGAAGATGTAGTTGCGCAGGTCGCCGATGACCCGGTCGAGCTCGGCGACCGCGTCCTCGATGCGGGCGGCGAGCTCGGGGTCGCGGGCGAGCGTGGCCGCGGCCTGCAGGCCCAGGCCGACCGCGAACAGTGCCTGGATGGCGCCGTCGTGGAGCTCCTTGGCGATCCGTTCGCGGTCCTGGATGACCACCAGGCGGTCCAGCTCGCGGCGTAGCCGCAGGTGCTCCAGCGCGACCGCGGCCTGCGCGGCGAACGCCTCCAGCAGCTGCGCGTCGGCCTGGCGGAAGGCACCGCCGCCAGCGGCGCGGGCGACGGTCAGGACGCCGGACGCCCGGCCCTGGGCCGACAGCGGCGCCACCAGCGCCGCGCCCACCACGCCCAGGCCGAGCAGCGGCCGCTCGGCCCGCTCGGCGAGTACCACGACCGTGCCGCTGCGCAGCACCTCCCCGGCGGCCGAGCCCTGGGCCGGGAACCGCGTCCCGCGCAGGCGCGCGGCCCCGGCGCCGTCGGCGGCCTGGACGACCAGCTCACCCCCGCCGCCGTCGGCGGGGACCGCGACGGTGGCCAGGTCGGCCCCGGCCAGCTCCCGGGCGGCGCGGGCGACCAGGCCCAGCACCCGCTCGGCCTGGTCGCCGGCCAGGATCGCCGCGGCGACCGCCCCCAGGGCCTCCAGGCGGCGTGCCCGGTCGCTGGCCTGCTGGTACAGGCGGGCGTTGGCGACCGCGACCCCGGCCTGGGCGGCGAGCACCACCAGGGCACGCTCGTCGTCGGCGTCGAACGCCGCGGCGTCCTGCTTCTCGGTCAGGTACAGGTTGCCGAACACCCGGCCGCGGGCGCTGACCGGCACGCCCAGGAACGACCGCATCGGCGGGTGGTTGGGCGGAAAGCCGACCGAGCGGGGATCGCTGCCGAGCTCGGCCAGGCGCAGCGGCCGGGCGTCGGCGATCAGCACGCCCAGGATGCCACGGCCCACCGGGATGTGCCCGATCGCGGCGCGTTCGGCCGGCGAGATGCCGGTGGTGACGAACTCGGTGATGGTGCCGTCTGGGCCCAGCACCCCCAGGGCGCCGTAGCGGGCGCCGGTGATCTCGGCGGCCAGCTCCACGATCCGCTGCAGGATCACAGGCAGCGACAACCCAGAGGACAGGATCAACCCCGCCTCCACCAGCCGCTCATCGCCAGCCCGGCCCCACTCCACGGCCGCAGCGTAGCATCGCACGATGCCCCTGACCGTGTTCGCCGCCGAGGCCGGCCACGAGGAGTCCGCGCGCCTGCGCGCAGCCCTCGAGGCCGCCGGCGTCAGCACCGAGCTTTCCAGCACCCCGGAGCCCGTCCGCGGCGCGCCGCCGCCCGACGGGCTCGGTCCCGGCGTGAGGGTCCTGAGCGTGTTCGTCGGCTCGCGGGTCGGCGACGAGCTGCTCGCCGCCTGCCCCGACCTGGAGCTGGTGGCCACGCGCTCGACCGGGTTCGACCACGTCGACCTGGCCGCCTGCCGGGCCAGGGGCGTGGCCGTCGCCAACGTCCCCACCTACGGGGAGAACACCGTCGCCGAGCACACCTTCGCCCTGATCCTGGCGCTGTCGCGCAACGTCCACAAGGCCTGGGTGCGGACCCAGCGGGGCGACTTCTCCCTCGCCGGGCTGCAAGGCTTCGACCTGCGCGACCGCACCCTCGGCCTGGTCGGCACCGGGCACATCGGCCTGCACGCCGCCAAGATCGGCCGCGGCTTCGGCATGGAGGTCGTCGCCGCCGACCCCCAGCCGCAGCCGTTGCTGGCCGAGGTGATCGGCTTCCGCTACCTGGAGCTCGGCGAGCTGGTTGCGCGGGCCGACATCGTCTCCCTCCACGCCCCCTACACACCGGCGACCCACCACCTGGTCGACCGCGCACTGCTGGCGCGCTTCAAGCGCGGCGCCCTGCTGATCAACACGGCCAGGGGCGGGCTGGTCGACACCGAGGCGCTGCTGTGGGCGCTGGACGAGGGCATCCTCGGCGGCGCCGGCCTCGACGTGCTCGAAGGCGAGGAGCTGCTGACCGAGGACCGGCGCCGGCTCGCGCTGGAACGCGACGAGAGCGCCCTGCGCAGGCTGGTGGAGAACCAGCTCCTCGCCGGCAGGGAGGACGTGGTCGTGACCCCGCACATCGGCTTCGACTCGGCCGAGGCGGTGCAGCGCATCGTCGACGTGACCGCCCGCAACGTGGCCGCCTTCCTGGCCGGCCGGCCCGAGAACCTGGTCTCGGCACCGGCCTGACGGCAAGGCGGACGGCCCGCCGGCGTCACGCGGAGCCGGGGCCGTCCTTGGTGATCGCGAAGCGGGCGTACAGCGGCAACAGCCCGTGGTGGACCGGCTCGCGTACCAGTGGCCTGCCGCCGAAGGCGGGTCGGGCTGCGGTCGGCTCGGTCAGCCCGTGCGCCGGAGCGCGGCGGAAGTCGTAGATCCACAGGCGGCCTCCGGGGCGGAGCACGCGGGCCAGCTCCCCGACGGCGGACTCCACCGCGGCCCAGTGGTGCATGCTCAGGGTGGAGACCACCAGGTCGAAGGCGGCATCGGGGTAGGGCAGGTCGGCGACGTCGCCGACCTTCAGCGCGATGCGGTCGCGCTGCCCTGCGGCCCGGACGTTGTGCTCGGCCCGGGCGATCATGTCGGCTTCGAGGTCGACGCCGCTCAGCTCGAGGTCGGGCCGGGCGCGGGCCAGCTCGACCAGGAGCCGGCCGCTGCCGGCACCGGCGTCGAGCACGGCGGCGCCGGTCGGGGCCGCCGCCGCGACCTCGGCGGCGACGCGGCGGTAGAAGCCGCGCAGCAGCACTCCTGCCATGCGGTCGTAGACGTGGCTGGCACGTCCCCGGAACGGGGCCTGGGCGTGGCCACCGTGCAGGAAGGCTCGTCCCCACGGGTGCATCTCGACGTCCGAGCGTACGCCTGATGGCGCTGGTGCGCGCCTGCACGGCGCGGCGGCCGATCCTGTCGCAGCCGCGCTGTCGGGGTGCTGCCGTATCGTGCGCGCACGATGGCAATGGGCCGATCGTGGGCAATGGGCCGATCGTGGAGGAGGCTGCCGTGGCCGAGGAGGCTCCGCGGACCGACGACCGCGACCCTGCCGCGGTGGTCGCCGACGCGGTGGAACGGGTGCTCGCCCTCGCCGAGACCTGGCCGGCCTGGGACGGCCGCGTCCGCGCTCGCGAAGGGAGCCGCTACGTCTACTCCCCGCACAAGGCGATCCGCCGGGTCGCCGACCACCTCCTCGACCACCTCGCCGAGGTCGAGGCGCGGCTCGCCGACGTGCCGACGGAGCCAGACCGCTGGCACGCCTCGGCCGTCACCACCGAGGCCGACCTGGCGCGGTTCACCGCACAGGACCTCGACGAGGCGCGCAGCCGGCTGACCCGCCTGGCGCGGCTCTGGGTGCTGCGGCTGGGGACGCTCGATCCGGCGACCCTCGACCGGCGGGAGGCCGGGACGTGGACGCTGCGCCAGGTCGCCTTCCACGCCGCCGAGTCGGTGAACTACGCCGAGGCCGTCGGCGATCTCGGCCCGGCGGGGCGCAGCGGTCCCGCCGCCTCCAGCTGAGCCGGTCGCGGCCCGTCTCAGCCGAGCGCGCGGACCAGCGCCGTGACCGCCGCGGCCGCAACGACCACGACCAGGATGGGGGCGCGGAGGACGATGGCCACGGCGGCAGCCGCCAGGCCGGCGAGGCGGGCGTCGGCCACCAGGCGGCCGTCCCGCGCCAGCACCGCCGTGGCCACCAGCGCGGCCAGCAGGGCGGGGGCGAGATGCTCGAGCGGGCCGCGGAGCCACGCCGGCAGCGGCCGGTCGCCGAGGACGACCGGCCCGGACGCCTTGATGGCGACGGTGGCGAGGCCGACGGCCACGACGGCGACCCAGGCCGTGCTCAACGCTGCCGCACCCCCAGCAGGCAGGCGAGGCTCGCGGCGATCACCGGGACGCCGGGGCCGGTCAGCGGGACCAGGGCGACGGCCAGGGCGCCGCCGGCGAGCGCGGCGGCCAGGCGGGTGCGCGTGCGGAGCTGGGGCACGAGCAGGGCGAGGAACAGCGCCGGGAAGGCGGCGTCGAGGCCGAGCCGCTCCGGGTCGGCGATCAGGTCGCCGGCGAGCAGGCCCACCACCGTGCCGCCGACCCAGGAGCACCACAGCGCCGCGCCCGCGCCGATCAGCAGGTGCCGGTCCATGCCGCCGTCGCGCTGGGCGATGGCCCAGGACTCGTCGACCACCAGCTGGGACTCGACCAGCCGGCGCCAGCGCGAGCCGACCATGGCCGGCGCGGTCGACAGGCCGATCGGAGCGTATCGGAGGTTGAGCAGCACCGCGGCCAGCACCGCGGCGGCAAGCCCGCCGCCGGCGCCGAGGATCGAGGCGACCGCGAACTGCGCCGAGCCGGCGAAGGTGGTGGCCGACATCACCAGCGCCGCAAGGCGGTCCATGCCCGCCGCGCGGGCCAGGACGCCGAACGACATGCCGAACGCGAGCACCGCGACGGTGAACGGGGCGACCGCGCGGACACCTTCGCGGTAGCGGCGCTCCGGGGCAGGTCGCGTCGTCACACCCCCTGGATTCGGCGCCAGCTCTGCATCACCAGTGTAGTGATTTCACCGGTGTCCGCAACGTCCCGGGAGCGCGAGGCGCGCCGGAGCCGCGCGTACAATCCCCGCTCCGGGGCGCGGGCACGCGACGCGCCCGCCGGCCGCCATAAGGACCATCGCACCCATGCCCGCAGAGCCTCCGTCCGAACCGCGGGAGGCTGGCCCCGCGCCGCGCCGGGACCGCTGGGGAAGCCTGCTGCCGGGGCTGCTTCTGGCGGTGGCCGTGCTCGCCCTGCTGGCGCCCTACGCCACGGCCGACCCGCCGGCAGGGCTGACCGGCAGCAACGCCCCGTTCACCGACGAGGGCTTCAACCTGGCCAACGCGCGCAACCGGGTCCTGTTCGGCCACTTCGCGCTCGACGACGTCGACCGCAGCCTCACCAACGGGGCCTACAGCGCGGTCGCGGCGGCGGTGTTCCGCGCCGCCGGCGCGCACCTGGCCGCCGGCCGCGCGATCTCCGTGGCAAGCCTGGCCGCAGCGGTGCTGCTGCTCGCCGTCGGGCTGGCCGAGTCCTTCGGCCGGCGCGCCGCGCTGCTCGCGGCGGCCGCGCTCGGCGGCAGCGACCTGGCGCTCGAGCACGGCCGCCTGGCGCTGGTGGAGCCGCTGGTGGTGGTCCTGCTCACCGCCGCCTTCGTGGTCGTCTGCGCGGTCAGGCGGCGGCCGTCCCCGGCGCTGGCGGCCGTCGCCGGCCTGCTCGTGGCGGCGGCCGTCTCGGTCAAGGCCACCGCGCTAGTGCCCGGGCTGGTGCTGCTCGCCGGCCCACTGCTCCCGGCGCTGGCCCGCCGGGACCGGGCGCGCCTGGCGGCCGGGCTGTCGGCGCTCTTGGCGGCGCTCGCCGCCGGCCTCGCCTGGCTCGCGCTGGTGGCCCTGCCCAACCTCGACCGGCTCAGGACCGCCCTGCGCATCTGGCCGGAGATCCACTACCCCGGCTCGCCGGGAGCCCTCGCCGCGCGGCTCGGCGACTACCTGGCCCACTCCGACCAGGCCGTGGGGCGGTCCTTGCCGCTGCTGGTCGCGGCCGGCCTCGGGCTGGCCGCGGCGGCCGTGCGCTGGAGGTCGCTGGATGAGCCCCGGCGTGAGGCGCTGCTGCTCGCCACCGCCTGGGGGCTCGGCCTGTGGGCGGCGATCGCGGTAGGGGACTATGCCCCCAACCGGTACGTCGTCCCCGCCCTGCCGGGCCTGGCCGTGCTGGCCGGCTTCGGCCTCGACGCGCTGGCCCGCCTTGCCGGCGGCCGCCGGGGGCGGGCCGCCGTGGTGGCCGGGGTGCTCGGCGTGGCGGTGGCGGCGCCGGGGGTGGGGCGCTTCCTGGCGGGTGCCGACCCGGGTGCCGGGCTGCGCGTGCGCGACCAGCGCGCACTCGCCGCCCGGCTGCCCCAGCGGGCCACCGTGTACGGCGCCTACGCGCCGACGCTGCTGTTCGACACGCGCGTCCGGACGGTCACGCCGTGGTTGCCGGCGGCGGCCAACACCGACGACCCGGTCGGGCGCCTCGGCGTCACCCACGTCCTGGTCGGCGGGCCGGGCGACCCGACCGGCCAGGTGCCGGCGTTCCGTGACCACGCCGCCATGACCCCGCTCGCCCGGGTGACCTGGGCGGGCCAGGAGCTGGTCCTGTACCAGGTCGCGCCAGCCTCCTAGGGCCGCCGCCAGTTCGCTGTAGGCGGCGCTGCGTGGCCCCGCCACCTGGGTTCCGGCCTCGCTCTTGAGCCTCCGGACCCTTGATTCACCGGGGGGCTACCGCTCGGCGTTGCGTGGCCGCCGGTTGCTTGGTTCCGGCCTCGCTCGCGTCGAGCTGCCGAGGAGCCTGGCCGAGCGCTTCGACGTGGTGTTCACCGACCCGCCGTACACCCCGGCCGGCGTCCGCCTGTTCCTGGAACGCGGCCTCGCCGGCCTGCGCGACACCGGCTCCGGCCGGGTGGTGCTGTGCTACGGCTTCGGCGAGCAGCACCCGTCGCTCGGCTTCAAGGTCCAGTCGGTGCTGCACGACCTCCGCCTGGTGACCGAGGCGGTGCTGCCCGGCTTCAACCGCTACCTGGGCGCCGAGGCGATCGGGGCGGCCAGCGCGCTGTACGTCTGCCGGCCCACCAGGCGCAGCCGGCCGGCCGCGTCCGGCCCACCCCGCACCGACCTGCGCATCTACACCCAGGGCAGGAGCGCGGAGGAGGCCGCGCCGGCGGCGCTGCCGGCGGCCACCCTCGCGGCCGTGCGGGCCGAGCTGGAAGGAGCCGGCCCGCGGCCGCCCATCCTGGTGGGTGACGGCTTCGAGGAGCTGGACCTGCCCGGCCCGCCGGTCCGCGTCGGCCTCGGCGCCTTCCTGCACGACCTGTACGCCGGTGGTGGCAGGCCGGCGGCCGCCGGGCCGGTCGCCGTCAACCTCCATCGCGACCTCGGGGCATATCTCGTGCGCCTGCCGCTGGTGGTCCCCGGAGCGCGGCTGCTGCTGGTCGCCCCCGACCAGGCCGTGCGCGCCAGTGGCCTCCTCGACCGGGACACGCCCACCCACCGCCTGGTGGCGTCGGCCTGGCGCCTGCGGGTGCTCCGCCAGCGGCCCACCGTGCTCGCCGCCGAGCGGGCCGAGCCTCCGGAGGAGCCGGTCGGGCAGGTGCTCCGCCACCTCGTCGACCACCGCATGGCCACGCTGGAGGGCGCCTGGCGCGAAGGCCTGATCACCTGCCTGGCCGCACGGGGCAGGCGGCTGACCAAGAACCAGGCGCGGCAGGCCATCCGGTCCAGTGCGTTCGGCCGCCGCCACGGCCCCAGCTTCCTGTCCGAGCTCCCCGCCGACGCCCTCGCCGAGCTGCCCGCCGAGGTGGCGCGAACCCTGGCGGCGCTCGGCGCCCCCGACGAGGGCCCGAATCCGCGCAGCGCAAGCCCGGTATAGTCCAACTCGCGCCGCCGGGTCCCGGCGGCGCCAGCCCCGAGCACGCCCCCGAGCGCACGGCAGGACCTTGGCATGGAAGACGACGCTCAGCCCCGGGTCATCGTGGTCATGCCCGCCTACAACGCGGCCCAGACCCTGGTACGGACCTACGGCGACATCCCAGCCGGCGTGGTCCACCACGTCATCCTGGTCGACGACCTCTCCAAGGACGACACCGTCGCGATCGCCAAGCTGCTGAACATCCAGGTGGTCGTGCACCGCCAGAACACCGGCTACGGCGGCAACCAGAAGACCTGCTACGACACCGCCCTGGCCGAGGGCGCGCACGTGGTGGTCATGCTGCACCCCGACTACCAGTACGACGCCACCCGCATCCCCGAGCTGATCGCGCCGATCCTGGCGGGCGAGGCCGACATGATGCTCGGCAGCCGCTTCCTCGGCGACCCGCTCGCCGGCGGCATGCCGCGCTGGAAGTACGTCGCCAACCGCTTCCTCACCGGCGCCCAGAACCTGGTCTACGGGCTGCGGATGTCCGAGTACCACACCGGCTTCCGCGCCTACTCGCGCGAGCTGCTCGAGGCGATCGACTACCGCGCCAACTCCGACGACTTCGTGTTCGACCAGGAGCTGGTCGGTCAGGTGGTGCGCGCCGGCTTCCGCATCGGCGAGATCGCCGTGCCGACCCGGTACTTCGCCGAGGCCAGCTCGGTCAACTTCCGCCGCTCGGTGGTGTACGGCCTGTCCACGCTGCGCAACCTCGCCGGCCACCGCCGCAAGGCCAGGCGGCGCCCCGCCCACGGCCCCTCCAGGCGCTCGCCGGCCGGCAACCCGTAGCGGCGCGGCACCTCCCGCCGGCCGGCGTGCGGGCCGCTAGGCCTCGGGGACGCGGGCCACGCACAGCACCGACTGGCCGAAGCCGGGGCGCACGCGGCGTTCCAGCAGGCGCTCCGCGGGAATGACCAGCCGGTCGTAGAGGCGCACCAGCGCCGGGGTGGGGCGGCCCTGGCGGCCCACCCGCACCGCGGTCCACCAGGCCAGGCCGCCCAGGAAGTTGACCGGGCGGACGACCTCGGGGACCAGCCCCGCCGCCTCGACGGCGGCGCGCAGGCCGTCGGGGGTGTAGCGGCGCAGGTTGCCGAGGGCGCGGTCGAAGGGGCCGGCGAGCTGCGGGTAGCCGGCGACCAGGACGAGCAGGTTGCCGCCCGGCACGACCGTCTCGGCCATGCCACGCAGGGCGGCGGCGTCGTCCACTAGGCGCTCGAGCACGTTGATGGCGACCACCGTGTCGACGCGCGGCTCCACCTTGAGCTCGGCCGGGTCGCCGGAGATCACCTCGACGCCGGGGCGGCCGCTGAAGCGCTCCTCGAGCGCCCGCACGCACACCGGGTCCGAGTCGGCCACCACCAGCCGCTCCCGGTCGATCAGCTGGGCGGAGAAGTCGCCCAGGCCGGCGCCGACCTCGAGCACGTTCTGGCCCAGGTAGGGAGCGAGCTGGCTGAACAGGTAGCGGCGGTAGCGCCGGGCGGCGGTGAGGTCCTCCAGGCCGAGGGTGTGGATGGTGGCGCCGCCGTCGAGGGTGCGGGCGGTCCCCGGGCTGTCCGGCGCGCGCCGCGCGGCCGGGCCGAGCTCCCGCGGTGCGGGCCGCAGGCGGTAGCGCAGGACCGCCCCGACGGCCAGGAAGCCGTCCTTGAAGTGGATCTTCTTGCCCTCGGCGTAGGTGCGCGCCCGGTAGCTGATCGGCACCTCGAAGATCACCAGCCCCTTGCGTAGGAAGTGGCTGGTCAGCTCCATCTCGACGGTGAAGGTCCTGGCGGTCAGGCGCAGGCCGGAGAACGCCTTGCGGGTGAACACCTTGTAGCCGGTGTAGACGTCGCTGAGGTAGCGGTTGAAGGCGACGTTGACCATCAGGTTGAGCAGCCGGTTGGCGACCCGGTGGCTGTAGTAGAGGCCGGCCGCCGAGCCCTTGAAGCGGCTGCCGTAGACCACCTCGAACTCGCCGTCGAGGATCGGGCGGACCAGCGCGGGCAGGTCGGCGGGGTGGTACTCGAGGTCGGCGTCCTGGATGCAGAGGATGTCGCCGGTGGCCGCCTCCAGGCCGGTCCTGACGGCGGCGCCCTTGCCCTGGTTGCGCTCGTGCACGATCAGGCGCACGTCCTCGCGCGGCGGCGGGTCGAGCAGGCTGCGGGAGGTGTCGGTGGAGCCGTCGTCGACGAAGATCAGCTCCGTCTCCACCCCGAGGGCGGCGAAGTCGACGGCCAGCAGCCGCTCGATGACCGTGGGCAGGGTCCGCAGCTCGTTGTAGAACGGCACAACGATCGACAGCTTCACGGCGGGGACCTCTTCTTCGGTACGGGGGGCCAAGCGCGCGGTCGCAGAACAGTACCATCGCCCGCCCTGGGCCCAGCCGATCCGAAAACGATCACGGCACGGTATGCTGCGCGCGGCATGCGGCTCACCCTCCTGGCGCCTACCCCTGAGGCGCGCACCGCCACGTTGCAACCACGCTGGCTCGCCGGGACCACCGCCCGGCAGCGGCGGCGCTGGCTGCCCCCGCTGCTGGCAGGCTCGGTCCTGCTGGTGGAGGCCGGCGTGCTGCTCCACTTCCTGTGGCAGCAGGTCAACCGGCCCCTCTGGTACGACGAGCAGTGGCGCGCCTGGCACTTCTCCCTGGTCGGGGCGGACTTCTCCAGCCAGCTCAGGGAGGCCAACGCCCCCATGGCGGCCGGCTGGGTGGCGCTCGAGAAGCTCTCCACCGGGCTGCTGGGCAACTCCGAGGTGCCGCTGCGCCTGCCCGGGGTCATCGCCTTCCTCGCCCTCGGCCCGGTCACCTACGCGCTGACCCGCCGCTTCCTCGGGCTCCTCGCCAGCTTCCTGGTCGCGGCGGCCACCATCGCCAACGCGGGCATGCTCACCTACGGCCTGCAGCTCAAGCCGTTCACCCTCGAGGCGCTCGGCGCCGAGCTGGCCCTGCTGCTGTGGTTCGAGGCCGAGGAGGACGACGCCAGCCTCGGGGAGCGGCTCATCTGCTACGCCGGCATCGGGCTGTGCGCGGTGTTCGGCACCGCCGCGGCGTTCGTGGTCGGGCCGCTGTTGCTGATCGACCTGGTCCGCTACGCCCGTGGCAGCGGCCTCGTGCGCCTGGTGCCGCCGCTGCTCGCCGGCGCGATCACCCTCGTCCACCTGGTCGGCTTCGTGATGGTGCAGACCCGCCAGAGCGACAGCTCCTACTGGAACGGCTACTTCGTGCCCGGCGGCGGCTTCGGCGACAAGCTCGACTTCGTCTGGCGCGGCCTCGGCAGCTACGTGCCCGGGATGGTGGTCGGCGAGGTCTCGGTCGGCCATCCCGAGATCACCCGCTCCCTCGCCTTCGGCCCGACCGCCGTGGGCATGTTCGTCCCGTTCCTGGTGGTCGCCCTCGCCCTCGGGGTGCTGACCGCGCTGCGCTCGCGCCAGGGCCGGGTGCTGCTCTCGATCGTCCTGCTCGCGCTCGTCGGCCAGCTGGCCGCCGCGTCGCTGCGCCTGTGGCCGTTCGGCTTCGCCCGCACCAACCTCTACCTGGTGCCGTTCGCCTACGTGCTGGCCGGCATCGGCGTCGCCCGCACGGTGGCGGCGGTGCGCCGCCTCTCCCACCGCCAGCGCGAGCTGAACAGCTGGCTGGCGGCGCCGCCGCTGGCCCGCCAGCTCTCCCGCAAGCTGTGGGAGCTGTGGCTCGGCGCGCCCACGCTGCTGCGGCCGCTGCTCGCGCCCACCCGGGTGCGCTGGCTGCTCAGCCGCTCCTGGCTGCACGTGCCGGCGGTGGCCGCCCTCTGCCTGGTCGGGCTCGTCGCGGTCGCCAACCTGGTCTCGATCGACCAGGTGAGCATCAGGCAGGCGCAGCTCGTCGAGCTGCAGAGCCGCCCGGTGCCCTTCGGCGGGGAGCTCCGCCTGCTCGTCCACGACCTGCGCCTGCGCGACACCCGCGACGACCTGGTGGTCCACTTCAGCCCCATGACCGTCAAGGGCTGGGACTACTACATGCGCTTCTACCAGGGCTACGGCCCCGAGGTGCGCTACCCGCCGATCGATCCACGGCGCACCATCCTGCCGTCCGACCCCAACCAGCTCGACCGCTTCCTCGGCGCCTGGCCCGCCGCCCACGACCTGCAGGTGGTCATCCAGATGGGCCAGTCGCAGGAGGAGGTCAAGGCGATGTTCCCGGTCATCCTGCACTACGGCTTCCGCGAGTCGTACCGCGAGGCCAGCGGCGCCACCTCCGTCATCCACATGGTCAGGCGGACCCCCGCGGCGCCTCTGCCCAACCAGAGCCAGAACCAGGTCGCGGCGGGCTGAGCCCGCTGACCAGGACCGTGTATGCTCCGGGAGTTCGGCAGCCACGACCCCGGGCGGCCGGCACTCCCAACGGCCAGATGGAGCGGAGGTCGCACGTCGTGCCCCAGGACCCGGCGGTCCCCGAGACGCCAGGCATCGTCATCGGCAACACCACCCCGAAGTACACCGCCAAGAACCCGGCGATCCGCTTCCTCACGCAGCGCTGGGTCGCCAACCTGGAAGAGGTGTTCGACCGGGTCGCCGCGGACCCGCGGGGCGCGCCCAAGCGCGCGCTCGAGGTCGGCTGCGGCGAGGGCGTGATCGCCGACAAGCTGCAGCGGCGCGCCGACGAGGTGGTCGCGCTCGACCTGCCGGACGCCGGCCTGCGCGCCTGGTGGCAGCGCTACCCCGGACCCCGCTACCTGCACGCCGACGCCCACCACCTGCCCTTCGAGGACAACCAGTTCGACCTGGTGGTGGCGGTGGAGGTGCTGGAGCACCTGCACGATCCCGTGCGGGGCCTGCGCGAGATGGCCAGGGTCTCGCGCCGCCACGTGGTCTTCTCGGTGCCGCGCGAGCCCATCTTCCGCGGCTGCAACCTGGTCGCCCTGCGCTACGTCGGGGACCTCGGCAACACCCCTGGGCACCTCAACCACTGGTCCAAGCGGAGCTTCGCGAAGTTCGTCTCGACCGTGGCCGACGTGCGCGAGATCACCTCGCCGTTCCCCTGGTCGACCGTCTGGGCGACGCTGCCCGAGTGAGCTGACCCGCCGCCCCGTGCCGCCTCAGCGGCGCGCCGTGTCCGGCTCCTCCGGGACGGGCGCTTCCGTCCCGGCCTCGGCGGCCTCCGCCGCGCCGTCGGCAGGCGCCGGCTTGCGCACCCCGAGCAGGGCGAGCAGCCCCCAGGCCACGTCGCCGACGGTGATCAGCAGGCGCGAGACCAGCGCGATCACGGTCGCCTGGGCAGTCGGCAGGGTCGCACCGAACAGCAGGATGAAGGCCGCCTCGCGCGGGCCGGCGCCGGCGGGGAGGGGACCGAGCAGGAAGCCGATCGACCAGGAGGCGGCGAACACCCCCGTCGACCTCAGGTAGAGGTCGACGGCGTTGGCGCTGCCGAGGTCGAGGGCGAGCGCCCAGGTGTGGACGCCGAACAGCGCCCACATCGGCAGGCACCAGAAGGCCGCGGTGGCGATGCCGCGCAGGGTCAGGGGGCGCGGCATCGGCTCGCGCCGTGCCAGCCGCAGGGCCAGCCCGAGGCCGCGGTTGAGGATCGCCGGGTGCATGGCGGCGAGCGCCAGCGGCAGCACCGCCAGCGTCCACCAGTAGCGGCTGAACGCCTGGCCGCCGAGGAACGGCACGGTGACCGCCGCCAGCACCAGCCCGGTGCCGAGCACCAGCAGCATGAACACGCCCGCGGCCGCGGCCGAGGCGCGCTTGGGCACGCGGTACTCGGCCCCCAGGCGGATCTGGGTGAGGATCGGCCAGAGCTTGCCCGGCAGGTACTTGCCGAGCTGGCCGATGAAGAAGATGCGCATGCCGCCGGAGAGCGGCACGCGCGAGCCGAAGTCGGCCAGCACCGCCTTCCAGCACAGGAAGCTGCACCAGACGGCGCCGAGCACCGCCGCCATCGAGAGACCGCCCGCCCGCAGCGACAGCCGGCCCGCGTAGTCGCGCACGTCGCCCCAGCGCTTGGCGACCGCGTAGGCGATGAAGACGACGAAGGCGGCGACCACCAGCGCGTTGACGGCGGTCCGCAGGGGACGGCGCCGGCGCCGCGGCTCGAGGCTCGGCGCGCTCACAGGCGGGCCTTCCACACGCTCGCCGGGGTGGGGGACAGCGGCAGCGGGAAGCGCTCCGCCCAGGCCGCCGCGAGCGCCTCCGGCGCCGGCTCGGGCGCGCAGGCGACCGTGCGCAGGCGCCCGAGGTCGAGGCCGCCCGCTTCCGCCGCGGCCCCGAGCACGGCCTCGGCCTGCTCGCGGAGCAGCAGCGCGGCGGCCACCTTCTCGTCGGCCACCCGCTTCCAGAAGGTGCCTGGGTCGAAGCCCCGGCTCAGCACCACGCCACCACCCGCCGCGAACGGCGCCACCAGGCCCGCCGCGACGCCCGTCAGCTGGTGCGCCGGCAGGCCGCTGAGCAGCCGGTCGGTGTCGCGCAGCCGCAGCCAGGCGGCGATCGACCCGGCGGCGACCAGCAGGTCGACCTGGGTCGTGCCGCCGCCGGGTCCGGTGACCAGCGCCTCGCTGGCAGGGCCGCCGGCCGCGTCGAACATGTCGCCCATGCTCGGCACGACGGTGCCGAAGTCGAGGGCGGTGGCGGGTTCGGCACTGGATCGACCCAGCAGGCCGCCGCCGACCGCCACCAGCGAGGGTCTCCCTTGCGCCGGACCCAGCGCGGCGGCCATCTCGGCCAGGCGCTCCTCGGCGACGAAGACGGCACCGCAGCCACCGTCGCGGACCAGCTCCGCGGCGGTCCCGGCGGGCGTGGCGAGGTCGAGCGGGAGCAGGGCGATGCCAGCGCGCCAGCAGGCGAATGAAATCGCCACGCCCCGCCAGGTGTTGCCTACCACGACGGCGACTCGCGCGCCCTCGGCGATGTCCAGCTCCTCGACCAGGAGGTTCGCGATCTTGGCGGTCCAGTTCTCGAACGTCCGGTACGACAGCTCGACCCGCTCGCCGCGGCCGTCGTCGTAATGGGTCAGGAAGGGCTTGTCGCCGTACCGTCCCATCTGCCGCTGGATCAGGGCGCCGATGCCGGCGACCTGGAGCGTCCGGTGTCCGGCGGCGCCCGTGGGTGTCGGTGGCTCCTCGGGAAGCTGGTCAGCCTGCACGGTCGCTGAACACCTACCTGCTCAAGTTCGGGTCGAGGATGATTCCGAGGGAGGTTCGGAGGCTATCTCCACTCTGTCTCGCCAACATATCGGTTGCGTCGGGTTCGAGTTCGAATCCAGGGGAGCATGCTACGCTCAGGACCTTGTCCGGAGTTCCGTGAGCGGTGTACCCCGCGCCTCGTCGCCGCCCCGACTCGGGAGTTCTCACCGGTGAACCACGACAGGACCTCGACCTTGCGCCCACGCCGGGCAGTCCCGGTGCGCGAGGACTTGGGGCCGCCGGCGGCCGAAGACGACGACTGGGGGATCCGCCAGCCTTCCGGGCCGCCGCCCTCGCGGCTTGCCGAGCGCGACTGGTCGGCCCGCCGGGTCCGCGTCCGCCGCCGCCGCAAGGTGCTGAAGTGGACCGCCCTGGTCCTGGTCGCCGCGCTGGTCGTCGCGGGCGCGGTGGGCGCGTACGGCTTCCGCTACACCAACCGCCTCCTCGACAAGGGCCGCACCCAGGTCGGCGGGCTGGCGCAGGCCGATGCCGGGCAGCCGTTCAACATGCTGCTGGTGGGCTCGGACTCGCGGGTCGGGCTCTCCGACGGCGACAAGCACCGGCTGGCCGTCGGCGAGGCGGCCGGGCAGCGCACCGACACCATCATCGTGGTCCACGTCAGCCCGCGGAACCGCAAGGTCGCCATGATCTCCATCCCGCGCGACCTGAAGGTCAACATCAACGGCCGCACGGCCAAGGTCAACTCGGCCTACGCGGGCGGCCCGGGGCTGATGGTGCGCACCGTGCAGCAGGTCACCGGTCTGCCCATCCACCACTACGTGGAGATCAACTTCGCCGCCTTCTCCAAGCTGGTCGACGCCGTCGGCGGCGTGCGGGTCTGCAACCCGACCCAGAGGAACTGGGACGACAGGTTCGCCAACCTGCACCTGCCCGCGAACACCTGCCGGGTGGCGAGCGGGGCGGGCGCCCTGGCCTACGTGCGCGCCCGCCACATCGACAGCGACTTCGGCCGCATCGGCCGGCAGCAGGCGTTCATGCGCGCCCTGATGGGCAAGATCGCCAACAAGGGCAACCTGATCAACATCCCCAAGATGCTGAGCCTCGCCAACATCGTGTCGAGCAACATCACCACCGACCAGTACTTCAGCACCGGCACCGCGCTCAACGTGGCCAAGCGCATGGGCTCGCTGTCGTCGAACTCGATCGACATGCGCACCTTCCCCAGCTTCGCGAACGGCCCCTCGTTCGTGGAGGCGGCGCCCGAGGCCCCCATCCTGATGCGGGCGCTGCTGAACGACGCGCCCGTGCTGCCCCCGCTCGGCCTCTCCGGGCAGGACGGTCCCTCCCTGCGCGGCCTGCGGCTCTGGGTGCTGAACGGGACCACGACACAGGGCGCGGCCCGGCGGGCGGCGGAGGGCCTGACGGCGTACGGCCTGAACGTCGTCAACGTGGCCAACGCCGCCTCGCCGACCGGCAACGCGTCCTACCTGTTCTACCCGACGGCGAAGGCCAAGGAGGCTCAGCTTCTCGGCGCCCTGCTCGGCCCGCAGGTCAAGGTGGTGCAGGCAGCGCCGGCCTCGACCGCGGCGGTCAAGCGCGTGCTGGTGCTCACGGTCGGCTCCAACTTCCAGCCGGTGGGTCCGCCCGGCTTCGTGCCGAGCACGCAGACGACCGTGGCGCCGTGAAGGCGCTCGTCCTGGCGGGCGGCTCCGGCACCCGCCTGCGCCCCATCACCCACACCAGCGCCAAGCAGCTCGTCCCGGTCGGCAACAAGCCGATCCTGCACTTCGTGCTGGAGTCGCTGGTGACGGCCGGCGTGGTCGACGTCGGCATGATCGTCGGCGACACCGCGGCCGAGATCCAGGCCAGCGTCGGCGACGGCTCGGACTGGGGCGCCGACGTCACCTACATCCGCCAGGAGGCGCCCCTCGGCCTGGCCCACGCCGTGCGGACCGCCGAGCACTTCCTCGGCGACGACGACTTCGTCATGTACCTCGGCGACAACCTCATCCTCGACGGCATCAAGCCGCTGGTCGAGGAGTTCCGCGCCGAGCGGCCGAACTCGCAGATCCTGCTCACCCGGGTGCCGGAGCCGGAGCGCTTCGGCGTCGCGGAGCTGGGCGCCGACGGCCGTGTGGTACGCCTGGTCGAGAAGCCCAAGCGGCCGAAGTCGGACCTCGCCCTGGTCGGCGTCTACATGTTCGACCGCCACGTGCACGAGGCCACCCGAGCGATCAAGCCGTCCGAGCGCGGCGAGCTGGAGATCACCGACGCCATCCAGTGGCTGGTGGACAACGGCTACGACGTCCGCCCGCACGTGATCACCGGCTGGTGGAAGGACACGGGACGGCTGGAGGACCTGCTCGAGGCGAACCGCCAGGTGCTCGACGAGCTGGTCGCGGAGAACCGGGGCTCGATCGACGCCGAGTCCCGCATCGAGGGCAAGGTCGTGATCCAGGCCGGCGCGGTGATCGAGCGCTCGACCATCCGCGGCCCGGCGATCATCGGCGAGCGGACCCGCATCGTCGACTCCTACGTCGGGCCGTTCACCTCGATCTACTTCGACTGCCTGATCGACTCGGCGGAGATCGAGAACTCGGTCGTGCTCGAGCAGTCGGCAATCCGCGACCTGCGCCGCATCGAGTCGAGCCTGATCGGCAAGAACGTCGAGGTCGGCCGGTCGAGCGAGCGGCCGCGCGCCTACCGGCTGATGCTCGGCGACCACTCGCGCGTCGGCGTGATCACCGAGTGACACCGAACGCCCGGCCGCCTGATCAGGCGGCCGGGCGTGGTCACCGCCCTCGGGACGGCTACGACTCGATCCGGGCCGGCACGCGCCGGCCGAACCACAGCGCCGCGGCGCCGGCGAGCAGCAGCACGGCGGCGAGCAGGAACTGCCACACGGCGGCCGGGCTGCCGGTCATCGGCAACGCGCCGCAGTTGGCCGTGGCCGTGTCCTTGGCCTGCATCGTGAGCGTCTCACCCTTCTTGGTCCAGATGCTCACGTCCACGGTGCGCACGCTGTGCAGGTTGGCGTGGAGGTAGTGCTGCACCACGCCGGAAGCGTTGGAGTTGACCGGTGTGGGCTTGCCGCCCATGTTCAGGACCTTGCCGTCCGTGAGGTTGCGCGCCAGCAGCAGGAGCTGGGAGCTCGCCGGCATGCCTTCCGCCACCACCCCGACCCCGCCGCAGTTGGTGCTCGAGACGCGCAGGTCCTTGGGAGCGGCGGCAGTCGCGGGTAGTGCCAGTCCGAGCACCAGCCCGACGGCGAGACCGGTGGCGGCCGTGACGGTGCGTCGCATGAAGGGTTACCTCCCCGTTGTACGGCAGGCCCTGGCGTTGGCGCCGTAGGCCTGGATGGATTTCGACAGCCGCTCGTCGCGAATCTTCGCGACCAGGTACGAGATGACCTGGTCGGCGTTGTCCATCGCGGCGGTGCATGCTGTCGGCGGCGGGGCGTTGCGGAACTGGACCACCGGCTGCTGCACCGCCGGTGGGCCGACCTTCTGTGGCCGTTCGGGGGCGATGGCCCGGCCGATGCCGATGCCGGCCAGCAGCAGCACCAGTCCGGCCGCGACGTTGGCGAACACCCGCCGGCGCCGGCCGTGCGACCGCCTGATCTCCTCGCTCTCCAGCCGCTGCTTCAGCGCGATCGCCTCGGCCATGGCGATGCCCGCCTGGACCGGCAACGCCGGCTGGGGCTTCCGCACCACGACCTGATCCGGGCGCTCGGGCGAGAGCAGCAGCCGCAGGTCCTTCACCGACCGGGGCTGCGGCTCGAGGTCGGCCCACCCCGCCTCCTCGCCCTCGCCGTCCTCGGCGAGTACCAGCCCCTCGAGCGACGCGACCAGCGCCTCGTCCTCGCCGCTGTCCTCCTCGGCGGTGGCCTCTGCCTCTGCCTCTGCCTCTGCCTCGGCCTCCCCGCCGCCATCCGCCTCAGCGACCACGAGCGCCTCGTCGGCGTCGTGCCCGTCCCCGGCGCTGTCTTCGTCCAGGTCGCCGGCCGCAGCCTCGACGTCGTCCTCGGCCGCCTCCTCGGCATAGGCCTCCGCGTCCTCCTCGTCGATGGCGGTCTCGGCGTCCTCGCCGGTGGCGGCCTCGTCTTCGGCCGCGACCTCGGAAGCGGCCTCAGCCTGGTCCTCGCCGGCGGCGTCCTCGGCTACTTCCTCCTCCATGACGAACTCGACGGTGGCGTCGCCGTCGGCGTCCGCGCTCGGCTCGCTCGCATCCGTGCCGGCGAGCTCCTCCGGCGCGGTGCCTGCCGGCTCCTCGGGCGTCGGCGCCGCCGGCGGCGCCGGCGAGGGCTCGTCCGCCGCGGAGGGCGCGGCGGTCAGCGAGGGGAAAGCCGGAGCCTGGTTGCGGGTCAGGCGGAACCTGCGGCGGTACTTGGCGGCGCGCTCGGCGACCGAGGTCTCCTGGGGCTCCTGCACGCCGGCGATCAGGTCGGCGACGTGGAAGGGCCGGACGAGGAAGCGCCGCTTGGCGTCGGGCGGCCAGCCGCTGGTGTCCTTGGCGTTGTCGACCGGCACCACCACGCGGCCTTCGTACCGCTGGCGGAGCTCGTCGTAGGCGTCGCGGCGGGAGTCGGCGGGGAGATCGAGCACCACGGCGTCGATTTCTACTTCGAGACTTTCGGGAACTTCTGCGGGAGAGTCGAGCACCGTGAGCTGCTCGGGTGCCGAGAGCGCCATCGTCAGGATCGCTCCGAGCCGGTGGTCGCGCGAAATCAGCACCACGTTCATGGCCGCCCCCCCTCCGTGAACCGCGGCCTGTGAATCACCAGCGTCGCGCTCGTCCGGCGCGGTCCTGGTTGCTCCAGTTCCGGACCGGTGGAACCAGACGCTGGCGCAGAATTTGTATTCGCCGCTGATGGTACGTGTCAACCAATAGGTGCAGTAGCGCAACTCAGCACGTCTGTATTAGCGCCTGAATCGCTTGCTGTTAATCCGCTGTCACGCAAAGCCGCAACGATTCAGGTTTTCCATCACGTGCGGGGTGAAGCGGACATATCTGCCGAACGGCGAGCAGGCTGCGGCCCGAGAAGCCGCGGAGCCGAATGGTTCGGGATGATCGCTACGTATAGGTGATCCGACCCCTGGCCGAGCGCTACCAGGCCACCATGATCGTGGTCGGCACGCACGGCGAGCGGCCCCTGCTCGGCGTCGTGCCCGGCTCGACCGCCTACGAGCTGCTGCAGCGTTCGACCGTGCCGATCGTGGTCGTCCCGGCGACCGGGAGCGGCTGAGCCGGCCACGGCGGCGACCAGGCGTGCACGCTCGCGGCGGGCGCGCCGCCCGCCGCGGCGAGCCGGTGGACGTGGCCGGGGTCGAAGGCAGCCGTCGATCCGGCGCGGAAGGTGGTGCGCCGGCAGGTCGTCCAGATGGTGGCGTCGAGGCAGTCCTCGACCAGCGCGCCGTCGAGCACGGTGAGCGCCACCGCGGCGCCGCCGTGGTCATGGGCGCGGGTCGCCGCCCCGGGCGCCCATTCCACCAGCCACAGCTCCAGCCCGGCGGTCGAGGCCAGGCGGGTGCGGCCGGGTGTGGCGCCGAGCAGCGGCCGCCAGCGCCGCGCGCTCGCCGCCAGGCGCCGGGTCGCCTCGGCCAGGCCGGGCAGGTACTCGGCGGGCGATGTCCCCGCGGGAGCGGAAGCCGCGGCAAGGGCCGTGGTGAGGTCGCCGCCGTCGCGGTCGAGCACTGGGTGCAGCCCGAGCAGGGGCGGCACGGTGAGGTGCAGGTTCAAGCGTGATCCTCCGGGTGGGGAACGGGCGGTGCTCGGCGAATGGCCGGGCCCGAACGCCGCGGTGGCTCAGGCGAGCCGCGCCGGACGCCGGGCCCCCGGACACGAGCACCACAGCGCAGGCCCGGTCGAACGGGCGAGCGCGCGTGGCCGCGAGGCGGCGTCCCAGAGGTCCATCCGGGGGAGCATCGGCGCCCAGCCGTCGCCTGTCAACCGTCGAGGTCGGGAGTGCCCGACGGTGACCGGACTGGCCAGGCGGAGGTGCTCGCCCGGAACCCACGGATCGCGGCGGTCCCTCTGCTCCGACCATTGCTGCGTCGAAAAAGCGATACGATCCGATGCGCCTGGCGGAGCGGTCGCACGGTCCAGGAAATCGGGAGCACGATGATCTACGACGACGAGGCGGAACAGGCTGGAGCGGGGGATCACCACGGGGCGACCGGCGATCCGGCCGCCTTCGTTTCGAGGGCCGACCCACCGCCCCCCGTGGACGACCCGCGGCCGCCCTACGACGGGCAGCCGCGCGACCACGAACAGCCGCCGGACGGCAGGCTGGCGTCCGACGGGGGGCAGCCGCGCGGCGCACGGCCGCCGGTTGACGGATGGTTCGCGGACGCCGAAGCGGCGTCCGACGAGGGGACGGCGCCCGACGACCGGCTGGCCGCGGACGACGAGCCGGCGGCGGACGAGAGCGCGGACGCCAGGCCGGAGGACGACGGGCTGGCCGCGGACGACGACGGGTCGGCGACCGGCGGCGAGCTCGAGAAGGCCGAGGACCTGGGGCTGGGCGAGGCCGAGCGGGCGCTCCTCGAGTGGGCGATGCGGCGCCAGACCGCGGCGGGCGAGCCGCTCCTGCCCGTCGCCGAGGCGCCTCCCGAGACCAGGCCGAAGCCCGAGCGGAACGCGGCTGCGCCGCCGCGGCCAGCGCCCTACGTGGCGCCGACGCCAAGGCCCGAGGCGCCCCGCGAGCCGGCGGACGAGGAACCCCCATCGCCCTGGGACAGCATCCACGGCTCGGCGGAGGAGGCTATCTCCGCGCTGGTGGCCGCCGGCGGGCCGGACCCGCGCGACTTCGCCAGCCCGCGGCTCACCCGGCGCGCCAAGCTGGTGATCGCGCTCGCGCTGGTGGTGCTGTTCGTGGTCTCCGCCCTCGGCGGGTTCGTCGGTTACCGCCTCACCCACCGGGCGGCCGGGAACCTCTCGGCGGCGGCCGGCCGGCCCGCCGAGGTCCGCGGCACCTGAGTCGCGCCGCCGAGCCTTCTCCAGCCACGCCCGCGAGCCGGCTGTAGGCTTCGGGTCGCCCCGGGCCGTCGCCGGCAGGCGGCGGGCGCGGGGTAGGGGCGGACCAGCCAGTAAGGAGATGATCGCGTTTCACACCCTCGACCACCAGGGACCTGATCCGAGGAGGCCGGCGGCGTGCGCGTGCTGATCACCGGCGCCGGCGGCCAGGTCGGCACGGAGCTGGCCAGCGCATTCGGCGATACCAAGGAGGTCGTCGCCCTCACCAGGGCCGAGCTCGACGTGGCGAGCTGGCCGGCGGCGGCCGCCGCGGTCGCCGAGCTGGAGCCCGACCTGGTCTGCAACGCGGCCGCCTACACCGACGTGGACGCCTGCGAGCGCGACCACGACCGGGCCTTCCGCGACAACTGCCTGGCCGCGCGCCACCTCGCGCTCGCCTGCCGGGAGGTCGACGCCGAGCTGGTCCACCTGTCGACCGACTACGTCTTCGACGGCACCGCCCGCGACACCCGCCCGGACGGCTACGGCGAGTACGACCGGGCCGAGCCGGCGAGCGTCTACGGCCGCTCCAAGCTCGCCGGCGAGCAGGCGGTCCGCGACCTGTGGGGACGCCACTACCTGGTCCGCACGGCGTGGGTCTACGGGGCCGGGCGCAACTTCGTCGGCACGGTCCTGCGCCTGGCGGCCGAGCGGCCCACCCTGCGGGTGGTGGACGACCAGGTCGGCAGCCCCACCTGGGCGCGCGACCTGGCCGCCGGCATCCGTTCCCTGGTCCGCACCGGCCAGCACGGCACCTACCACCTGACCAGCAGCGGCTTCTGCTCCTGGTACGAGCTCGCCCGCGCCGTCCTGGCCGGCACCGGCCAGGACCCGGACCGGGTCGAGCCGTGCAGCAGCGCCGAGTTCCCCCGGCCGGCCCCGCGGCCGGCCTGGTCGGTGCTGGACAACCGCCTCGCTCGCCTGGTCGGCGTCCCACCGCTGCGCCCCTGGCGCGAGGCCCTGCTCGACTACCTGGCCGAGACCAGGGGCGCGCCCGGGCCGGCACGCTGAGGCGAGTTCGCCCCCGGCCGGTCAGTCGGGAAGGCGGGCGGCCACCACGTACACCTCGGCCGGCTCGTGCAGGGCGCGGGCGAGGGCGCGGTGGGACAGGGCGATGCCGCGCGCGGCCGCCTGCGTCTCGGCCAGCCGGTCGGCCACGGTCTTGAGCACGTGGGCGAGGTTGTAGGCGAAGGCGGGGTCGTGCGGCTCGCCGGCCGGGCGGCCGAAATAGTGGTGCTCGAGGCCGAGCTTCGCGACCGCTCCCCCGATGGCCTCGGCCAGCTCCGGGTGGACGACGGGCTCGTCGCCGAGCAGCCAGGGTGGGAGGTCCGGGCGGGTCGCCGGGTTGGTCTCCGACGCGTCCACCCGGAACCCGGCCTGGTCGCAGAGGTAGGCGAGAAGGAGTGGGTCGTAGAGGCGGGCGAGGGCCGGGTCGCGCCAGGCGCTCCCCGCCAGGACCGCGTACGAGGCCGGGTTGGCCACGGCCGCGACCAGCCGGCCCCCTGGGACGAGCGCCCGGCGTACCGCGGCGAGCAGGCGCAGGGTCCGGTCCGGCTGCAGGTGGTCGAGCAGGCGGGCGCAGAACGCCGCGCTGAACGGGCCCGGCGGCGGGTCGGCCTCGAGGCGGGCGAGCGCCGCCGTGGCGGCGTCGCCGTCCCGGCCGGGCCCGATCCCGGTGGCCTCGACCCCGTCCACGGCCAGCAGCGCGGCCAGCTCCTCGTGGTCGCCGCCCAGCACCAGCACGGGGCCATGGCCGCGCAGCAACGGCAGGTAGTGCCGCAGGCGCTCGGAGTCAGGCGCCTCCGGGGGCAACCCCTGGCCGCGGCCCACCGGTCCGCTCACGGCACATCACTGCCAGTGCTCGATCGTCCTGACCGGCTTGGCGGGGACGCCGGCGACCAGGGTCGAGGCGGGTACGTCCCTTGTGACCACCGACCCGGCGGCCACGACAGCGCCGTCTCCAACGGTGACCCCCTTGAGCACGAGCGAGTTGGTGCCGATCCAGACGTGGTCGCCGATCACGATCGGCGCGGTGTGGGGCTGCGGCTGCCCGTCCACGTGGACGGCGTGGAAGTCGGTGTCCAGGATCTGCACGTTCCAGGCGATGTTGCAACCCGAGCCGATGGTCACGCCCGTCGCCACCAGGATCTTGGTGAACCCGTTGACCATCGTCTGGTGGCCGATCAGCAGCTCGCCGGCGTCGACCACGATGCGGGAGCCGCGGTGCAGGTTGACCTGCCCGTCCACCACGAAGCGGGCTCCGGGCCGGATGCGGATCACGGTCTCGTCCCTGGCGCTGGTCAGCCCGAAGCTGCCGATGCCGATGCGCAGGTGCCCGTCGTTGCGGAACTCCAGCCTGTCCGGGTAATCGATCACCGTGCGGGATCCGATCGACACCGGCAGGCGGTGGCGCAGCTCGTAGCGGAGCCGCCCCCGCCAGGCCGCCACCGGAGAGACCTCCCGCTCCCGCCAGAGCTGTCGGTCGATCGACTCTCGGAACATGACGTCGCTGCTCCCTCGTTGATGATCGGCGTCCGGGCTGGCCTGCGAGGGCACCCCGGGCCTGCGCACCTTCTCATCTGGCGCGGCGCCCAGACAACGCGCCGCGTACGGTCAGGCTCGGCGCCCACCGCCGCCCAGGACGTCTTCGCAAAGCACGTATACTCCCGCCTCATGGCGGTTGGAGAGGTCGGCGAGATCGACGCCGCGCCGGATGCGGCCGGCGCCGCTTCCGAGGAGCGGAGGCCCGAGCCCGCCCGCCTCTACGCGGCCGAGGCCGTCGTCGGCGGTGCCGCCCTCGCGCTCGCCCTGCTCTCCTGGAGCGGCCTGGTCCTCGCCCACGCCCGCAGCTACAGCCTGCCCGCCGCCGTCGGGCTGGCCGTCGTGGTCCTGATCCTGGTGGGGCTGGTCGCGTGGCGGGCGGGCGGCCGCCCGCGGCTCGCCGTCGACCTGCCCGGGCTCGCCATGGTCGGGGGGGTCGCGCTGGTCTCCGCGGTGCTGTTCTTCCCCGGCTTCCCCTACGGGGTGGGGGACAAGGACCCGGGCGGCTACGTGTCGCAGGGCATCATGATCGCCCGGACGGGCGACTGGGCCATGGACGACCCGGTGCTGGACAAGGCGCGCATCCCACGGGTCGTGCTGGCCTCGCCCGGCGCCCGCCTGGCCGGCGACTGGATCGAGCACGCCGCGGTCCCGCGCCGTACCATCCCGCAGTTCTACCACCTCTGGTCCGCCGCCCTGGCCAGCGCGTTCGCGGCCGGCGGGTACACCGCCCTGGCCAACCTCAACCCCCTCTGCGGGGTGCTGGCGGTGTGCCTCGCCGCCTGCGCGGCGCGGCGGGCGTTCGGCCTGCTGGCCGGCTCGCTGACCGGGGTGCTGCTGGCCGCCAACATGCTCGAGGTGTGGCAGGCCAAGTACCAGACCAGCGAGGTGTTCACCCAGCTGCTGCTGCTCGGGGCCGCCCTCGGGGTGGTGCTCGCCCTGCGCACGGGCTGGCGCCTCCCCGCCGGCGTGGCCGGCCTGCTGCTCGGCCTCTCCTTCCTGGCGCGGGCCGACAGCCTGGTGCTGCTCCTGATCGCCGTCGCGGTGGGCTGCGTACTGATCGCCACCGGCCGCTTCGACGCCCGCGCCGGCTGGTTCGCCGCCGGCCTCGCCTTGACGCTGCCGCACGGCTTCCTGCAGGCCTACCGCTTCGCCAGGCTCTACACCATCTCGGTGCACCTGCCCGGGGCGGCCAAGGTGCTCGCCGCCGTGGTGGTGCCGCTCGCCGTGGCGGTGGCGCTGCGCCGCTTCGCCCGCCCACTCGGCGAATGGGTCGTGCGGCTGGCCACCGATCGCCGCGGCCAGCTCGTGGCCGGGCTCGCCGTGGTCGGCGCGGCCGGGCTGCTGCTGGTGGTCGGCTTCCTGCGTCCCCGGCTGTTCGGGGTCGACTACTTCGACTACAACGGGCGCGTCCTGCGCAGCTACGACGAGCAGGCGCTGCGGCGCCTGTCGTGGTTCTTCACCCTCCCCGGGTTCGCCCTGATGGGGGCGGGGCTGGCATGGGTCGCCCTGCGCCGCTGGGTGGCGGCCGCGTGGGCGCTGCTGCTGCCCGGGCTGCTGCTGTTCCCCCTCTACGCCTACCAGGCGCAGAACTCGAGCCGGTTGATGTGGTGGAACCGCCGCTTCGTGCCGGTGGTGGTGCCGCTGGTGATCATCCTCATCGCCGTCGCCCTCGCCGCGGCGCTGGCGTGGAAGGGCCGCTGGCGCTGGCCGCTGCGCCTGGCCGGCGCGGCCGCCGCCGCCGCGCTGCTGGTGGTCTTCCTCGGCCAGTCCCTGCCGTTGCGACCGCACCACGAGTTCGCCGGCTCGTTCGAGATCACCCAGCGGATCAGCCGCCTCGCCGGCGACCGCCAGGGCGTCTACCTGTGGCAGTTCCCGGGCTGGCCGACCTCGCCGGCGTCGCTGTTCGCCTCGCCCACCTGGCTGCAGGAGGGCGAGATCAGCGCGCTGCTGCCCAGAGCCGCCGACCCCGGCTACGTGCGCACGTTCGTGCGCGGCTTCCCCGGCCAGCCGGTCTTCCTGGTCCACGCGGGCGGCCAGCCGCCGCCCGGCTACGAGCGCCTCGCCCTCCGCGCGGTCGACCGGGTCGGCGCCACGCTGCCGTTCTGGGCCGAGAGCGACATCAGCCGCCCGTCCAAGGCCGGCGTGGTCCCGGTCGACTTCACCGTCTGGCGGGTCGCCGGCACCTAGCAAGGCAAGCCCCGCAGGCCCCTGACCGCTGAGGTTCAAGTCGGGGTGTCCGGGCGCCGACCCTCCAGCTTGTCCTCGCGACCAAGCTGCCGGGGAGGTCCCGGTCCATGCCTCTTCGTTGCCGCCGCCAAGCACGCGTCCTGCTCGTGACCGCCGCCGCCGTCGCCGCCACGGCGGTCCTGCCGGCCACGACAGGGGCGATGGCGCCGACCGCCTACCAGTCCGCCGACTCCCACACCGCCACCGACCCGTTCGCTCCCAAGGCGGGGCCAAGCGCCGCGCCGCGGCCCGACCGCGCGCCCGCCAGGGCGCCGGCCGCCTTCCGCTTCAGCGGAGGCGGCTTCGGCCACGGCGTCGGCATGGGCCAGTACGGCGCCTACGGCATGGCGCTGCGTGGCCGCCGTGCCGCCGGCATCCTCGGCTTCTACTACGGCGGCGCGGTGCCGCGCAGCGCGGCACTGCCGGCGGCCATCCGCGTCGGCGTGCTGCAGGCCCCGCGCGACCCGCGCACCGGGGGCCGGCTGACGCAGGTGCTGGTGCGCGGCCTGCGCGTCCCCGGCCTTACGTCCACCGGGACGATCGCCGCCGGCGGCATCGGCAAGCGGCGCCAGCCGATCGCCAGCGGCCTGCCGGGCAACGTCACCTATGCGGTCCGCCCGGACCGCGGCGGCGTCTCGGTGTTCGCCGGGTCCAAGCGGGTCTTCGGGCCGACCTCGGCGGGCACCGGCGTGCGCCTGCGCTTCCAGCACGGCATGCGGCTGCCGGCCCTGCTGGCGCTGCCCCAGGCCAACCGGACGCTGCGCTGGGGACGCCTGGACGTGAGCCTGGTCCGCGAGGGCAGCGCCTTCCGGCTGCGCGCGGTGGCGATCATGCCGTTCAACGCCTACCTCCGCGGGCTGGCCGAGATGCCCAGCTCCTGGCCGCTGCAGGCGCTCGAGGCGCAGGCCATCGCCGGCCGCAGCTACGCCCTCGCCACCATCCGCAACCACGGGCAGCATCGCGACGCACGGCGCTGGGACGGCTGCGACTGCGGCGTCTACGCCAGCGTGCGCGACCAGCACTGGGTCGGCTGGGGCAAGGAGAGCGGCTGGCTCGGCGGCCGCTGGGTCGCGGCCGTGCGCCTCACCGGCTCGCGCGTGCTCACCTGGCACGGCCGGCTGGTGCAGGCGTTCTACTCGTCCTCGTCGGGGGGGCACACCGCCGGCGCGACCACCTGGGGCGGGCCCAAGCTGCCCTGGCTGCCCGCACGATCCGACCCTGACGACGCCGTCCGGGGGCGGAACCCGAACCACCGCTGGGTCGCGGTCCGCTCGACCAGCACCGTCTCGGCCGCGCTGCGCGGCTACGGCGTCGGCGTGGTGGTCGGCCTGCGGGTGCGCGTGGCCGACGGCTCCGGCCGCGCCCGCTCGATCGAGGTCACCGGGACCAGACGCCACCTGGTCCTCTCCGGCGCCACCGTGCGCCGCCTGCTCGGACTGAAGTCGACCAAGTTCCGCATCTCCGCCGTGGCTCCCGGCTGAGCGGCGTGGCCCGGCCACCGCCGGGCCAGCCCGCCCGGCCCGACGACGACCTGACGCCCGCATCGACACCGGAGGTCACCGTTGCACCGGTCCCTGCTCACGCCGCTGCGCCGCATGGTCACGGCCGCCTTCGCCCTCTGTCTCGCGTTCGCCGTCGTCGCCGACGTCGGCCTGCCGGTGCGGCCGGCACGCCGTCCCGGTCCGGGCACCGTCAGGGACGTGCCGCTCTCGTTCGGCGGCGGCTTCCTGAGCGGCCGCGTGGCCACGGCCGGCACCGCCCGGCTGCGGGCGGCCGCCGGGCAGCGCGGCGACTGGCGCTCGCCGGCGGTGCCGGTGGGCGCCGCCCGCCTGGTCGGTCTCTCCTGGCGCAACACGCCGGACGGGCCATGGACCATGCCAGGAGGGGCCCGGGCGTGGCTGCGAACCGAGGGCGCCGCCGGGTGGTCGGGCTGGAACGCGGCCGAGCCGGCCGACGACGGGCCCGACCCCGGCAGCGGCGAGGAGCACCAGCAGCGGGTCTTCACCGACGGCGTGTGGCTCCAGGCCGGCACCCGCGCCGTGCAGGTCAGGATCGAGCTGCCCGGCCGCGTGGCGGCCGGCGTCGAGCGGCTCACCGCCCACCTGGTCGAGCCCGACATGACCCCGATCGCCCCCGACCTCCCGCCGCGAGGCGGCGCGATGGCCATGACCAGCCAGCCGGCGATCATCAGCCGCGCCCGCTGGGGAGCCGACGAGCGCCTGCGCCGCGGCGCGCCGCGCTACGCCAGCACCGTGCTGGCCGCGTTCGTGCACCACACCGCGCAGAGCAACCACTACACCAAGCGTGAGAGCGCCGCGCTGGTGCGCGCCGACTACCTCTACCACGTGCGCGGCAGGGGCTGGAACGACATCGGCTACAACTTCCTGGTCGACCGCTACGGCCAGGTGTTCGAGGGCCGCGCCGGAGGGGTCGACCGCCCGGTGATCGGCGCCTGCACGGCCGGCTTCAACAGCTCCACCAGCTGCGTGGCCCTGCTGGGCACCTTCAGCAGCGCCAAGCCGCCGGCGGCGGCCATGACGGCGCTGCGCCGCCTGCTGGCCTGGAAGCTGGACCTCACCCACGTCGACCCGGCCTACAGCACCGTGCTGACCAGCGCGGGCGGCGGCACCAGCCGCTTCCGCAGCGGCACCAGGGTGCGTCTGCGCACCATCAGCGGGCACCGCGACACCTCCTACACCGCCTGCCCCGGGGCGGCCATGTACGGGCAGATCACCAGGCTGCGCCTTGCCGTGGCGGCCACCGGCCGCCCCAAGATCTACGGCGGCCGGCCGAGCGCGAGCAGCATCGACCCGGTCGAGGGGCCACCGGTCGCGCTCGCCCCGAGGTTCAACCAGAGGGTCCGTTGGCGGGTCGAGCTGAAGGGCTCCGACGGGAGGGTCCTGCGCCGCTGGTCCGGCATCGGCCGCACCACCCGGGTCGTCTGGAACGGCCTCGACGGTCACGGCGCGGCCGCGCCCGCCGGCCGTGCCACCTTCACCGTCACCGCAACGGTCGGCGGCCGGCCGGCCCGGCCGCTGGCGGCGTCCGTGACCGTCCGGTAGCCCCGTTCCCGCGGGCTACCGCCGGGCGGGCTTGACCGCCTCCCAGGTGAGGAACTGGTAGCTCGGGTAGAGCCCGTCCCGCTCGGCGAGGGCGTCGCCGGCGACGACCACCAGGTCCTCGGCCGCCGCGGCGGTCACCAGTGCCTCGTGGTCGAACTCGGGGAACAGGAGCGCGCGCTCCCAGCGCGTGTCGCCCGCCTCCACCCGCCGGCGGAAGTCCGCGGTGCACAGCACCGAGGCCTGGAAGCCGTGCTTGCGCAGCCGTTCGGTCAGGTCCATGCCGAAGCGCCAGAACACCGGCGTGTTGTCGCCGTGGAACTCCGGCTCGGGCGGCGGCGCGGTGGTCGCCTGGCCGACCGGGACCTGCAGCAGCATGCGGCCACCTGGGCTGAGCACCCGGAAGATCTCCGACAGGGAGGCGTCGGTGTCCGGCACGTGCTCGAGCACGTGCGCGGTCAGCAGCACGTCGATGGAGGCGTCGGGCAGGTCGAGTTTCTGCAGGTCGAGCTTGACGCTCGCCTTGTGCGCCCGCTCGTCGTAGTCGCTGGCCAGGTAGCGCACGCGCCGCTGCATGACGCGCCGGTAGTCGTCCCCGAGCCGGGGGCTGGTCTCCAGCAGCCGCAGCCGGCGCCCGTAGGGGACGCGCTGGTACAGGCAGAGGTAGATGAATCGGTCGCGGCCGACCGTCTGGCACCGCGGGCACTGGGCGGCCTCGGAGTGCGGCGGGCCGGGGAACTGCTCGCCGCGCCAGCCGCAGAGCACGCACCAGGCACCGGAGGCCGGGAGGTCCTCCGGCCCGACCGGCGCCCAGCTCCGCAGTCGCAGCCGGTCGTCACGTCGTCGGGGCAGTGCCTGGCGGGCCGAGTGGACCAGCTCGCGGGTCTTGTTCCTGAGCGCGGTCGCATAGGACATCGCGGGACAGCTCCTGGTGGTGAGGCGAACGTCGGTGGCGCCGGTTTCGTGGTCAGTCGGTCGCCGTTCGCCTGACCACCAGGTCGGCGAGCAGGGCCAGGCAGGCGATCACGAGCCCGGTCACACCGAGCAGGACGGTGTTGGTGGCCACCCGGAAGGGGTGGGCGACCAGGTCCCAGACGAGCTTCACGAAGGTGCCGCCGAGCAGGGTCAGGGCGACCGGCATGAGCACGCGCAGCGGGTTGAAGTACATCACCATGCGCAGGACCTGGATGATGTAGTTGTAGGCGTCCTTGAACGGGTGGAACTTCGAGCTCCCGGCACGCTTGAAGTAGTCGATCGGCACGTACTTGATCGGGTGCCCGTTGGACAGGAACGCCAGCGTGATGGTCGTCACGCAGGAGAACCCCGGCGGCAGCAGGCGCAGGTAGGGCTTGGCCACGTCGCGCTTGAACGCCCGCAGCCCGGAGTTCAGGTCGGGGATCGGCGTGTTGGTGAGGTAGGCGGCGAGCCGGCGGATGGCCCACTTGGCCGGCACCCGGAAGAACTTGTAGGTGCCCGCCTCGGTCTTGCGCGCCCCCACCACCTGGTCGTAGCCCTCGTCGAGCTCGCGCACCAGGTCGGGGATGAGCTCGTTGGGGTAGGTCATGTCGGCGTCGGTCCACACCACCACACGGCCGCGGGCCTCCTGGGTGCCGATCCGGCGGGCCGTGCCGGAGCCCTGGTTGCGGGGGAACAGGATCGTGCGGATGGCGGGGATCGAGGCGAGGACCTCGCGGGTGCCGTCGGTGGAGCCGTCGTCCACGCAGATCAGCTCATAGCTCATGCCGGCCGCTTCGAGCGCCGCACGGATGCGCTTGACCTCCTGCTCGACGTGGTTGCGCTCGTTGTAGCAGGGCAGCACGACCGAGACTTCGGGAGCGGTCTCGTCGGGCGGCGGCGAAGGGGCCGAAGCGGTGGACACGGCACTGCACTCCTGGGAACACTCGGCGGTCGACCTGTCACCGCGGCCTGGGCGAAGCGGCGGTCGAGAACGGTCTAGGATGCTACCGCACCGCCGAGCACGCCTGGTAAACCACGGGGAGCAGATGACGCCCGCAGACCGAGATCCCGCGCCACCCCGAGTCGCCGCCGTGCTGGTCACCTACGAGAGCGCCGTCGACCTGCCAGGCTGCGTCGAGTCGATCGCCCGTGCCGCCCCGAGCGGCGGCGTCGACGTCGTGGTGGTCGACAACGCCTCCCGCGACGACTCCGCCGAGGTGGCGCGCGCCCTCGGGCTCAAGGTGATCGAGAACCCCGCCAACGAGGGGTACGCCCGCGCGATGAACGCGGGCGCCGCCGCGGCGTCGGGCGCCTGGGTGCTGGCGCTCAACCCGGACACGCGCCTGGGCACCGACTCCCTGGCCCGCATGCTCGCCACGGCGAAAGCCGACCCCGCGACCGCCTGCGTCGGCCCGGACCTGCGCAACCCCGACGGCACCGCGTACCCGACCGGGCGCCGCTTCCCCTCCCTGGTCGTCGGCGGCCTGCACGCCCTGCTCGCCCCGGTCTGGCCGGGCAACCCGGCCACGCGCCACTACCACATGGCCGACAGGGAGCGCAGCCGGCCGTTGACGGTCGACTGGGTCTCGGGCGCGTGCATGCTGCTGCGCCGCTCGGCCTTCGACGCGGTCGGTGGCTTCGACGGCGGCTACTTCATGTACTTCGAGGACATGGACCTGTGCATGCGCCTGGCCAGGGCGGGTTGGCGGGTGGTGCTCGACCCCGTCGCCCGGGTCGAGCACGCCGGCGGCAACTCCAGCCGCAAGGCCCCCTACCGCAAGGTGATCAACCACCACCGGTCCAGCCTCCGCTTCTACTGCCGCCGCTTCGCCCGCGACCCCCGCGTCCTGCTCGCCCCCCTGGTCGCCGCCGGCCTCGCCCTGCGCGCCGCCGTCTCCCTGGCCCGCACCGCCCAGACCACCAGGTCCCAGGCCAAGGCCCGGCCGGCCCGCCCGCCGGGCTGACGGGGCAGGACCGTGGCGGCGGCGGACGCCGGGATGGCCGAACCGTCTGATTCCGCGTCCCTGCCCCGGCGGCGTGGCTTCGCCGGCCCGCAGGACGTGCGCGCCATGCAGGCGCTGGCGCAGCGCCTGTGGTCCCCGGCAAGCCGCTGGCACGTCGGGGACCTGGCCTGAGGCCGCCGGGCGGCCAGGGGCGCTCTTCCGTGGCGTCAGCCGCGGTCCGGGGACGGGGACCGCACGGCCGCGGCGATGTGGTCGGCGATGTGGTCGGCGTCCCGGCCGACCCCGCCGAGGAGCGAGGAGGTGAAGCCGCTCAGGAACCACAGCCCGACGAAGTACAGGCCGGGCTGGGACGCGACCACGCCGCGGTCGTGCCGTGGGAGGCCGTCCTGGTCGAAGACCGGCAGGTCCACCCAGCCGAAGTCGGGCCGGCCTCCCGTGCACCAGATCAGGTTGGCCACCTCCACGACGCGACCGTCCTCCAGCACCGGGAGGCCGTCGCGCACCCCGACTGTCCGTGGCACCCGCTCGACCCCGGCGGCGGCCAGCTCCTTGGGCCGCACCCGTTCCAGCGGCGCGCGGGCGGTCAGGGCCTTGGGCCGGACCTTGCGGCCGACGGGGGTGTCGACCGTCAGCAGGCGCGAGGCGAACCACCAGAACGGCGGGGTGAGCAGCCGGTCCCAACGGCTGCCGGTGCGCACCGGGAGGTGGCCGGTGTCGGGGCCCGACAGCCAGGTCGGGTGGGCGCCCGAGACCTCGTAGGCGATCTCGGCGCCGGAGTTGCCGGCCCCCACGACCAGCACCCCGCCGGGGCGCAGCTGGGAGGGGTTCCGGTACCGGGTGGTGTCCAGTTGGACGATGCCCGGGTCGAGTTCGGGGGCGAAGGCGGGAACCCGGGGGCGGTGGTAGGCGCCGCTGGCCACCACCACCCGGTCGGCCTCCCATCGGCGGTTGCCGGCCGCCACCAGGAAGCGGCCGTCTTCCCTGGCGAGCCTGTCCACTCGGACGCCGTTGCGCACGGGGAGGTCGAAGCGGGCGGCGTAGGCCTCCAGGTAGCCGGCGACCTCGTCCCTGGTCGGATAGGAGAAGGGGGGCGCCGGGAACGGCCAGCCGGGCAGGCCCGAGTAGCGGGCGGGGGTGAACAGGTGCAGCGAGTCCCAGCGCCGCCGCCAGGCGTCCCCGGCCCGCTGGTCGGCGTCGAGGATCACGAAGGGCCGGTCCCGCCTGGCCAGGTGGTAGCCGACGGCCAGGCCGGCCTGCCCGCCGCCGACGATCACGGTCTCGACCCGCCCCCCGTCCGAAGGGCCCGGGCTGCGCTTGGTCACATCTTGCTGGTTGCGCATCGTCGCCTCCATCAGGCGCTCCCGAGCGCGCCGCGCAACGCCCGCAGGAACGCTTCGGGCTGTTCGACGGCGGGGTCGTCGGCGGCCTGCTCGATCACGTGCAGTGGCCAGCCGTGAAGGGCGCTGGCGGCCTCGGCCAGCCCGAGCCGCACCTGCCGGTCGTGGCGGCCCCAGATCAAGGTGGTGGGCACGGCGATCCGGGCCAGCTCCGCCGGCGGGATCGCCGGCACCCCGAGCTGCGGCATCAGCTGCTTGAGGGCCGCGTTCATGGCGGGGGTCCGCGCCCGGTCCAGTGCGTACGCCTCCAGCAGCTGGCCGCGCTCGCCCAGCTGCTCGCGTAGCCCGTCCAGGTCGACCGTGCACTGGCGCAGCAGACGTTCCTGGGTGGACTCGGTCGGTCGGGCGGCGAAGGCGAGCATGGCGAGGGCGTACCGCGGCGTCGGCCAGAAGCGGCCGAGGCCGTAGGTGTCGACCAGTACCAGCCGGCTGAGCCGGTGCGGGTGGTCGATCGCGAAGCGGGCGGTGACGGCGCCGCCGAGCAGGTGCCCCACCAGCGCCGGCGGCGACGGGCAGGTGCGCTCGATCAGCTCGCCCAGCCAGGCGATCACCGTTTCGGCGTCCAGCGGTTCGCCGGCCAGCTCCGAGGCGCCGTGGCCGGGCAGGTCGGGGGCGATCACCCGATGGGCCCGCACCAACTCCGGGATCACCCGCATCCAGTTCGCCGCGAACTCCCCGGCGCCGTGCAGCAGCACGACCGGCGGGCCGTCGCCGCCCTCCAGGACCGCGGTCTGGTGGCCGGCCAGTGCCAGCCGCCGCCCGCTGACGGGAACCCCCGCGAGCAGCCGCTCGCGGATGTCCTCCCCGGCGGCGGGCTGGCCGCGCACCTCGGCGCGGGACCTGTTCATGGCGTGCTCCTCCTGGCTGCTCTGGTGAGGCTTGCACGGCCAGGATGGGGCAGGCCCGGAGGGCCGGGCATCGGCCGAACCCGCCAGCTCGCCGGACAGCCGCATGGGTGATTGCCGCCAGGATGCTCAGATGAGCCCGTGCTGGTAGGCATGGGCGGTGGCCGCAGCCCGCGAGGAGACCCCAAGCTTGGCGTAGATGTTGCTCATGTGCCGGTCCACGGTCCGCTCGCTGACGAACAGCTCGGCGGCGATGGCCTTGTTGGTCGCGCCCGCCGCGACCAGGCGCAGGACCTGCAGCTCGCGCGCGGTCAGCCCGCCCGCCCCGGCGTCCGCCTTGCCGGACAGCGCCTCTACCCGAGCCAGGTCCGGCGCGGCCGCCAGCTGGCTGAACACCCGGCGGGCGGCGTCCAGTTCCATCTCCGCGCCGTCCTGGTCGCCCAGCTCCCGGCAGGCCAGCCCGATCAGGACCCGGACCCGCCCCGCCTCGTACGGCACCTCCAGGGCCTGCCAGGCCAGCCAGGCGCCGCGCAGCGCGGCCAGGGCGGCCCGCGGGTCGCCCTCGGCGAGCAGGACCGCCCCTTGGGCGTGCGCGGCCACCGCCGTCAGGAACGGTGCGCCGAGGCCGTCGGCGAGCTGGGTGAGCTCGGCGGCGGCGGCGCTCGCCGCCTGGACGTCGCCGGCGGCCAGCAGGATCTCGACCTGGGCCGGAAGCAGCCGCGAGCGGGACACGAAGTCGGACGCCTCGTCCACCACCCGGCGGATCGCCGCCGCGGCGGTGTCGACCTGGCCCTGGGCCAGCCGCAGCAGGGCCAGGCCGGGCTGGGGGTCCCGGCCCCACTGGCTGGCCTGACGGTAGGCCTCCTCGGCCCTGGTGAGCTCACCGCGCAGCCGGTGCAGCTCGCCCTGCTGGTAGAAGGCCATCCCCGCAGCCGGCTGGCCAGGCGGCTGGGAGAGCCGTTCGCACGCCCGCTTCGCTTCGTCCATGGCGTCGGGCCAGGCGCCGTGCAGGGCCATGACCTCCGAACGGTGCACCAGGCACTCGCCCCGGTAGGGGACCAGGTCCGGCTGGGCGGCGCACCAGCGAGTCAGCGCCGCCGTCCACTGCTGGGCCCGGCGCAGGTCGTAGATCTCCTGGCAGGTCTCGATCACGGCGCAGTAGACGATCCCGGCGACGATCGGCGACACCTCGCCGGCCTCGACGGCGACCATGGCCTCGTCCAGCAGCGCCACGCCCGCGGTCGTCTCCCCCTGCGCCAGCCGCGCCCCGCCGAGGCCGAGCCGGCCCAGTGCCACCAGGTCCGGGTCGCCGAAGCGGCCGCCGATCCTGGCCGCCTCGTCGAAGCCGGCCGCGGCGGCCGCGGCGTCGCCCTCGCCCAAGGCCTGGAGCGCCACCGGGAACAGCAGGTAGCCCTGCTCGACGCAGTCGAGCTGGCCGTCGTCGAGCAGCCGGCGGGCCCGGGCCATCCAGCCGCCGCCCCGGGCCTGGTCGCCCCGGTTGAGGAACCCGAAGGCCAGCCAGAACGCGCACCGCACGGCGCGCTCGACCTCCCCACGCTTCAGGAACTCGTGATGGGCACGCGCCCCGACGTCGGCGACGTCGTCGTCCCTGCCGACCAGGTGCGCGGCGTTGGCCAGCCGCTCCAGGTCCTCCGGCTCCAGTGGGGCCTGGCGGTCGGCGGCCGACAGCTGGGCGTAGGCGTCCGCCCACGCCTGCCGCGCGAAGGAACGTCGACCCTGGTCGAGGGCATCAGCGCCAGCCATACCCGGCACCTTACCGCCCCGGACCACCCCCACGGCGACCTCGTCGTCGGGGACGCCCAACCGGGCCCGGTCGCGCTACGCGCTCCCACCCCGGGTGTGGGAGAGGCCGGCGCGCTCGGCGATCTCGCGCCAGCGCCGGCGGAAGGCGTCCTCGGAGAAGGCCTGGGCGCGATCGACCGCGGACGCGCCGAGGCGGCGGCACAGCTCGGGGTCGGCGGCCAGCTCGCGGGTGTGGGCCTCCAGCTCCTCCAGGGTGGACCAGCGGTAGCCGTCGACGCCCTGGCGGACGATCTCGCGCTGGCCGGCCTTGTCGATCACCAGCGGGACGCAGCCGGCGGCCATCGCCTCCACCGTGGTCATGCCGAAGTGCTCGAACACCCAGGGCTGCTTCTCCACGTCCTCGCCCAGGCCGGTGGCGGCCCAGAAGATCGAGCTGGTGGCGAACAGCTCGTCGACCAGCGGCCGGGGCGCGTTCGGGTGGATCTCCACCGGCAGGCCCTTGGCGGCCTCGCGCAGCGCCGCCAGGTAGGGACGCTGGGAGGGCTCGCAGCCGCCGACTACGTGCAGCGTCCAGCCGTCGAGGCCGCCCTTGCGGAACATGCGGCCGAACGCCTGCACCTGTTCGAGCTGCTTCTTCGAATGGCCGAGACCGGGGGCGAAGAAGCGCCCGACGGTGATGATCCTGCGCCCCTTGGTCCCCGGGTGCAGCTCGTGCACCCGGATCGGCGGGAACAGCACCTCGCTGTCCACCCCCCAGAGCCGCCGGATCCACGAGCGGGTGTACTCCGAGTTGGCCATCACCAGCTGGTAGTGCTCGAGGAAGGTGAGGTCGGCCGGGTCGCGCAGCAGCCACGGGAAGCGCTCGGCGACCCGCTGGCGCAGGTCCCGCCGCGCACCGACCAGGCGCAGGCGGCTGACCGCGACGCCCAGCTCGCGGTCGTCGCCGTCGCCCGGCGTGAAGGTCTCGGCGTGCAGGACCAGCTCGCCGGGGCGCCGCGAGGGGGACAGACGCACCTCGTGGCGCCGGAACCCGTCCGGGTAGGCGGCCAGGCGCGCCAGCTCGCGGCCGTCCTCGTCGCGCAAGACCAGCTCGGCCGGCCCGGGCGCGCCCGGGCGGCCGAGGTCCAGGCCGAGCACGCGCTCGCCGTCGCCGCCGGGCACCTGCAGCAGGGAGCGGGAGCTGGTCCAGGCCCACGAGCGGCGCCGCCCGCCCTCCGGCGGGAACCAGCCCAGCCCGTAGCCGATGTCGGGCCGGGCCTGGCGGACGTACGGGCCGGCCAGGCGCACCAGGCGCCGCCGCCAGGTCGCCATGTCGTGGTCGAACGGGGTGGGGAAGTAGCACAGGTAGAAGTTGTGGGCCGTCCGCGCCTTGATGCGGCTCATGTAGGAGGCGTTGACGAACAGGTCGTACTCGGTCGACACCCGGGCCATGTCGGTCTCGCCCCGGTCCGGCACCACCCGCAGCGCCACCTTGGCCAGGTCCAGCCCGAGGTGGTCGGCGAGGACGTCCTTGCCGACGTCCTCGTGGCCGATCAGGTCGACCTCATGGCCCTCTTCGGCCAGGACCTGGGCGAGCATGCTGGAGTGGCGTTCGCCGCCACCCATCGAGTGCAGGAACCGGTTGTAGACGGCGGCCTTCAAGGCGTCGGACACTCCCCGTGTGTGGCGTGCGTCGGTGCGGGCCGCGCCGGTCAGGCGTGGGCGCGCACGAAGATCTCGTTGGGTTGGTACATCCCCCATACTAGGTTGTCGTGCGCGATCCGAAGGCCACGTACGGACTCCTGCGTCTCCCGCAGCCGGTCGCAGAGCACCTTGGTGACGTGGGCGAGCTGGTACGCCCAGGAAGGGTCGTGCGATTCGCGCCAGCGGCCGCGCCCGTCGTGGTGCTGCAGCGCCATGGCGACCTGGCTGGTGGCGGCGTCGAGGACCTCGTCGAGCCCGGGGTGGACGATCGCCTCCGGACCGAGGAACCCCGGCGGCGGCCCCGGGTGGTTCTGCGGGTTGGGTCCTGACGCTTCCACCTCCAGGCCGGCCTGGCGGCAGAGGAACTCGAGCAGCGGCACGTCGTAGAAGCGCACGTGGGTCGGGTCCCGCCAGAAGTCGTGGGTGAGCACCGAGTAGCAGGCGGGGTTGGGGGTGGCGGCGACGAACTTGCCGCCGGGCACCAGCACCCGGCGGACCCCTTCGAGCATGCGGACGGCCTGCTCCGGGGTGAGGTGCTCGATGAAGTGGGCGCAGAAGACCCCGCCGAAGGGTCCGGGCGGCGGGTCGGCGTGCAGGTACTCGATGGCGTCGTCGAGGACGATGTCCAGGCCGCGGCCACGGGCCTGCTCCACCATGCCCTCGTCGGAGTCCACGCCGATCGCCTTGATGCCGGCGTCCTGCAGCATGGTCACGAAGGCGCCGTGGCCACAGCCGAGGTCGACGACGGGGGCCTCCTGGTCGGCGAACATCGGCACGTAGAAGCTCTGGACCTTGTGCGCGCGCTCGTCATCGGGGTCGAAGTCCATGTAGGCGTAGTAGTCGCTTTCGAGCCTGCTCATGCTCGACCTCCCTGGCCCGCGGCACTGCCGCGGTGCCGCCTTCCCCACAACGACGTGCGCCCATGTAGGCGTAGTAGTCGCTTTCGAGCCTGCTCATGCTCGACCTCCCTGGCCCGCGGCACTGCCGCGGTGCCGCCTTCCCCACAACGACGTGCGCCCGAGGAACCGGGGGCAGGCGAGATGCTAAACGGTGTTGCCGTTCCGGCGCCCGCTCGGCCTGCTGCGGCCCGCGGGCTCGCCACCCAGCCTAGCGAAGTAGACTGCGGCGACATGTGGACCCGCCCCACCTCCCCGCCCGCCGCCCAGCCGGAGGCCACGGAGCCGGCCGCACCGGCCATGGTCGAGCTGCGGCCGGCCGAGGCGCTGTGGCTCGGCGGCGTCGCCGTCCTGGCCGCGCTCTGCTGGGCGTCGCTCGCCACCGCGCACCTCGGCGTGCTCTCGGTCGGCTCGGTGCTCGGCACGGCCGCGCTGATGCTCGCGGCGCTCGCCGTGCCCGTCTGGCTGTCGCTGCGGCGCGCCGGGCGGCGGCTCGTGCTCGCCGGGCGCTTCGGCTGGGGCGAGGTCGCGGTCATGGGCGTCGCCGGCGGGCTGCTCCTGCTGCTGTACCTGCCGGGCTTCCCCTACGGCGTGGCCGACAAGGACCCGGGCGGGTACGTGCAGCACGGCTTCTCGATCGCCCGCACGGGGGACTTCCGCATCCACGACGAGGCGCTGGCCAGGCTGCCCGACATGACCCTGTATGGGACGGGCGCCCGCTTCCCTGGCATCTGGATCCACGACGCCGCCAAGGCCGAGGTGGTGCCGCAGTTCTACCACCTCTACCCGGCCACCCTCGGGTTCCTCGGCCGGCTCTCCGGCCAGAGCGCCATGATCGACCTGAACGCGCTGCTGGCCGCCGTCTCCGCGCTTGGGGTGTACCTGGTCGGGCGGCGGCTGGCCGGGCCCGCCGCCGGCGCCGTCGCCGCCGCCGTGCTGGCGCTCGACATGATCCAGGTATGGCAGGCCAAGTACCCGACCACCGAGATCTCCACCCAGCTGTTCTTCGTGCTCACCGTGCTCGGCCTGGTGGTCGCGGTCGAGGCACGTTGGTGGCCGCCGGCGGCGCTGGCCGGGGCGGCGCTCGGGGTCGCCTGGCTCGACCGGCCGGACACCCTGCTGCCGGTGCTGATCGCCCTTGGCCTGCTCGCCGCGGCCACCGTGCTGGGCCGCTTCGGGAGGCTGCACGCCGCGTTCGCACTCGGCCTTGCCGTGGTCGCCCCGCACGCCGTCTGGCAGGCGCTCGGCCCGGCGGGCCGCTACAGCGAGGCGGCCGGTGGCATCACCGCGGCACGGCTCGCCCTCGCCGGGGCTGGGCTCGCCCTCGGCACGGTGGTAGGCCGGCTCCTGTGGCGGGGCCCGCTCGGCCGCCGGGTCGAGCGGCTGGCTGGCCGCCTGGTGGCCGATGCGAAGCGAAGGCTCGCGCTCAAGGCGCTGCTCCCCGCTGGGCTCGCGCTGCTCGCCCTGGTCGACTGGTACCGGCCGCAGCTGTTCGGCGTCGACTACTTCGACTACGGCGGCCGCCTGATCCGCAGCTACGACGAGCAGAACCTGCACCGGCTCGCCTGGTTCGTCACCGTGCCAGGGATCGCCGCCACCATTGCCGGGTTCGCCGTGGTGGCGCTGCGCCGCTGGCGGGCGGTCGCCTGGCTCGCGGTCGGCCCGACGGTGCTGCTCCTGGTTCTCTACGTCTACCAGGCGGTCAACTCGACCAGGCTGATGTGGTGGAGCCGGCGCTACGTGCCCAGCGGTCTGCTGGTGTTCGCGCTGCTCATCGGGATCGCGTTCGCCGCCGCCTGGGCATGGCGTGGCCGTGGCCGGCTGCTCGCCCGGGCGGCGGCGCTGGCTGTCGCCGCGGTGGTCGTCGGGACCGGGCTGGCGCAGAGCATGCCGCTGGCCAGGCACCGCGAGTTCAACGGGTCGTTCGCCGCGTCGGCGCGGATCGCCGCCGCGGCCGGCGGCCGCCAGGGCGTGTTCGTGTGGGGCCCGCGCCGCACCTACTACGACACCATGCCGCTGTTCGCCGCCCCGGTGTGGCTGC
>WNFU01000272.1_pt1 | contig 96121 bp, 99 predicted proteins | sample 5400121 | NCBI WGS metagenome assembly WNFU01 (sample SAMN13153360, study PRJNA577476) | soil metagenome | isolation source: 100 cm soil or saprolite under grassland replicate 1 | place: USA:California | collected 2016-06-15 | reverse complement strand
CGCCACGATCTCGGCATGCGCCGTCGGGTCGCTCGCGCCGATCGGCTGATTGTGCCCGCTGCCGATCACGCGCCCCTCGAGCACCACCACGGCGCCGACGGGCACCTCGCCCGCCGCCGCGGCCTGCTGGGCCTCAGCGAGGGCCAGCGCCATGAAGGCCGCATCCTCGCCCTCGATCGGCGCACTCATCAGCGCGGCCAGCCTGAGGCCAGGGGGGCCGATCCCCCGACCCCCCTGCCCGTCAAATGGCGCGCCCTAGAGGAATCGAACCTCTGACCTTCGGATTCGTAGTCCGACGCTCTATCCATCTGAGCTAAGGGCGCTCTTGGCGGAGAGGCCGGGATTCGAACCCGGGACAGAGGTTTTGCCCCTGTAACCGCTTAGCAGGCGGCTGCCTTCGGCCGACTCGGCCACCTCTCCGAACGGTCAAGCCCACCGAGTATAAAGGATTTGGGCCCCGCCGACCACTTTGGCCATGGTCGGGCCGGGGCCCGTGAGTGGCGGAGGGGGAGGGATTCGAACCCCCGATCCCTTGCGGGATTCCGGTTTTCAAGACCGGCGCCTTCAACCGCTCGGCCACCCCTCCGGTGTCGGGATTCCGCGTACTTCCCTGAGGCCGCGCTTCGAGTATAGCGTCATGTGCCCTTTCATGTGCCCTTGGCGCGACGGTGGGGGCTGAGGTCAAGCCGTCGAGTCGAGCGACGGCCCCCCGAAGGTGGGTCGGAGACGGGTGGGCGTATCGGAGGGTCATCGTCAGGGTGGAATGCCCGAGCAGCTCCTTCAGCTCGGCCAGGGACACTTCCCACATCACGGCATGGGACGCAAAGGTGTGCCGGAGGTCGTGGAATCTGAAGTCTTGGATCTTCGCCCGCCGGAGCGCCAATTCGAATGCGGTACGGATCCGGTCCCAGCCGGCGCCGTTGGCCTTCTTGAACAGGCGCCCCAGCCGCTGCCTGGGGTCCGGCTCGAGAGCGATCAGGGCATCGTACACGGCTGTGTTGATCGGGATGCCCCGCGGCTTGCCAGACTTGGTGCGGTAGAGGGTGATCCGCGCGGTGGCCAGGTCCACCAGCTCCCACTCGAGCCCGAGGATCTCTCCCCGGAACTAGTGGAACTCTAGTTGGGCTGGCGCGGCGCTCGGGGTCCCGTGGCCGTCGCCGGCCTCCGGCGACCGCATGGGCTCGCGTTTCTCGAATGCCCTCCAGGTCCTAGAGTGGCATGCCTGCGAGGGAGTTGCGGAGAGTAGTCGACATAATGGCCCTTCTCGGCCGTTTCCTTCCCCCCAGGTGGGTCTATCAGAGCATCGTCCCCCACCGGCTACTGCCTGTCGTGGCCGGCAACTACTACCAAATGTCGCAGGTCCTCTGGGCTTCGTCCGAGTCGCCACCACAGAAGAGACCACGGCCGGTACGGCTATTAAAACAGCCGTAGGTAAAGGTGGTTTCGCCTTCCTGCATATAGAGTGCGCCGATCCGCCTGCAGTAGGCTCTGGCGTGCTTATCGTCCATAATGTCAATCTTGCGGGCGGGTAAGACACGATTACTCGAGGCGACGACATCCCCCGCTTCTTGGTAGTAGCATTCACTTCTCTTATCGAGCGTGGCTTCGGCGGTAAATCCTGGCATATTCATTTCGGTTACCTCCTACCGTTCAGAATCTAACGATCAAGTATCACCGGACAGCCGAAATTAACTGGTGTATGCGGACCAGTTGTTCGGCTGACGCACCCCGGTGAACCCGGAGGGGACTGCGTTCGAACGCCAGACAATCATCCGAACCTGGCGTGTGCCTCCAGTCATGCCCCCACCACTCCCGATTACCGGTCAAAGTACGGCGATAGCTTGGTGACCAGGAATGGAAACTCCTCGGTCACATCCACACGCGTAAAGAATTTCTCCGTCACGTCTGTCTTGCGATTGGTGAAGGAGAAGATGACCTCAAGAATCCTACGGGTCCCGCTCAGCATCGAAGGTTGGACCTTTAGAGCAGTGAGCGCTTCGTCTCGGCCGTGCGCTTCAGCCGCTGCAGCATAGATCCCGGAATAGCGAACGGCCAGATAATTAGTCGCCCGGTGCTCATCTGTTGCGCCAGCGTTATCCGCCATCTGTATGATCCGTATGAACAGTTCCTCCGCCGTCGGCGCAAACTGTTTAGCAGAAATCTGGCCGGGCCGCGGGACGGCCTTGAGCAGCGCGTCGATGTCGAACGAGTACATCTGGTCGAACATCACAATCGGGACCATGAGCCCGTTGCACATCTCGGCCGGGGCCATGGGCCCGCGCACGCCGATGACAACGTCCACGTCCGCGGGTCGCGGGGTTGGACGGACGGCGTCCACCAACAGGCTAAAGTCTGCCGGGTCGCGCGGCTGCAAAATGTACGTGTCCAGGCCCTCAATAGCTAGCACATAGCATAATTGACGCGCCAGGTAGCGGTTTTGCGGCTGGGACAGTACTGCATGGAGCGCCTGGCGGTCCGTCAGGCCAGCGGTCTCGGCCCGTCCGGTAGCCTGGACAAACTCCTTCTCAACGGCAAGACTCGGGAATTGTGGTCTCACGCGGCCAAGCGCATAAATGTATGAAGGAGAACTGCCGGAGGAACCGTTCGGGTTACACCCTTGGTCGGCGCCACCGCTTGAATTCGACTGCGCCGGAACCTCTGGTTGATCCATAGCCGTTCCCTCTCTTCGCCTACTGCCGTCGCGGACCTGAGAAGACCAGCCAGCGGTTGAGTGCGGCGGCCCGCTTCTCACAGCCACCACAGGGCCGGATGCGGACGGCGTACGTCGCGCGCTTGATAACGTCCCCCAGACCGATGTCCTTGTCGCTGACGAATCCAGGAAGACGGATCCGGTGGGGCTGACGCGCGTCTGTGTTCTCCAGGCCTCTGGCGTCTTCTCCATCCATTTCACTGGCCTCCCAAATACCTAGACGTCATGAGCTGGTGGGCCGCCCAGGCATCCAGCAGAGGTGGCACCACGGTAGTCCGCCGCGTTCGATTCGCTTGCATCACGGCTAAGCGAATCTCGACGGCCTTTGCCCGAGGAAAACGCGACCACAACAGGGCAATGGCACCCGTGACGAAAGGTGCCGCGGCGCTGGTCCCCCCGAAGGTCCGAGGTCGACCCTCGACGCCCAGGCTGGTGATGCGCTCGCCTGGCGCCATCAGGCCTCTCCACCCGATTGTATGTCCTAGGTTGGACTGACCCAGCGGTTTTCCATGCAGGTCGCAAGCGACAACCGGAACGACCGATGGGTGGCGGGTGACGGTCGAACTTCCGACTGTTCCTTGATTGCCCGACGCTGCTACCACGATCACGTCGCGACGGGACGCATAATCCAGAGCCTGAATCAACCCACAGTCGTCCTCTAGTGTCAGCTGCGCCAGAGCCAGGCTCAGGTTCACCACCCGCGCCCCCGCGTCTACGGTTTCAGCAATTGCTGCGGCAAGCTCCGCGGGTTTCGCGCTAGGTACCTGTTCAGTTGCCGCTATCGCCTCTCCGAATATCGGTCGCACGAGAAGAGTACAGTCGGGACAGATGGCCGGCGCCGGGGAGCCTCGCTTCGCGAACAGGATGCCAGCCACAAACGTCCCGTGCACGCAGGCGGCACTGCTCGCCTGAGCACACTTGCCGCCGAGCCGCCCCGGGATTTCACGCGCGCCATTTGCCGCGAGATCAGGATGATTGAGGGCCACGGGCCCATCCACCAGTCCGACCACGATCTCGGGCCTGCCGCTGATGATATCCATCAGAGGACTGAGGCGAACCAGATCCAGGGCAACGGAAGACCGTACATTGGACCGGTTATTTGTCTCGGGGTAATGAGCGGTTACGTTGGGTTTCACTGGCCTGTTCGACGGACGGCCGTCCGGTGTGAGCCGCAGGCGCTGGCTCGGTTCACCTAGGTCCGGATCCTTGGCGGCACCAGAACGCGACAGTCCTTCAAGGCCGCGGTTGCCCCGAAGAGCCTCGTCACCTCTAGGAGCTCCGGCAGCGAAGGCAATATTGGCCCCGCGGGTCGGGGTCGGCCGCGGTCGCCCCGTTCGTGGGCCTTCGTCCCAGTGACATAACGGCCCGTTTCTCGGCCACCCGAACCCCCGGGGAGGTGCTCACACTCCCGCTCCTTTCTCAGGTTAACTGCGATTGCATTGAATCGGGGCAAGCTCATTCCATTCGAATGCTGGTAGCCGGATGGTAGACAGCCGTAGCAAGGCGATCTCACTGGGGCGGCACCTCCTCGGCGTGAATGCAGAATGTGGACTTGTTCTTTTTGTTTTCGTAACAGCAACTTGGGGAAACCATTCCTTCCGGCGGATTGTCCCAGCATACAAGAAACCGGGAGTGTTGTTTTGTCTCCTTGTGGAAACAATCAAGCTCTGCTTTGATAAGGTCTCCTCCAGGAAAGTCCTTGAACCCGCAGACGCGACCCCCCACCTTTTCCCAACGTGATTTTTCTTTGCCTTTGCCGTTGCCGCGGCCGTAGGGCCCGCCATTCTCTTGCCCACCACCAGGGGGCGTGACTTCGCCCTCGCCCCCACCTCCGCCCACCGGTGGCTCCGTTAAGGGCGGGTAGCACGTTCCGCCCCAATCAGTCCAGCCGACCGGGCAGCCGTGGACGTTGATCACCTCCCCCTCCTGCTCCCGAACAGCTGGCCAGACCGGGCTAACCATTGGAGCGGATGAATTGACCGCATGCCGGCCGGTCCAGTAATGCCCGTTTGTCTTGTAGAGCGATGACTCCGCGGTAAACGCTGGCATGTCCATGGCTTATCTCCTGGTCTCTTGAGGATAGCCGACACGAAGCCCGTTTCTCGGCCAAGGGGGGCTGGCGGATGAAGCCCGCCCCGGCCAGCGCTACCCAATGGTGCGCGTTCGGGGCAGGCCATGTCAAGGGCGGCACGTGGCGGCCGGGCGGCCGCGGGCGGCGCCAGCCCTCCGAGGTAGGGGCTGCCTGTCAGCGCCGATGATAGAAGTCTGGTAAGCGCTGTTCGCGATCGAGGTCCTGGTCTGCGAGCGCTGCGGGGGCCCGCGCCGGATCCTCGGCGTGGTGACCGAACCGCACGCCGTGCGGCGGCTGCTGGCGGCGCTCGGCCTTGGCCGCCGAGCCGCCGCCGGGTCGCCCCGTCCCGGCCGCCTGACCCGCGGTGGATCGCTCGAACACGAGGTGCCTCGTCCCATCGCGCCAAGCCGCCTTCAACTTGACCACGAGCCGCCCATCTGCCCGGAGCTCCACCCGGTCCTGGACCAGTGGGGGGCGGAGCACATACCGGCAGAGATGCTCCAGCTGGGCCCGATCGTTGGGGGGCACCCGCACGTTGGCGTGCAGATCGAAGCCGTCCAGGTGGGCCTGCCGCGGCCCTCGGGCGCTGGCGGCGAGCCCAGGCGATGCCCCGCCCAGGTGGCCGACCCGGGTGCCCGCGGGTTGGCCGAGCGCGACGCGCCCCTGGACCGAGGCGCTGAGGATCTGGGCTAGGATGGGCGAGACCTCGGCGAGCCCGTCCAGAGGGCCGAGCTCAGCCGCATCGGGCTCCAGCCCCCGGCGGGCCAGCAGCCGCCGTACGCGGTGCCGGATCGCGGCGAGCACCTGGGTCACGGCCGCATCGCTGGGTGGCATCGCCGCGTGGAACTCGAGCTGGCCTTGCGTGCGTTCGATGAAGACACCGTCGAGGACCAGGGTGTGGAAGTGGACATTGAGATTCACACCGCTGCCGAAACGCTGGATCACGGTCAACATCCCGGTCCGGCCCTTGGCAAAGCCATGCTGGTGCGCGCTGCGGCTGTAGAAATCTTGGAGCACTCGGGTGTAGACGCCCAGCACGGCGCGCGTCAACCCGTGATCCCAGGCGAGCCGATACCGCAACCGATAGGGCAGGGTGAGCACCCACTGGCGCACCGGTACCGGAGGCAAGACTGCCTCGACCAACTGGGCGGCGTGCGCGGTCATCCGCCGGCCCCCGCAGCTCGGGCAGAAGCCCCGGCCTTTGCACGAGAAGGGCACCAGGCGCTCGAACGCGCAGCCTTCGCAGCGGACCCGGGCGAACCCGTGAGCCAGGATCCCACACTGAAGGAAGGCCTCGAACTCGCGCTTCACGAAGACGGGCAGCCCTGAGCGCTCGGCGTCCCCGGCGGTGTGGGCGAGAAAGGTCTTGAGGTGGGCCTCAACGGTCCGGTAGAGCACGGTGTCCGTGGGCTGGCGGTGGTAGGCGGCCGTGGGCGCGCACACTCGGGGCATAGCCTGCGCGGAGAGCACGCGCCGTGCCGGGACGAGTGCTCACAGGATTGCGCCGCCGCGACCGTGACTTGGCGATCGGGATGTGGTCAGGAGTGCGGTCGGGGTGTCGGCGAAGGGATACGCGGGCGTTCTCACGACGTGTGCCCGGGTCAGAAGGCCCCATGGCGGCCCTGACCTCGAGCGAACGATGTTGCCCCGTTCACGGTTTCTCCTGATTCGACCACCTCAACACCGCGCCGAAGCTCGTTGCGCAGCGCCTCCTCGTAGGGGAGCGACCACTGCTCGTAGGCCGATAACCGGTCGGACCGGAGGCATCGCTGGGGGAAGTCAGCCAGGTCACGGGCCAGGCGAAGCGAGGCGTCGAGGGCCTGGCCGCGCGGCACCAGGCGGTTGACCAGGCCCATCCGAAGGGCCTCTTCTCCCTCGACGCCCCGGCCCGTCAGGATCAGGTCCATCGCGTGACTATGTCCAATGAGGCGAGGGAGTCGCACCGTTCCTAGATCCAGCAGGGGCACGCCGAAGCGCCGACAGTGGCCTCAGGGCAAGACCGTCCCGGGAATCGCCGCCGTGACTTGGGCACCCGGCCTGGCACGATCCCCAAGCACTTCGACCGCATCTTCCCCAAGCCGGGCGACGAGAACCTCACCGCGGCGGCGGCGCGAGCCCTGGCGATCCCTGACGACTGACGGCCGGCGGCCCTGGCCTCTGCCGCCTGTCGGGCTACTCCTGTTCTTGGAAGAGACCGCCCCGCCGCGTTACCGCTTGACCCCGACTCGTCGCTTCAACTGCTCAAGAGAGAGCGTGGGTTGGCGTCGCCGCGCGCGGATGAGCCTCCAGAACTTCGGGTCCGTCTGGACCACGACCGCGTCCCAATCCTCGCCCTGGACGCCGACCAGCACGGCCGCCGGCTTACCGTGGCGCGTGACGATCACGCGGTCTCGCTGGGCGTCGTCCACACATGCCTTCACCCGCTTCTGGAGGTCGCGCACGGTCACCGTCTTCACAGGATGTCCTCCGTCCTCTTCCCCGCGCGCTTGAGCCGGATCGCGCGGACGTAGACGACGCCTTCCTCGGGAGCGACGTCGTAGAACACCCGATGGGCTCCGACTCTCAGTTCCCAGATCGGCGGAACCGCGGCCCACGGCGGGACGAGGTTGATCAGGAGCTTCCGGTGTCGGCTCGGAATCGTCGCCTGATAGGGCAGTTGCTCTTCGATGGCGTCCAGGATTCTGCTCCGGTCGTATGCCTTGAGCCTCTTGAGATCCCGCTCCACCCCCGTGGCGAAGCGGATCTCGTACACGCACATATCCTTGCATATGCGTCCGACCAGGTCAATGGAGGCGGTTCAAGGAATACTCGGTGAAAGGAGGAAGGTGCACGGCAAGATAAAGCGGTGCGCCGCGTGTCCGACGCCCGCGTGGGCCTGCGCCCCCTTCGGCACGAGATTGCTGGCTGGCTCTGGTTCCGCCAGGGACCATGGCACAGGCCGCCCCGAGGCGAGGAGCATGCGAGCCACGGTCTGGCGCCAGTGCGCGAACCGCCGCTGGCCGCTCGCCAGTGCCCGGCCCTGGGCCGCCGGGGGCACCTCGGGTGTCTGGCACAGGGCGAGGAACTCCGCGCGGTCGGACATGGCTAGGAGGGCATCCACGCCTCCGCGGACCGCGGCAAGGTCGTTTACGTACCGCTCGAACGTGGCCACGAGGCGCTGCTCGGTCTCCGCCAGCAACACGTGGGATCACGCGCCGGCTGAGCCCATCCGGCTGGGCCGGGGTCTCGAGCGCCGTCGCCATCTCCTGGCGCAGGGCGAAGTACTCGCCCAGACAGTCGGCGACGCATTGCGAAAGCGAGACCTGCCGGGCTGCCGCCTCGAGCTTGAGCCGCCGGTGATGCTCCGGCGGGAGATAGGCGTGCACCTCGCCGCGGACATTCACGGACGTCTCCGTAAACTCCGGTCGTGTGCTCGCGCGGGTCTTGGAGACCCGTTCGACCAGGGACCCCGCCACTCCGATGCTGTCCGGACGCCACTCCGGATCGAGACCCCGGGGCACCTTGGCCAACGACGCGGGGCGGCGCCCAGAATCATGTGCCCTTTCATGTGCCCTCGGTGCCTGAAACGAGAGGAGACAGGGTCCGTCAGCGAGACGGAGGAGACTCCTGTCCATCGGGTAAGGGCGGATCAGATATGGCGGGGGGCGGAAGTGCCGGAGTGTCCGGGGGAGCCGGGTCCACTTTCAAGACCGGCGCCTTCAACCGGGCTCGGCCACCCCTCCGGAGCCGCTATTTCGTGACCGGCGTGATGCGCTCCTGGCCGCCCATGTAAGCCTGAAGCGCCTTCGGAATACTCACCGACCCGTCGGCCTCCTGATAGTTTTCCAGCACGGCGATCAGCGTCCGGCCGACGGCCAGCCCGGAGCCATTGAGCGTATGGCAGTAGTCGACCTTGCCGCCGCCGGCCGGGCGGTACTTGAGATCCAGGCGCCGCGCCTGGAAGGCCTCGCAGTTCGAGCACGAGGAGATCTCGCGGTACTTGCGCTGGCCCGGCAGCCAGACCTCGAGGTCGTAGGTCTTGGCGGAGTGAAACCCCATGTCCGCCGTGCAGAGGGTCACCACGCGGTACGGCAGCTCGAGCCGCTGGAGCACGGCCTCGGCGCTCCGCACCATGGACTCCAGCTCCTCGTAGGACTGCGCGGGCGTCGTGACCTTCACCATCTCCACCTTGTCGAATTGATGGACGCGGATCATCCCCTTCGTGTCCTGGCCGTACGTCCCCGCCTCGCGCCGGTAGCAGGGTGTCAACGCGCAATAGCGCTTCGGCAGCGTGGCCTCAGCCAGGATCTCTCCGCCGTGCAGCGCCGTCAGCGAGACCTCCGCCGTAGGGATCAGGTACAGCGTCCGGTCCGCCTCCGGCTCCACCGTCTTGAACATCTGCTCCTCGAACTTCGGCAGCATCCCGACGCCCGTCATCGTCTCGGCGTTCACCAGATGAGGCACCCAGACTTCGGTGAAGCCGTGCTCCTTCGTGTGCAAATCCAGCATGAACTGAGCCAGCGCGCGAGAGAGCCGCACCGCGGCGCCCCACATCACGACGAAGCGCGACTTGGCGATCTTCGCCGCCCGCTCGAAGTCGAGGATGCCCAGCGCCTCGCCCACGTCGAAGTGCTGCTTGGGCTCGAAGTCGAAGGCCCGTGGCGTCCCCCAGCGCCGGACCTCGGCGTTGTCCTCGGCCGAGCGTCCCACCGGCACGCTTGGATGCGGGACGTTGGGCAGCTCGAGCAGCAGCGCGTCGAGCCGCTCTTCCGTCTGCTTGATCTGGCCGTCGAGGGCCTTGATGCGCTCTCCGACCTCGCGCATGCGCGCCATCGCCGCATCCGAGCTCTCCCCGCGCCGCTTCGCCTGGCCGATGACCTCGGAGGCGCGATTACGCTCGGCCTTGAGGTCCTCGGCCTCCCGCACGAGCTGCCGCCGGCGCTGATCCAACTCCAGAATCGGGCGGACGGAGAGCGTCTCACCGCGCGCCTTGAGCGCGCCCTCGACCGCCGCCGTCTCCTCACGAATCAGCCTTATGTCCAGCACTGTCCCCCCTCACCCTAACCCTCTCCCCTGCCGGGAGAGGGAACGAAGAAAAAAAGAGGCCGCATCGCGGCCTCTCACGCCCCGCCGGGCCCATCCGCCCCGGCGAGGTTTACGCTGATGACTCGCTGCCGCCGTTGTGCTCGGCTTCGACGCGCGCGATGCTGCCCACGTGGTCGTCGGGCTCGATATCGATGATCCGCACACCCATGGTATTGCGTCCCTGACTGGTGATGTCGTCGGCGTGCATGCGGATCATCTTCCCCTTGGTCGTCACGACCAGGATGTCGTCTCCCTCGCGAACCTGGAGCATTCCGACCACCGAGCCGTTGCGGCCTTCGGTCTTGATGTCGATGATGCCCTTGCCCGCCCGCCCCTGGAGCCGGTACTCGTCCAGCGGCGTCCGCTTGCCGTATCCGCGCTCGGTAACCGTCAGCACGCTCGCGCCCTCCTGCATCACCTCGGCCGCGATGACCTGGTCGCCCTCCTCGACGTCGATTCCCCGGACGCCACCCGCCGTGCGGCCCATGGGGCGCACCTCGTCCTCCGGGAATCGGATGATCATGCCTTGCTTGGTCGAGAGCAGCACCTCGCGCTGCCCGTCGGTGCGGCGGGCCGCCATGACCTCGTCGCCCGGGTCAAGCGTGATGCCCAGAATGCCGCCCGCTCGCGGGTGGGAGAAAGCGCTGAGCTCGGTCTTCTTCACCGTGCCCTGCTTGGTAGCGAAGAGGATGTAACCTCCGGACTCGAAGTCGCGTACCGGCACGCAGGTCGCGACCTGCTCGCCCTCGGCCAGCGAGAGCACGTTGACCATGGCCTTGCCCTTGGCCATGCGCCCGCCCTCGGGGATCTCGTGGACTTTGAGCCAGTGCACCTTGCCCTTGTTGGTGAAGAAAAGAAGGTAGGAGTGCGTGGAGGCCACGAAGAGGTCCTCGACGATGTCCTCTTCCTTGGTCTCCATGCCCGTCACGCCCTTGCCGCCCCGCTTCTGGCTGCGGTAGGCCTCCACGTGCGTCCGCTTGATGTAGCCGGAGCGCGTGATGGTCACCACCATGTCCTCGTCGGCCAGCAGGTCTTCGATGGTGAGGTCGGCCGTTTCTTCCAGAATCTCCGTGCGCCGCTCGTCGCCAAACTCGGTCTTCAGCGCCTGGAGCTCGTCCTTGATAATGCCCATCAGCCGCTGCTCGGAGGCCAGGATGCCCTTGAGGTCGGCGATCAACGCCAGCGTCTGCTCGTGCTCCTCCGCGATCTTGTGGCGCTCGAGCTGGGTCAGGCGCTGCAGCCGCATGTCGAGAATCGCCTTGGCCTGGATTTCCGAGAGGTCCAGGCGGTTCATCAGGGCGTCCTTCGCCGCGTCCGGACTTTCGGCCTGCCGGATCAGACGGATGACCACGTCCAGGTGGTCGACGGCCTTGCGCAGGCCTTCCAGGATGTGGGCTTTTTCTTCGGCCCGCGCCAGGTCGTACTTGGTCCGCCGCGTAACCACTTCGCGCCGGAAGGTGACGAACTCCTGGAGCATCTGCTTGAGGTTGACCACCTGTGGCCGCCGACCCACCAGTGCCAGCATGATGATGCCGAACGTGCTCTGCATCGGGGTATGCTTGTAGAGTTGATTCATCACGATCTGCGGGAGCTCCCCGCGCCCCAGCTCCAGCACGATGCGAATGCCCTCGCGACTCGATTCGTCGCGCCGCTCCGAGATGCCTTCGATCTTCTTGTCTCGGATCAGCTCGCCGATCTTCTCGATCAGCGCCGACTTGTTTACCTGGTAGGGCAGCTCGGTGACGATGATGGCCTCCCGACCGCCCCGCATCTTCTCCACATGGGCCTTCGCCCGAAGCGTGATGATGCCGCGCCCCGTCGTATAGGCCTCCCGGATGCCCTGCCGGCCGTAGATATAGCCGCGCGTAGGGAAGTCGGGGCCCGGGACCGTTTCCATCAGCTCGTCGATGGTGACGTCGGGACTCTCGATGACTTTGACGAGAGCGTTCACGATCTCGGTGAGATTGTGCGGCGGAATATTCGTCGCCATGCCCACGGCGATCCCCGACGAGCCATTGACCAGGAGATTCGGCACCTTGGTGGGCAGGACCGTCGGCTCCCGTTCCTTCTCGTCATAGTTCGGGACGAAGTCGACGGTGTCCTTGTCAATGTCCGCCAGGAGCTCGTGGGCGATCTTGGCGAGCCGCGCCTCGGTATAGCGCATGGCCGCCGGCGGGTCACCGTCGATGGAGCCAAAGTTCCCCTGCCCGTCCACGAGCGGGTACCGCAGCGAGAACTCCTGGACCATCCTGACGAGCGCCTCGTAGATCGGCGAGTCGCCGTGCGGGTGGAACTTGCCCATGCAATCGCCCACCACGCGCGCACTTTTCTTGTACGGCCGATTCCAGTTGAGCCCGATCAGGTTCATCGTGTGCAGGACGCGGCGGTGAACGGGCTTGAGGCCGTCGCGGATGTCGGGAAGCGCCCGCCCGACGATCACGGACATGGCATAGTCGAGGTACGACTTCCGCATCTCCTCTTCGATCGGAACCGGTGTCTGGCGCTCAGGGCTCATACGGGACGGTCGGGCTCCTAGATGTCGAGGTTCACGACGTCGAGCGCATTCTTCTCGATGAACTCCCGGCGGGGCTCGACTGCATCGCCCATCAGCACCGTGAACATCTCGTCGGCCCCGACGGCGTCCTCCATGGTGACCTTGAGAAGGGTGCGGGTCTCCGGGTTCATCGTCGTCTCCCAGAGCTGCTCCGGGTTCATCTCGCCCAGCCCTTTGTACCGCTGGACGTCGTCCACCTCGTCCTTGGCGGCCGCCATGACCGTCCTCACCAGCTCGTCCAGGGTCTTGGTTTGCGCTTCCTTGCCCGAGCTGTCCACGACCGTGCAGGGCCCCTTGTGAAGGGCCGCGATCTCCGCGTGGCACTCAAAGAGCTGGGTATAGTCGGGAGACTTGAGCAGGTCGGGGCTGAATTGCACGGCCTGTGGTCCCTCGATGTGGATCGTCGTAGTGTCGCCGTTATCCCCGCCCGCGATTCGCCCCGACCAGCCGGGGAGCTCATTGGCCACATCCTGAACAGCCGCCGCGATCTCGGCATCGTGGACGCCGCGCTTGGTCGCCTTGAACTTCTTCCGGAGCAGCCCGTCCAGGATGGGACCCGGGACCCCGCGCCGGCAGAACTTGCCGAACAGCGTCCGGAATTCCAGCACCCTCTTGAGCGTCTCGAGGAGCGCCTCCTCGCGAAGCGGCTGGCTCTTACCCGGCACCTTGACGCTCGCCTTCGCGACCCACTGCTGAAGCAGGAACTCCTCCATCTCCCGCTCACTCATCAGGTATTTCTCGGAGCGGCCCTTCTTAACCTTGAACAGGGGCGGCTGGCCGATGAAGAGGTGCCCCGCCTCGATCACCGACACCATGTGACGGAAGAAGAACGTGAGCAGGAGCGTCCGGATGTGGGCGCCGTCCACGTCGGCATCGGTCATCAGGATGATCTTGTGGTAGCGAAGCTTGCTGACGTCGAACTCCTCGGGCCCGATTCCGGTGCCCATCGCCGAGATGAGGAGCCGGATTTCATTGTGGGACAGGACCTTGTCGTAGCGGGCCTTCTCGGCATTGATGATCTTGCCGCGGAGCGGAAGGACGGCCTGCGTCTTACGGTCCCGCCCTTGCTTGGCCGAGCCGCCGGCCGAATCTCCCTCGACCAGGAACAGCTCGCGGAACTGCGGCTCGCGCTCCGAGCAGTCGGCCAGCTTGGCCGACAAGCCCTCGTCATCCCGCCCGCTCTTGCGCGTGAGCTCTCTCGCCTTTCGGGCGGCTTCGCGGGCCTGCGCAGCGCGGACGCACTTGTCGGCGATCTTCCGCGCCGTCGCGGGATCCTCTTCAAAGGCTTCAGCCAGCCTGTCGTTGACGATCTGCTGGACCAGGCCCTTCACGTCGGTATTGCCGAGCTTCGCCTTGGTCTGGCCCTCGAACTGCGGATCGGGAATTCGCACCGACACGACGGCGGTCAGCCCCTCCCGGACGTCATCGCCGCTCACGTCCCCTTTGAAGGTCTTCAGATACCCCTGCGCCTTCGCATAGCTCGAGATCTGACTGGTCAGCGCGGCGCGGAAGCCGGTCAGATGGGTTCCGCCCTCTCGCGTGTTGATGTTGTTGGCGAACGAGAAGAGGCTCTCCTGGTACCCGTCGTTGTACTGCAGCGCCACCTCTACCTCGATGTCGCCCTTCTTCCCTTCGAAGAACAGCACCTTGGGATGGATGGGCGTCTTGTTCTGGTTCAGGTGCTTGATGAATTCAATGATGCCTCCCTTGTAGAGGAAGGTATGGGTACGCTCGTCGCGCTCGTCGGCAATGACGATCTTAAGGCCCTTGTTCAGGAAGGCCATCTCGCGCAGCCGATTCGAGAGCGTGTCGAAAGAGAAGGACGTCTCCTCGAAGATCTTCGGATCAGGCTTGAAGCGCACGATGGTGCCGTGCTTCGACGTCTTCTCGCCTGGCGTGAGTTCGCCCGTGGGCACTCCGGATTCGTAGCGCTGGGTCCAAACCTTCCCCTTCTGCCGGACCTCCACCTCGAGCCATTCGGAAAGCGCGTTGACCACCGAGGCGCCGACCCCATGGAGTCCGCCCGAAACCTTGTACGCCGAGTGCTCGAATTTCCCACCGGCATGGAGCTTGGTCAGGACCACCTCGACGCCCGACTGGCCTGTTTCGTGCATGTCCACGGGAATGCCGCGTCCATTGTCGCCGACGGAGCAGGAGCCGTCCGAGTGCAGGATGACCTTGATGCTGTCGCAGAAGCCGCCCATGGCCTCGTCCACGGCATTGTCGACCAGCTCATAAACCAGATGGTGGAGGCCATATGCGCCGGTGTCACCGATGTACATGGCCGGGCGCTTCCGGACGGCTTCGAGGCCCTCCAGGATCTTGATGTCCCGGGCGGAGTAGCCCTCGGGCATCAGGCCGCTCCTCTCGTAGCCGCCGGGGTCATGTCCGTTACTTGCCCTCCCCTCACCTCCCACCAGGCCGCCGTCCCGACATCGGGAAGGGCAGCATCGGCCGTGGTCAGAAACACTTGCCCCGCGCCCGCAATATGCTCGAGCACGCGTCTCTGCACCGCCGGATCCAGCTCGGACAGAGCGTCGTCGAGGAGAAGCACGGGGTTGCTCCCTACAGCCTCGGCCACGGGCCCGGCCTCGGCCAGCCTGAGCGCCAGCGCCATGAGTCGCTGCTGGCCTCGCGATCCGAACGTTCTCAGGTCCCGCCCGTCCACCTCGATCAACAGGTCGTCGCGATGAGGCCCGGACAGGGTCTGTCCCCGCCGCTGCTCATCCGCCAAGCGCCCCTCGAGTGCCTCAACGAAATTGGCTTCCGTCGGATTCGGCCCGAGGGCGCAACGGTACTCGAGGCGAACCTGCCCCTCTCCGGCCAGCTGCGGGTAGAGCCGGGCTGCCTCGGCCCCGAGGGAGGCGGCCGCGGTGCGCCGGCGGCTCAGCAGCTCGAGCCCGACCCGAACCAGCTGCTCATTCCACGGCGCAATCCGCTCTTTAAGGGTGGCCAGGTCGAGGCCGCCCTGGAGGAGGTGGTTCCGGCGGGCTAGGATTTGGCGATAGCGGTTCAGCGCCGTCAGGTGAGCCGGGTACAGCTTGCCCGCGAAGCCGTCCAGGAAATTCCGGCGCGCCTGGGGCCCATTGGTCAGAATCGCGAGATCCTGCCAGCCGAATGGGATTGCCCGAGCCCAGGCGCATCCCTCTCCAGAAACCATCCAGGCGCCGTCTTCCCGCTGGCTCACCATCCGCCGCAAGGGACGCGCGGTCTCCATCCGCCGGATCTGGCCCGTGACGACGGCGCCCGTGGAGTCCCAGTGGGGCAGCTCCGCCGGCTTGGCGCCTCGGAAGGAACGACCGACCAGCAGCAACGCGAGCCCCTCCAGGAGATTGGTTTTCCCCTGGGCATTGGGGCCCGTCAGGATATTGAGGCTTGAGGCTACTGTGAGGGAGAGGCTTCGGTAATTACGAAAATCGGAAAATTCTACCCATTCAAGATGCACCGATTTTCGCTCCCATGAGATGTCAAATCCTCATGGGCATGATAACACAGAGCGACCCCTCCTCCTCGAAGCTTTTGATCACTCCGGGGCTCAAACCGTCTTTCACTTCGAGCACGATCTGCTCGGCCGTCTGCGCGCCCAGCGCATCCAAGACGTAGCGTGAGTTAAACCCGATCGTGATCTCGTCGCCCGTGTACTGAACTTCCATCTGCTCCTCCGCCTCGCCAAAATCAGGGCTGTACGCGGCCAGCTTGAGCGTCCCTGGCCCGAGGACGAATTTCACCGGCTTGGTACGCTCCTCCGAGAGCACCGAGACCCGCCGTAATGCGGCCGTCAGAGCGCCACGCGACATCGTGATCCGATGCGGATGCGCTCGGGGCACGACCTGCTCGTAGTTCGGAAATGTTCCCTCGATCAGTCGCGCCATCAGCAGGACATTCGGCATCCGCATCATGAACTGGTTCTCGCTGATGGCAACTTGAACGTCCTCGCCCGAGCCCACGATGCGCGCGATCTCCTGGACGGCCTTCCGCGGGACGATCCCGGACACGCTAGATCCCCCCGCGGGCAGTGGCCGCACGGCCAGCGCCAGCCGGTGCCCGTCCGTCGCCACGAGTCGCAGCTCTTTCTCCTGCACGGCGAACAGCACGCCGTTGAGAGCATAACGGCTCTCATCATGGGAAATGGCAAAGGTGGTCTGGGCAAGCATGTCGCGGAGCATCTTGCCGTCCAGCGTGATCCAGCTCGCGGCCCCGCCATCGCCCACCGCTGGAAAGTCCTCAGGCGTCAGCCCGACCAGCTTGTAAGAGACTCCACCGCAGCGGAGAGCGACCCAGGCATTCTCCTGCACCTTGAGCGCCAAGGGAGCGGCCGGCAATTCCTTGACGATCTCCATCAGCTTCCGCGCCGAGATCGTAATGGCTCCCGGCGCGGCGACTTTCGCAGGTGCCGACACCCGCACTCCAACCTCCAAATCCGTCGCGGTCATCCGCACCGTCTCCCCCTGGGCCTCGAGCAGCACATTGGCCAGGATGGGCAGCGTCTGTCTGGGCTCAACAATGTTGTGCACCATCTGGAGCCCTCGGAGGAACGCATCACGGTCCACATGGACTTCCATAAGAATCTCCGTGTTTAGGGAGAGTAAACCACAAAACTCCGTCGTCGTAGCACTAGGCGGAGATGTGGGTAGCGCGTGGGAGCGGAAAAGCGATGGTGGCGGGGTGAGTTGGCCGGACCGCCGATGTGGACAGGGGCGTGGATGGAGCGACGGGAGGCGTGGATCACGAATTGATGCTCTGGGTAAGTGAGTCGATGGTCTTCTTGAATTTGGGATCCTCGCGGAGTAATCCCTGGATCTTGTCCACGGCGTGGAGGACGGTGGTATGGTCCTTGCCGCCGAAGGCGCGGCCGATCTCGGCCAGCGACTGATGGGTGAGCTGTCGGGCCAGGAACATCGCGATCTGCCGCGGGAGAGCGACGGTCTTGGTCCGATTCTTGGCGCGCATGTCGGACGGCTTGATCCCGAAGAATTCGGAGGCTTTCCGCTGGATGTGCTCGACCGTGATGATGCGGTCCTCCTCGCCCCAGAGCTCGGAGAGAACCTCCTGGGCCAAATCGACACTCATCTCGCGGCCGGTCAGCGAACAGAAGGCGATCATGCGGGTGAGCGAGCCCTCGATTTCCCGGATATTGGCCTTGATGCGGGAGGCGATGAGGTAGGCGACGTCGTCGGGGAGGCGGACTCGCTCGATTTCAGCTTTCTTCTTGAGGATCGCTACGCGGGTCTCGAAATCCGGCGGCTGGATGTCGGCGATCAGGCCCCACTCGAAACGGGAGCGAAGCCGCTCCTCGATTTCCGGGATCTCCTTGGGAGCGGAGTCCGAGGAGACGACAATTTGTTTCCGGGCCTCGTAGAGATCGTTGAACGTGTGGAAGAACTCCTCCTGGGTCCGCTCTTTGCCCGAGATGAACTGGACGTCGTCGATCAGCAGGAGGTCAATGGTGCGGTACTTGGCGCGGAACTCCGCGGTGCGGTCGTAGCGGATGGCATTGATGAGGTCGTTCGTGAACCGCTCCGAGGAGAGATAGAGCAGGCGCATCGCGGGATAGAGGCGCGCGATTTCGTGGCCGACGGCGTGCAGGAGGTGCGTCTTGCCCAAGCCGACGCCGCCATAGATGAAGAGCGGGTTGTACGCCTTGGAGGGCAGCTCCGCGACCGCCTGACAGGCCGCCTGGGCGAACTGATTGGAGTTGCCGACGACGAACGACTGGAACGTGTAGCGGGAGGACAGCCCGGTTGGAAGCGCCGTGGGGGACGGATCAGTGGCCGCGACGGCGATGGGCCGCCCCGTGTCTCGGTCGACGTCGATGAGCACGCGCGGATTTCCGCCGAGGACGTCGCGGGCCGCGGTTTCCAGGGCCTGCACGTGGTGCTGAGCCAGCCAATCGCGCGCGAATTGACTGGGCGCGAGAATTCGCACGAGATCACCGTCGAGGGCCGCGAGCCGGCAGGGGCGGAGCCAGGAGTCCAGTGCTGTTTCAGGGATCTTGCCCTCAAGTGCCCCGAGGAGGCGTTTCCACAAAGAGTCAAGCATTTCCAATACCTTGAGCGGGGCCCAGCCGGAGAGTTACACACAGAGTTATCCACAGGTGTGGATAACCATGAGCGCTTCGGCTGGGCTGGCTATATGGGTCGGCGCTGCGGCGGACCGGGTCGCAACCTGTCATCGTCTCAACCGACTACGAACGGGGAAGAGCTCGCCCCGCGTTTCGCTCCTCACCAAGAGCGCCGGCCAGCCCGGCCTCACTGCGCGGAGTGCGTGGGAGTTCGGACCTTATCATGCGGGGTTCACCATCGCAAGGGGTTGCGTGCCTTGACTTGGTATAGAGCGCTCAGTAGACTACGGAGGTTCTCCGACCGAGAGGAGGAGTTCCTCCATGAAGCGGACATTTCAACCGAATGTGCGTCGCCGGAAGAAGACGCACGGCTTCCGCGAGCGAATGAAGACGCAGGGCGGAAGGAAAGTGCTTAAACGGCGGCGCGCGAAGGGACGCAAGCGTCTCGCCGTCTAGCCAGCGTGACCCGCCACCGCGGCGCAGCGCTGTCGCTCCCTCGCCACGAACGACTTCGGCACGCCGGTGACATCCAGGCGGTTTTCCAGCAGGGCAAGCGGGAAGAACAACCGGGCTTCGTCCTGCTCTGGCGCGTCGGGGACGGAGGACCCAAGGTCGGCTTTGCCGTCAGTCGACAGGTGCGGGGCGCGGTGAGCCGTAACCGCGCGCGGCGTAGGCTGCGAGAGGCCTACCGGCGACAGCGCTCGGCGCTGCCCAACAAGGTCGAGATGATGTTTGTGGCGCGTCCTGTCGCATTGAGCCGGGCCTTCGGCGACCTGATGGCTGATATGCGGCGGGCGATCGCCGCCGTGACGCGCGCGGCGCGGGGTGAGGCGTGAACGGCGCCGCCGGCCGGGCCGCGGCCTTCCTCGTACGCGGTTATCAATTGCTGCTGCGGCCGCTGCTACCGGCGGTGTGCCGCTTCGAGCCCAGTTGTTCGGAATATGGGCGGCAGGCTTTGAGTGCGCATGGGCTGCTGCGCGGAGGATGGCTGACCGCGAGGCGCGTCGCTCGTTGCCATCCGTGGCAGGCGGGCGGCTATGATCCGCCACCGCCGGCGAAAGCGAAAAGACGGGAGAACTCGGGAGCCTAATGGAGAAGCGGGCGATTTGGGCCGCCATGTTGATGGTGGCCGTTTTATTGATCTATCAGATCTTGTTTGTCCAGCCGCCGGACACCAAGCCCGTTGCGCCACCTCCGCAGAAGACCGAGAGTCCCGCGCCGGGACCTGCTGGACCGCCCCCCGGAGCCGTCGCGCCAACGCCCACGCCGCCCAGCGCCGTCCCTCCCCTGCCCGCCAAGGGCGTCACCACGGTCCCCGACCGCGTGGCGGTGATCGAAACGCCGCTCTACCGGGCCGAGATTACCACCCAGGGGGGCCAGGTCAGGAAATGGGAGCTCAATTATCGGGGCCAGAAGCCATTGGTTGCCCCAGGATTGCTTGCCTCCCGGGGGCTCGAGGTGGTGCGGGCGGGACAGGCCCCTCGCCCGCTCGCATTCATGCTGTCCGGAGACTCGATCCAGCTCAGCAAGGAGCGGCCTGAGGGAGAGCTCCGGATGGTGGGCGAGGACGGATTTGGGCTGCGCATTACCCAAACGCTTCGATTCCGGGCCGACAACTACCTGATCGAGCAGGACATCAAAGTCGAAAATCGCCACAGCGTGGCCCAGAGCGCCCAGATCCTGATCCCCTGGAGAGCGCCGATCGAGCTGCCCAAGGACGTCACGGAGGCGTTTCAGGGGCAGCACCCCATTCGATTCGCTCAGATGACCCAAGGCGCGGTGCAGCGCGAAGCTCTGGCGAAGATCGGGGATAGAGCCGGCGATGGGCAGTGGGTGGCACTCGAGAGCGAGTGGTATCTGGCCGCCCTGATCCCGCGAAGCCCGGGCTTCCAATTGGTGGAGACCAAGCTGAGCGAGTCCAAGCCTGAGCAAGCCAAGCCGGTCGAGCTGGCCCAAGTCGCGCTGCGAGCGCCCCTGCCCCAGCTACAGCCCGGCCAGGCGTGGGAGGGTCGCGCGGAGCTCTATCTCGGGCCCAAGGAGCATGACCGGCTCAAGGCCATCGGAGTAGGCCTCGAGAAATCGATTTTCTTCGGCGGCTTCCCCATGCCCCAGGCCTATGGCGGCCTGCCGATGGAATGGCTCGCGGTGCCCATTCTCTGGCTGCTGAATCTCTTCTTCACCTACACGCGCAACTACGGCGTGGCGATCATCCTGCTCACGATCATCACCAAGGTTGTGTTCTTCCCGCTCACGGTGAAGAGCATGACCTCGATGAGATCGATGCAGGCGCTGCAGCCCCAGATCAATGCGCTTCGGTCTAAATACAAGAGCGACCCGCAGCGCCTCCAGCAGGAGACCATGGCGCTGTACCGCGAGCACAAGGTGAACCCGCTGGGCGGCTGCCTGCCCATGATCGTCCAGATTCCGATCTTCTATGCGCTCTACGTCGCGCTCTCAGTGGCCGTCGAGATGCAGAACGCGCCGTTCATCGACCTGGGCACGCTGCCAAAATGGTTTCCGTGGCTCGGTGGGCACTGCGTCTGGATCTGCGACCTGGCGGCGCACGATCCGACCTACGTGCTGCCGATCCTGATGGGCGTCTCGATGTTCGTGCAGCAGAAGATGACGCCGGTGATGGGCGATCCGCGCCAGGCGAAGATGATGCTCTTCATGCCCGTCGTGTTCACCTTCATGTTCTTGAATCTGCCCTCGGGGCTCGTGCTCTACTGGACGCTTTCCAACGTGCTCCAGATCGCGCAGCAGAAGTATATGGAACGGGGCGCCAAGGTCAGCAAGGTGCCCGTTCGCTCCGGCAAGAAGGCGTGACCGTAGCGCTCGCGATTTCTGGCCTCGCCCCATCCGCTGCCGTTGTTTCCGTCCTCGCCGGCCAAGCCGCCGAGTAGCGGTGGCCGCCGCTCAGCGCGACCCCCTCGCTCCGCTCACCGACACCATCCGCGCCGTGACCGGGCGCGCGGCATCCGCGGCGGAGCGCGAACGGTTCTCTCGCTACCTCGACCTTCTGCTCGCCTGGAATCGCGTACATCGCATGACCGCCCTCGACTCACCGGCGGCGATCGGTCGCGTTCTCTTCCAGGATTCTCTCTTGCTGCTTCCCCTGCTTCCCGATGGTGGGATCAAGGTGGTGGACATCGGTGCCGGCGCCGGAATACCGGGGATCCCGCTGCGCATCGTCGAGCCCAGGATCCAGCTCACGCTCATCGAGGCCAAGAGGAAGCGGGTGTCATTCCTTTCAACTCTCAAGCGAGAGCTGGACCTCGGGGATGTAGAAGTTCTCGAAGGGCGGGCCGAGGTGATCATCAAGCAACATCCTGAAAAATCAGGCTTTTTCGACGTTGCGCTTTCTCGTGCTATTGCTCAGACTCGGACCTTCCTTGCCGCAGTCGCTGAGTATCTGAAGCCTGGAGGTATTTTCATCGCGCCCGGGCCTCCTAAGCCTGGGAAGCTGCCGGCGATGCCGCCGACCCTCGCCGCTCGCTGGGAGACGGTCCCCTTCTCCGCTCTTGGGCTAAAGAGATCCTTCCTCATAGCCTCTCGGAAATCTTGAGCTTTCCTGGACCCTAGAGTATTGTTTCACGTGGAACGAGGCTTGAACCCGTACTCAAAACGTTCCACGTGGAACACCAGGAGGCTAAGTGGGCCGAACCATTGCTGTTGTTAATCAAAAGGGCGGAGTGGGAAAGACGACCACGGCGGTAAATGTAGCGGCCGGACTTGCCCTCGCTGAGAAGAAGACGCTCTTGGTCGACCTTGATCCCCAAGGCAATGCGACTACCGGCCTCGGGGTGAACAAGAATACTCTCTCTCGCACCATCTACCATGTGCTCCTCGAGGGTATTCCACTCAAGGACGCGGTCTTGGATACGAGCCTGAGCTTTCTGTCAATAGTGCCGGCCGACATCGATCTGGTAGGGGCCGAGATCGAGCTCGTAACAGTCAACGATCGCGAGCGCCGTCTTGAGCGGGCTCTCTCGCCGGCCAAGGAAGACTATGATTATGTGATCGTCGACTGCCCGCCTTCTCTGGGTTTGCTTACGCTGAATGCCCTGGCGGCCGCTGACTCCGCCCTTGTTCCGCTCCAGTGCGAGTATTACGCTCTGGAGGGTCTGGCCCATATTCTCAAGACCATCAGCCTCGTGCGGGAACGGCTGAATCCCCACCTCAAAGTCGAAGGCATCGTGCTCACCATGTTCGATGGCCGAACCAGCCTCGCCGCCCAAGTGAAGGCCGAAGTACACCAACATCTTGGCGGCCAGGTCATGACCACGATCATTCCCCGCAATATCCGGCTCACCGAAGCGCCGAGCTATGGCAAGCCGATTATGCTCTACGACCTCCGCTCATCCGGGGCAACGGCCTATCTCGAGCTCACCAAGGAGGTGCTGGCCCATGGCTAACCGACACGGATTGGGTCGTGGACTCGGGGCGCTGCTCTCCTCTACTCCCGAGTCAGGCCCTGCCACCTCGATAAGCGAGCTGCCGATTGAATCGATCAGCCCCAATCCGAGGCAGCCCAGAAAAGACTTTAATGACAAAGGGTTACACGATCTAGCCGCCTCATTTCGCCAAACTGGGGTTCTCCAGCCCGTGGTGGTTCGACGGCGAGGGACAGGCTACGAGCTCATTGTGGGCGAGCGGCGGTGGCGGGCCGCCAAGCTTGCCGGCTTGACTCATATCCCGGCGGTGGTGCGCGAGAGCACGGATGCCCAGAGCCTTGAATTGGCCCTGGTCGAGAATCTGCTGCGCGAAGACCTGAACCCGATGGAGGAGGCGGAGGCCTATCAACGGCTTCTGGCCGAATTCGGCTGGACGCAGGAAGAGCTCGCCCAGCGCGTGGGTCGCGACCGGAGCAGCATCGCCAACTGCCTGCGGCTGCTCAAGTTGCCCGAGCTGATCCAGGCCGATTTGCGGTCCGGCCGGCTCACGATGGGGCATGCGCGCGCGCTCCTGTCCCTCCCCTCGCCTGCCGATCAGCTCAGGCTGCGCGAGGAGATCCTGGCCCACTCATGGTCCGTGCGCGCCACTGAGGAAGGCGTGCAGCTCAAGCGCAGTAAGCCCGCGCGGCGCCAGCTTCGTCGCTCTCCGGAACTCGCGGCTGTCGAGAACGCGCTTCGCTCGGCGCTGGCGACCCGCGTGCGCCTCATCGGCAGCGAGCGCTCGGGCCGGATCGAGATCGCCTACACATCGCGCGAGGAGCTGGATCGCCTCACCGAGCTGATCACTTCCGGCCGGGCGTAAGATCGAAAGCGTGGCGGGAACTCCATGAGCGAGCGGATTGTCGTCGGCATGAGCGGCGGGGTGGACTCCTCCGTCGCGGCGGCTCTGCTCGTCGAGCAAGGGCACGACGTGGTGGGCGTGACGCTGCGTGTGTGGCCGTGGCGCGAGCCGGACGAGGCCGCTCGTCGTTTCGGGAGCTGCTGCTCGCCCGAGACGGTGGACGACGCGCGCCAGGTCGCGAGCCGGCTCGGGATTCCCTATTACTTGCTCAATAGCGAGCGGGAATTCGACGAGACCGTCATCGAGGAGTTCGCCCGTGAGTACGAGGCCGGCCGGACGCCGGTGCCCTGCGTGTCCTGCAACCGCGACGTCAAGTTCGGCTCGCTGCTCCGTCGCGCTCGAGCGTGGGACGCGGTGGCCGTCGCCACGGGCCATTACGCGCGGATCAGCCACGATGAGAAGTCGGGGCGCTATCTGCTCTGGCGGGGCCGCGATCCGCACAAAGACCAGTCCGATTTTCTCTGGCCGCTCAGCCAGTCGCAGCTGGCCGCGGCGCGCTTTCCCGTGGGCGACCTGAGCAAGGAGGAGGTCCGCGCCAAAGCGCGGGCCTTAGGCCTGGTCACGGCCGACAAGCCCGAAAGCCAGGAGATCTGCTTCATTCCGGACGACGATTATCGGGGATTCCTCCGTCGCCGCGTCCCACGGGCGTTCCGCCCCGGCCCCATCGTGGACGGACAGGGGAATGTCCTCGGCGAGCATGGCGGCCTGGCCAATTACACGGTGGGCCAGCGCCGGGGCCTGGGCCTGGCCGGGACACGGCCGCTCTATGTCACGACGCTTGATCCCGAGCGCAATACGGTAGTGGTGGGTGGGGCTGACGAGGTCGAGGTGAAGTCCCTGTGGGCCGAGCAGGTGAATCTGATCTCCATCGAGGCGCTTGATGAGCCTATCGAGGTCATAGCGAAGATTCGGCATAGCCATATACCGGCCGCCGCCTTCCTGTCGCCGGTAGGGCAGGGGTGGGTCCGGGTCGACTTCGCCGTCGCCCAGCGTGCGCCTGCGCCTGGACAGTCCGTCGTCTTCTATCGGGATGATCTCGTCATTGGCGGCGGGGTCATTGCCCGTCGCGGTCCCGATGCCCCTTGACAGTTTTCGAAAGCGCGTGATACTTCTGTAGCGTTTGTTCCTTATTTCACAAAATCTCGTTTCGAGGCCGGAGAATTCACCATGAGTCGGGTCCTCGCCATCGCTGCGCTCCTGCTCGGACTGCTGCCGTCTCTAGCGCTCGCCTCGGAGGGTGGAGGCCTCATCAACCTGGACAAGTCGCTCATCATCCAGGTGGTGAATTTCGGCCTGCTGCTCTTCCTCCTCGCCAAGCTACTCTACCGCCCGCTCGTAGGGAAGATGGAAGAGCGGGCCGAGGCCATCCGGAAGTCCCTCGACGAAGCCCAGGCCGCGCGCGCCGAGGCCCAGCGTGAGCGCGAAGAGCACGCGGGAAAGATCCAGGCCGCGCACGCCGAGGCGCAGGCCATCCGCGCCGCCGCCCTCAAGGAGGCCGCCGAAGAGCAGCGCCGGCTGGTCGAGGCGGCGCGCGCCGAAGCGGCGCGCCTCGTGGAATCGGCCCGCGCCGAAATGAGCCAGGATATCCGCCGCGCGAGGCAGGAGCTGCGCCAGGAGGTGAGCGAGCTCGCCACCTCCATCGCCGAGCGCCTGATCAAGAAGAGCCTCCGGGACGAGGACCACCGCCGGATCGTCGCCGACGCCATCGCGCGCGTCGAGAAAGTCAGCTGATTCAATGCGGGCGAGGGAAGCCACCGCGCGGCGCTACGCCAAGGCGCTGCACATGATCACGCGGGAGGCCGCGTCGGCCCCGGCGGTGGGCGCCGAGCTGGACGCGTTCCTCGGCGCCGTCGGCAGCGACCCTGAGATCCGCGATGTGCTCACGCGGCCCTGGATCAAGCCCGCGGATCGGCGCGGCATCGCCGTCGCCCTCGCGAAGAAGGCCGGGTGCGGGAAGCTCGTCCAGGACTTCGTCGGCCTCGTCGCGGAGCGCGGGCGCATCGATCACCTTGGCGAGATCACCGAGGCATACCGCGTCCTCCTGGACGAGGACCTCGGGCAGGCCCGGGCGCGGGTGCGCTCGGCGGTGGCGCTCACCGAGGAGGAGAAGCGGCAGCTCGCCGCGCGCCTCGAGCGGGCGCTGGACAAGCGCATTCTCGTCGAAGAGCAGGTGGATTCCACGCTCCTGGGCGGCTTCATCGCGCAGGTCGGCAGTCTCATTCTCGACGGCAGTCTCGACGGGCAGCTGGCGCGGATGCGCGAGCGGCTGGCAAGGGGATAGCACATGATCAAGGCGGAAGAGATCAGCGAAATCATCAAGCGTCAGCTCCAGGGCTATGAGGCCGAGATCGACCTCAAGGAAGCCGGGCGCGTCATCGAGGTGGGCGACGGCATCGCCCGCATCTACGGCCTCGAGAAGGCCTTGTCCGGCGAGCTGCTCCAGTTCCCGGGCGACGTCTTCGGTCTCGTGCTCAACCTCGAAGCCGACAACGTGGGCGCCGTGCTCCTGGGCGCCGACACCAAGATCAAGGAAGGCGACCCCGTCACCCGGACCAAACGCATCGCCCAGGTGCCCGTCGGAGAGGCGCTCGTCGGGCGCGTCGTCAATGCCCTCGGCCAGCCGGTGGACGGCAAGGGGCCCATCGAGACCAAGGAGTTTCGGTCCATCGAGCGTTACGCTCCGGGCGTGGTGGACCGGCGTGGGGTCAAGGAGCCGCTGCAGACGGGCCTCAAGGCCATCGACGCCATGATCCCCATCGGGCGCGGCCAGCGCGAGCTCATCATCGGAGACCGCGGCACCGGCAAGACCGCCATCGGCGTGGACACGATCATCAATCAGAAGGGGCAGGGAGTGTACTGCTTCTATGTCGCCATCGGTCAGAAGCGGTCCACCGTGGCGCAGGTGGTAAAGGTGCTCGAGGACACCGGCGCCATGGCCTACACCACCGTGATCCTCGCCTCGGCCTCCGAATCCGCGCCGCTGCAGTACATCGCCCCGTACGCGGGCTGCGCCATGGGCGAGTACTTCCGCGACTCCGGCCGTCACGCTCTCTGCATCTACGACGACCTGTCCAAGCATGCGACGGCGTACCGGCAGCTCTCACTGCTGCTGCGGCGGCCGCCCGGGCGTGAGGCGTATCCCGGCGACGTCTTCTACCTGCACTCTCGACTGCTCGAGCGGGCGGCCAAGCTCAATGACGAGCTCGGCGGCGGCTCGCTGACCGCGCTGCCGATCATCGAGACCCAGCTGGGCGACGTGTCCGCCTATATCCCGACCAACGTGATCTCCATCACCGACGGGCAGATCTATCTGGAGTCGGACCTGTTCTTCTCCGGCATCCGTCCCGCCGTGAACGTCGGCCTGTCAGTCTCCCGGGTCGGCGGATCCGCCCAGATCAAGGCGATGCGCCAGATCGCCGGCAAGCTGCGGCTCGATCTCGCCCAGTTCCGGGAGCTGGCGGCCTTCGCCCAGTTCGGCTCCGACCTCGACAAGGCCACGCAGCAGCAGCTCGCCCGCGGCCAGCGGATGGTGGAGGTCCTCAAACAGAAACAGTACGTGCCGCTGCCGATCGAGCGGCAGATCGCGATCATCTTCGCGGGCACCCAGGGCCTGCTGGACGATGTGCCGGTGGACCAGGTCCCGTCGTTCGAGGAGTTCTTCTTTCCGTATATCGACCGCACGCACGCCCAGCTTCTCGCCGACATCGCCAACAAGAAGGAGCTCCACGACGATTTGCGCGACGGACTGACGAAAGCGATCACCGACGCCAAGGCCGAGTTCATGGCCTCGCGGGGCATCAAGGCCGCGTAGCGCGCGAGCTCCATGGCCACGCTCAGGGATATCCGGCGCAGGATTCGCTCGGTCGAATCCACCCAGAAGATCACCCGCGCCATGAAGCTGGTGGCGGCGGCCAAGCTCCGCCGGGCCCAGGAGCGCATTCTGGAGGCGCGGCCGTACGCGCTCAAGATGGCCGAGCTGCTCGCCAATCTCGTCGCGCGGGCGGGAACTGAAGCGCATCCGCTCCTGGCGCGGCGCACGACGGGACGCAGGCGGCTTGTCATCATCACCGCCGACAAGGGTCTCTGCGGCGCGTTCAACTCGAATATCCTTCGCGCTTCGCTCGCCTTCTTGCGTGAAGGCGGCGAGACCGATCTGACCCTGGTCGTGGTCGGCAAGAAGGCGCGAGACTTCTATCGCCGGCGGCAGTGGTCGGTGAAGTCCGAGATGCTGGGCTTCTTCGACCGGCTCGCCTATGCCCACGCCCAGGAGCTTTCGGGACAGCTCATGCAGGACTACCTGGCCGGCGAGGTGGATGAGGTGCACCTCATCTATAACGAGTTCCGGTCGGTAGCGGTCCAGCGTGTCCGCCGGGAGCGGCTGCTGCCCATCGAGGCGGCCGAGGCGAAAGAGGGGCAGACGGCGGGGGACTATATCTACGAGCCCAGCCCGGAGGCCATCCTTGCCGCGCTCCTGCCTCGCCATGTCACCACCCAGGTGTTCCGCGCGCTCATGGAATCGGTGGCGGGCGAGCACGGGGCGCGGATGACCGCGATGGAGGCGGCGACCAAGAACGCGAAGGAGATGATCGGGGTGCTGACCATCCAGTACAACAAGGCCCGCCAGGAGCGCATCACCAAGGAGCTGCTGGATATCGTCGGCGGCGCCGAGGCGCTCAGGCAAGCCGTCGAAGCGTGAGCCGTGCGATGACTGACCAAAGGAGTTCGGAATGAATCAGGGCAAGATCGTTCAGGTGATCGGGCCGGTGGTGGACGTGGAGTTCGAGCCGGGCAAGCTGCCCGCGATCTACAATGCCCTGGAGGTGCCGGGCGCGGGCAGCACCGACATCTTCGCGTACTCCTCCAAGCTCGTTCTCGAGGTGGCGCAGCATCTCGGCGAGAGCCAGGTGCGCGCCGTCGCCATGGCGGCCACCGACGGGCTCATCCGCGGCATGCCCGTGGTCGATACGGGCCAGCCGATCACCATCCCGGTCGGGAATGAAACCCTTGGCCGCATCCTGAACATCACGGGCGAGCCCGTGGACAAGGCCGGGCCCGTCAAGACGGGCAAGAGCTATCCGATTCATCGGCCGGCGCCGTCTTTCGAGCAGCAGTCCACCAAGGTCGAGATGTTCGAGACCGGGATCAAGGTCGTGGACCTGCTCGAGCCGTATACCAAGGGCGGGAAGACCGGCCTGTTCGGCGGGGCAGGTGTCGGCAAGACCGTGCTGATCATGGAGCTGATCAACAATATCGCCAAGCAGCACGGCGGCATCTCCGTCTTCGCCGGAGTGGGGGAGCGCACCCGCGAGGGCAATGACCTTTGGAATGAGATGAAGGAGTCGGGCGTGATCGAGAAGACCGCCCTCATCTTTGGCCAGATGACCGAGCCGCCCGGCTCCCGCCTCCGAGTGGCGCTGACGGGCGTGACCTCGGCCGAGTACTTCCGTGACGAAGAGGGGCAGGACGTCCTGCTTTTCATCGACAATATCTTCCGCTTCACCCAGGCGGGATCTGAAGTCTCGGCGCTGCTGGGCCGCATGCCCTCGGCCGTGGGCTACCAGCCGACACTGGGCACCGAGATGGGCGCTCTGCAGGAGCGGATCACCTCGACCAAGAAGGGCTCCATTACCTCGGTCCAGGCCATCTACGTGCCCGCCGATGACATCACCGATCCCGCGCCGGCCACCGTGTTCGCCCATTTGGATGCGACCACGGTGCTGTCCCGCCAAATCGCCGAGCTGGGCATCTATCCGGCCGTCGATCCGCTGGCCTCGACGTCGCGGATCCTCGACCCCGTGATCCTGGGCGCCGAGCATTACCAGACGGCCCGCGCGGTGCAGTCCACGCTGCAGCGCTACAAGGACCTGCAGGACATCATCGCCATCCTCGGTATGGAGGAGCTCTCCGACGAAGACAAGCTGATCGTGTCGCGCGCGCGGAAGATTCAGCGCTTCCTCTCGCAGCCGTTCTCCGTGGCGGAAGCGTTTACGGGCCAGCAGGGACGGTATGTGAAGCTGGGCGACACGATCCGCGGGTTCAAGGAGATCGTCGAGGGCAAGCACGACGACCTGCCGGAGCAGGCCTTCTACATGGTGGGCGGCATCGACGAGGCGGTGGAGAAGGCCCGGAAGATGCGCGAGGTGAAGTAGCCCCGATGCGCTTCGAGCTCGCGACGCCCATTCGGCAGCTCGTCTCCACCGAGGTCGACGAGGTGGTGGCCCCCGGCTCGGAGGGATACTTCGGCGTCCTGCCGGGGCATGCGCCGTTTCTGACGACACTCGGCTGCGGCGAGGTCATCTACCGGCAAGGGCGCGACGAGCGGCACCTCGCGGTCGCCGGAGGATTCGCTGAGGTGAGCAATGATCGCGTGATCATCCTGGCGGAGCATGCCGAGCGTCCCGGGGAGATCGATCGCGACCGCGCCGAGCGGGCCCGCCAGCGCGCCGAGCAGCGTCTCGCGGGCCGGAGCGCCCGCGGCCCGGAGGAAGACATTGACTACAGCCGGGCCCTCACCGCGCTTCAGCGCGCCCAGACGCGGCTGCAGGTCGCAAGCAAGAACGGCCGCTAGCGGCTCTCTCCGGGGCGCTCTTGCCCCGGCTTCTGCCCTGGCCGAGGTGCAATCGGCGGGGCGGCCTGCACTGTTCCGGGGGCAGGCTCTCGAGTCACCGCTCCCTCATTCGCAGATTTCCCGCGCTTTCCCGCTGTGGCACGTCCCTCGCATTGCCGGGACGGCATGACGACCATCCTCGTGGCCGACGACGAGCCCGCCATCCTGGAGCTCGTTCGCTTTACGCTCGAGGACAACGAGGTGCGGGTGATTACCGCCGTGGATGGCGACGCCGCGCTCGCGCTGGCGCGGGCGCTGCGCCCGGACCTCGCGCTGCTCGATGTGCAGATGCCGCGGCTCAACGGCCTCGAGGTGTGCCGGCGGCTCCGGCAGTCCCCGGACGGCATCGCCATGCGCATCGTCATGCTCTCCGCCGCCGGTCAGGCCGCGGATCGCGCCCGGGGATTCGCCGCCGGCGCCGATGAGTACCTGACCAAGCCCTTCTCGCCGCTGGCGCTGCTCACGCTGGTCCGCGCACTCCTTCCGGAGGCGCCGGTATGGCCGGAGAGGTAGCGCTCTCGCAGGCCCTGTCCTATGCGCGCGACCTCAAGTCGCTGTACGAAGCCTCGCTCGGACGCGAGCGCGAGCTCACGCGGACCCACGACCGACTTCGCGCGGCCTATCAGCAGTCCCTCCAGTACGCCGTGGACCTGAAGAAGACCTACCGGCGGCTGCAGGGCGCGATCTTTCAGAGCCTGCTGGGATTGGCCAATGCGCTGGAGGCCAAGGATCCGTACACCCGCGGCCACTCCGAGCGCGTGGCGCGGCTCGCGCGGCGCATCGCACTGGACGCGGGACTCGAGGGCGGTGCGGTGGAGACCATCGCCCAAGCGGGCTTGCTTCACGACCTCGGCAAGATCGGCGTGCCGGAAGGCATTCTTCGGAAGCCGGGCCCGCTCTCGGATGACGAGTGGGAAGTCATGCGGCGCCATCCGGTGGCGGGCGCCCAGATCGTTGCGCCGCTCGAATTCTTTGACGAGGGCGCGAGGATCGTCCTCCATCACCATGAGCGGCTCGATGGCAGCGGCTATCCCGACGGCCTCCGCGGCGAGTCGATTCCGCTGGGTGCCCGGATCGTGGCCGTCGCCGATGTCTACGATGCCCTGACCTCGGACCGCCCCTATCGCGCGCGACTTTCGCACGGCGAAGCGCTCGAGCGACTTCTGGGCGAGGCCGGCCGGACTCTCGATGAGCGCCTGTCCGTGATGTGCGTGGAGGCCCTGGCCGATGCTGCTGCTGAGCGCTCGCTTTGAGCCGTCGCGGAGCACGCCCGCGAGCTCGGTCGCGACGGCTTGCTGGCTCGCTGCCGCGGGAGGAATCACGCTCACCACCGCGGCGCTGACGGTCGACTTGACCCAAGGCCTGCCGAACCGGCTGGGCTGGGCGGCGGCGGGCGCGGCGGTCCATGCCACGTTCTTCGCTCTGGGCTGGATCCTCGCCACCGAGGGCGCCCCGGGATGGCGGCGGCCTGCGCTGGCTGTAGCCGCGGCGCTGCTGTCGGCCTCGATCGCCGGACGTCTCAGCCCATTGGGAGCGCTCGCCTACACGCTCGTCCCGCCGCTCGTCGTGTTCCTCGCCGGCAACCGTGTCGAGTTTGGGCGGATGGGAGTCACCTGGCCCCACGGCCTGCGATCGGTAGCCGCAGGAGTGGGCGTCGGCGGGTTCCTCGGCTTTCATCTCCTGCTTTCCTCATCGCTCACGTTCGGCTATGCGGTGCGCCTCGCGAGCTTGGCGGAATACGTGGCGGCCATCGCCTACGATGTCGGCGCCAATGCGCTCACCGCCGAGTGGCTCTTCCGGGGCGCGCTGTTCTCGCGCTGGTGGCGGCGCTGGCGATTCTGGCCGGCGGCCGGCCTTACCACGGCGCTGGCGGTGATGCGCTATCTCCTCGATCCGGCCTTGCCCTCGGCGACGGAAGTCCGGGCCGGCGCCGTCTTCTATACGGCGCTCCTGGGATTGGGCTGCTGTGCTCTACGATCGTGGAGCGGCAGCCTGCTTCCCGGCTACGTGGCGACCCTGACGTTCTTCGCCGCCTACCGTCTTCTGGCAGTGTGATCTGGGTGCAGCTTCTGCTCGTGGCCCTCATCGTCGGAGGAATGGCCGCCGACGGGTCAGGCCCTCCCTCAGCGCTCCGGCACCTCCTCCTCGTGCCGACCCTCTGGGCGGCTCTGGGCTCGGGCGCGGTGGGCGGCGCCTTGATTGGCCTGGGCGCCGGCCTCCTTCAGGCTCCTCTGGTCCTGCCGGCCATCGAGAGGACGGGGCTCAGCTCGGCAACAATCGACGGCTTGGTGTCCCTGGTGACTCCGGTCGTATTCGGTTGGCTCGTCGGCCGACTCGTGGACGAATCAAGGGCCCATACCGTCAGGCTCCGAGCCGTGCTCCAGATTCAGCGCAGCCTTGGCGGCGAGGCTCCGCTCGAAGAACGGTTGGAGGCTGTCGCCGAAGGCGTGCGGGCGGCGCTTGGCGCCGAGCGCGTGGGGCTGGTCATTGGGAGCGCCGACGCCCAGATATCGGGATGCGCCCCGCCGGGCTCAGCCTACGATGAGCGCTCGGCTGCCGGCTTTGCGCTGCGCACGGGCCAGGCGGTCTCGATCGAGGACCTAGGCCTCGACCCGCGTCTCGCGCCCGGAGCCCCAGCCGCTTCGATCCCGCTCCGCGGCTTGGTCCTTCCGCTCGATGCCGGGGCTGGCCCCGTCGGGGCCATGGCCGTCGAGCGGGCAGGGGACTTAGGACCGGCCGCGCGCGTGGCGGCTGAGGAGATGGCTATGCACCTGACGCTGGGCATCGAGAATGCCCGCCTCACCGTGAGGCAGCGGCGCTTCAGTGAGGAGCTGGAGCATAAGGTGGCGGCCGCCACCGCGAGGCTCAGAGAGCTGGATGAGGCCAAGAGCGAGTTCCTCTCCGTTGTGTCTCATGAGCTGCGCACGCCGCTCACCGCCCTGCAAGGATTCACCGAGCTGCTGCTCTCGCGGCCGGTGCCGCCCGAGCAGGTCCGCCGTTTTCTGAGCCATCTCCACGTCGAAGCCCAACGGCTGGGCCGCATCGTCGCCGAGCTGCTCGACCTCGCGCGCATCCAGGCGGGGCGGGCCCTCGAGCTGCGAAAGGACCGCGTGGACCTCAATGAGCTCCTGGAGCGAAATGTCGAGCTCTTCGCCTCGGAGCACCGCAGCCATCGCTTCCTCTGGGCGCCGTGTGCCCCGGCGCTCGCCGTCGAGGCCGACCGGGATGCCGTGGATCGCATGGTGAAGAACCTGCTCTCGAACGCCGTGAAATATTCGCCACACGGAGGACGTGTGGCGGTGGCCTCGGGTCCTGCTCCGGACCGGCCCGGGATGATCGAGCTTGCCGTCGAAGACGATGGCATCGGTATCCCGGCCGAGCAGCTGCCGCGTGTCTTCGACCGCTATGTCCGTATCCCGCATCCGGAGACGGCGGCCGTTCGAGGCCTGGGGCTCGGCCTCGGCCTGGTCAAGGCGCTGGCCGAGGCCCATGGCGGAACAGTGGAGGTCGAGAGCCTTCCCGGAAAGGGCTCCAGATTTCGCGTCCTTCTGCCGGCCTGAGGGGCCAGTTTCTCCCGATTTTCCGAACACTTCGGCTTGACACTCGGGCTGGGCGCCATGTAGGCTGTGCCTCTGGAAGCCTATGATCAGGCGCGAAGAGCTAGCGGGCCGGATGGCGGATGCCGTGGTCAAACGGTTGGTGGGCAGAAAGCTCGCCGACGTGCGGGACGAGAAGCGGGCCCGCGAGGTCGTCCAGCGCATCCTGGCCGAGAACCTCCTGGCCGAGGAGAAGCTTGATGCCGACGCCCGCAGCCTCATGCAGGACCACGCCAAGGAGATCAGGGACTCGGCCTCCGACTACAAGCGGCTCTTCACCCTGGTCAAGGCCAAGCTGGCCAAGGAGCGGGGGTTCACGCTCTGATGCGCATGAGCCGCGAGCGACTGTTCGCCCTGGCCGACCGCATCGTTGCCGACCTGACGGCGACCGAGAGCGTGGCCGTCCGCCCGAGCGCCGACGACAAGATCCAGGGGCAGCTCCGGACCGAAATTTTCCGGGTCATGGAGGAAGAGTCGCGCCTCGAAGAATCCATCGATCAGGAAGTGCGGCGCACCCTCAGCACCTATTCGCGGCCGGCGCCCGAGGGCAGCGCCGAGTGGGAGCTGCTCTACCAGAAGACGCGCGACGAGGTGTACCGACGCAGGTTCCGGCTATGAAGCGCATCGTCGTTGCGATCAGTGGGGCTTCCGGCGCCGTCTACGGAATCCGCTTCCTTGAGCTCCTGCGCGGCCTGCCCGATGTGGAGTCGCACCTCATCGTCTCTGACGCCGCCAAGCGGACCATCGTGGAAGAGACCGACTGGTCCGTGGCGGATGTCGAAGCCCTGGCGACGCGCCGCTATCGCAACAACGATATCGGCGCCGCGTTGGCGTCGGGCTCGTTCAAGACCGACGGCATGGTCGTCGTGCCCTGCAGCATCAAAACGGCCGCGGGCATTGCCCACTGCCTGGCCGATACGCTGATGGGCCGGGCGGCCGACGTTACGCTCAAGGAAGGGCGGCCGCTGATCCTCGTCGTGCGCGAGACGCCGCTGCACCTCGGCCACCTGCGCGTGCTGACCGCGCTGGCCGAGATGGGGGTGGTGCTGCTGCCGCCGATGCCCGCCTTCTACAACCGACCCAAGCAGATCGACGACCTCGTGGTTCATACGCTGGCGCGCGTCCTCGACCGGCTCGGCCTCCCTCAGACGCTCGTGCCGGAATGGCAGGGCACGCCGCCGCGCGTCCCCCCGCCTCGGCGCGCGTGACACCTGGCGGCGTTCCGCGAGGCCATCATGACCAGCTCCGTTGACCTGTCCATCGTTGTGCCCGTGTACAACGAGGAAGAGAACCTGCCACTGCTCTGGCCGGAAATCCGTGAGGCGCTGGCGCCGACCGGGCTCCAGTACGAGGTGATCTTCGTCGATGATGGCAGCAAGGACCGGAGCGCCGAGATCGCCCGCGCATTCCACGAGCAGGATCCTCGGGTACGCCTCCTCAGGCTCAAGGCGAATGCCGGGGAGACGGCCGCGACGGACGCGGGGTTCAAGGCCGTGCGCGGCCGCTGGGTGGTCGTCATGGACGCCGATCTCCAGAACAACCCACGCGACATTCCGGGCATGCTCAAGTACCTCGACCAATGGGATGCCGTGACGGGCTGGCGAGTGAACCGCGCCGCCGGCGACTCGCTGGTGCGCCGGATCTCGTCGAGGGTCGCCAACCGCGTGCGGAACGCGATCAGCGAGGAGAGCATTCAGGACAGCGGCTGCACGTTCCGCGCCTTCCGGCGCGAGTGTCTCCGTGAGTTGACGCTGTACAAAGGTTTCCATCGCTTTGTCCCGACGCTGCTCAAGATGCGCGGCTTCCGCGTTCTCGAGGTGCCCGTGAACCACCGTCCACGCCGCTTCGGCGAGTCCAAGTACGGCATTGGGAACCGCGCGCTGCGGGGGTTCGTGGACTTGATGGTCGTCCGGTGGATGAAGAAGCGCCTGCTTCGCTACGAGATCGCCGAAGACGTGGGCGGCAGCGGGAGCCCCGACCGATGAAGCTGCTACTGATCGGGCTCGGCCGATGGGGGGAGAAGCACCTGCGCGTGCTGGGCGAGCTCGGCGTCGAGGTCTGGGTCGCGGACCTCTCAGAAGAGCGTCGCGCCTTCGCCGTGAAAGCCGGTGTCGCGGCCGAGCGGGCGCTGGCCGACTTTCGGGCCGCGCTCCCATACGTCGACGCGGTGGACCTCGTGACGCCGGCCGACACCCACCTGGCGCTGGCCCGGGAATGTCTGGGCGCGGGCAAGCATTGCTTCATCGAGAAGCCGCTCGCGCTCACCGTGGCCGAGGGGCGCGCGCTCGCGGAGCTGGTCCGGGGCTCGGGCCGCGTCGTTCAGGTCGGCCACATCTTCCGCTTCCATCCGGTGACGACGGCGCTGCGGGAGCGGATCCAGAGCGGCGCCGTCGGGCGGATTCGGTACTGCACGGGTCGCTTCGCGGGCTTCAAGCGTCCACGCACCGATGTGGGCGTGACACAGACCGATGCCATCCATTACTTCGACCTCTTCACCCACCTGCTCGGGCAGCCGCCCAGCGCCGTCACGGCGACGCTCCGGGATTACCTCGGACGGGGAATGGACGATCTGTCGTTCACCGCTGTCGAGTATGGCGAGATGTCGGCATTCGTCGAGGCCGGCTACTTCGCGCCCGGCACCTACCGCGACTGCGTGATCATCGGCGAACGCGCGACGCTGGCCGGAGACTTCGGGACGGCAGAGATTCGCGTGTACGCGAACGCCCACGTCCGCGGCGCGAGCGGCTGGCAGGCGCCGGAAGGCGCCGTGGAGTCCTTCAAGGCCACCGGTCCCGAGCCATTGCGCCGGGAGCTGGAGCTGTTCCTGGAGGCGGTGACGGGGCGAGTCCGGTCGACGGTGGACGTGGCGGCGGGGCTGCTGGCCCTGCAGGTCGTCGAAGCCGCCCAGCGCTCCTCGATGCTGGGCCGGCGCGTTACGATCGCTGAGCTCGGCTAGGTGGGTGGTGGTGCCGAAGGGGGGACTCGAACCCCCACACCCTTGCGGGCACATGACCCTGAATCATGCGCGTCTGCCAATTCCGCCACTTCGGCCCGGGCAAGGCCCACATCATACCGAGCGCGACAATGAAGTCAAGGGGCCGGGCGGCTCCTGAGCGCCATGCCGGCTGAGAAAATCGTCTCGACGAATCGGAAGGCCTTCCATAACTTCTCGATTCTCGAGACGATCGAAGCCGGACTGGTGCTGCGCGGCACCGAAGTCAAATCCCTTCGGGACGGGCAGGTCAATTTCAAGGACGCGTACGCCACCATCGACAATGACGAGGCGTGGCTGGTCGGCTGCCACATCCCACCGTACCATCACGGGACGGACGCCAATCACGATCCCGACCGTCGGCGCAAGCTGCTCCTGCATCGCCGCGAGATCAGCCGGCTGCTGGGCAAAGTAGCCGAGCGCGGGTTGACGCTGGTGCCGCTTCGTCTATACTTCAAAGGCGGGCGAGCGAAGGTGGAATTGGGGCTCGCCCGCGGCAAGAAGCTCCACGACAAGCGCGCGGCGATTCGGGAGCGGGACGCCCGGCGCGAAATGGCGAAGGAAGCGCGCGATCGACAGCGCGCATGAAGGGGGCGACTGGTTTCGACGGGGATCAGTGAAGCTCAGGCGGCATCCCGAGGTGCTCTCTCCTCGTAAAACCGGGGGCACGGTTATAGCTGCCGACAATCAGCTAGCCCTGGCGGCCTAACACCCGTCAGCGCCCTCCGGATCGGGTCAACGGGGTCCGGGTTCGGGCGTCATATTCCGGTGACTGGCTCCAAACCCGGCTCCGGGGTGCGGGGCGAGACCTAGTGGGGCTGGCCGTCCGGAGATCCAGCCGGTTGGAGCGTCGGACGGCGAGAGCAGAAGAAAACCGGCTACGGCTGTAGATGCCTGCGGCTGAGGGTTTCCGGACGTGGGTTCGATGCCCACCGCCTCCACCATTCTCGAGGCCCGCCCGGTTCGCCGGTGCGGGCCTCGCGTTTTTCCTAAAAGTTTCACGGGGCTGCGGCCCCATTGCTACAATGGCGGCTACCGCAGTCGCGGGTCGAAATGACACGGGTGCGCCTTGCCGGGCTATTGACCGCTGCCGCGCTGGTCGGGGGATTCCTCACCGGGGCGGATGGAGCGCGCCCCGAGGCCTACGATCTCAAGGGACGATCGGGCAGCCTGGGTCAAATCCCGCTGATCAGCGTCGACGACGGTGCCTCTTACGTCGCCGCGGATCGGCTCGCCGCGCTCCTCAAGGGCGTATGGGCGGTCAAGGGCACCCGCGGCACGCTCACCGTCGGCAAGCAAACCGCGCGGTTCGTCAAGGACCAGGCGCGCGTCCTCATCCAGGACCAGCCGCTCACGCTGGAGGGAGCGCCCCGTGTGGGCGCCGCCGGCTGGCTCCTGCCCGAAAGCTTTCTCAGCAAGGGCCTCGGACGGCTGGCTCCCGGAGTGAGCGCCATCGCGCTGGCGTCGGATCCGAAGAAGCCGAAGGCCGTTAAAGTCGCGGTTGCGCTCGAAGAGCTCCGCTATCGGTCGTATCCCTCCTTCACTCGCGTGGTGGTCGAAACCGGCGGCACCCTGTCCTATGCCGTCGTCGCGGCTGCCAGGGAGATCCGAGTGCGTCTGCCGGGGCTCGTCCTCTCCGGTCCCCGGATCGAGGAGGTCGCCGACGGTCTCGTCAAAGAGCTGCGACTCGAGCCCGTAGGACGCGACGCCGTGCTGCGCGTCGTGCTCGAGGGTGTGACGGGCGAGGTCAGGGACTCGGCGCTCCAGGATCCATTCCGGCTGGTGCTCGACATCTATCGCCCCAAGGAGCCCGGCCAGGTCGAGCGCGGGCGCGGCGCCCTCGAGCCGCTGCGCCTGATCGTGCTGGACGCCGGCCACGGCGGCCACGACCCGGGAGCCACCGGACCGAGCGGCGTCATGGAGAAGGACGTCGTGCTCGACGTCACCAAGCGCGTGGCGCGCCTGGCAGGCGAGGGCCTGGGCCTCAAGATCGCGCTCACGCGGAGCACGGACGTCTTCGTGCCGCTGCGCGATCGGACGAATTTCGCCAACAAGCAGCGCGCGGACCTGTTCGTGTCCATTCACGCCAACGCGCATCCCCGCGCCGTTTCGGAAGGCGTGGAGACGTATTTCCTCTCGTCGGAGGCCTCCGACAGCGAGGCCCGTCAAACGGCCGCGATCGAGAACGGCGTCGTCCAGCTCGAGAGCCCGGCGTCCCGTCAGAAGGCCGACCTGCTTAAGAGCATCTTGTGGGACTTGGCCCAATCGGAGTTCCAGCAGGAGTCGAGCTTCATGGCGGAAACCGTGCAGGACTCGATGACGCAGTCATTGAGCCTGGTCAACCGCGGCGTGAAGCAGGCCGGCTTCTACGTGCTGGGCGGCGCGGCGATGCCCGCCATCCTCATCGAGGTCGGCTTTCTCACCAACCGGAAAGAAGAGAAGAAGCTTGCAACGCCGGAATACCGCGAGGCCGTGGCGCGCGCAATTTATACGGGGTTGGCCGAGTACAAGCGTCGCTACGACCAGCGGCTGCGCACCGCGCAGACCGGCCCGACCCGCGCGGCTTCACCCCGGCGCGACGTGTTGCGATGACCAGCCCTCTTCTCCGCCACGACGGGCGCTTGCCCGATCAGCTCCGTCCCATCTCGATCACGCGCGATTACCTGCGTTACCCGGAAGGATCGGTGCTGGTCGAGTTCGGCGACACCAAGGTCGTCTGCGCCGCCTCGGTCGAAGAGAAGGTCCCGCAGTTCCTCAAGGGCCAGGGCAAAGGGTGGGTGACCGCCGAGTACGGGATGCTGCCCCGGTCGACCAATACACGCATGAGCCGCGAGCGAAGCGGCCCGAGCGGCCGCTCGCAGGAGATCCAGCGGCTGGTGGGACGCTCGCTCCGGGCCGTGATCGAGATGGCCAAGCTCGGTGAGCGCACGGTGTGGGTCGACTGCGACGTGATTCAGGCCGACGGCGGCACGCGCACCGCGGCCATTACCGGCGCCTTCGTCGCGCTGGCCGATGCCCTCGGCACGCTGCTGAAGGCGGGCCTGCTGCCGGGCTCGCCGATTCGCGATTGCGTGGCCGCCATCAGCGTCGGCATGGTCGGCAACCGCCCCGTGCTCGATCTCGACTATGTGGAGGACTCCACGGCCGAGGTGGACATGAACGTGGTGATGACCGGCGCCGGCGCCTTCGTCGAGGTCCAAGGCACGGCCGAGCAAACGCCGTTCTCCAAGGACCGGCTCGGCGAGCTCCTGGCCCTCGCCGAAGTCGGCATCGGCAGGCTCATCGCATTGCAGCGTCGCGCCCTCGAGGCGCGTGGCGAAAAAACCTTCGGGCTCTGAGCCGGCGCTGGTCCTGGCGACGGCCAATGTCGCCAAGGGCCGCGAGATGGCCGAGCTCCTCGCCGATATCCCCTTCCGCATCCTGACGCTCCGCGACTTTCCCGGCGTGAGGTTTCCGGCCGAGGGCGCGGCCTCCTATGCCGACAACGCCTACCTCAAAGCGCGGGCGGTCGCCGCCGCGACCGGCCATCTCGCGCTGGCCGACGACTCGGGAATCGAAGTGGACGCCCTGGACGGCCGGCCGGGCGTATTGTCGGCGCGCTACGGCGGCGAAGGACTCAGCGACGGCGAGCGCAACGCGCACCTGCTCCGCGAGCTCGCCGCGGTGCCGCCGGCCCGCCGGACCGCGCGGTACCGCTGCGTCATCGCGATCTGCTCCCCCGAGGGTCGTGAGGCCACGGCGGAAGGGACCGTCGAGGGAATCCTGCTCGAGGCGCCCACCGCCGGTACGGGGGGCTTCGGGTACGACCCACTGTTCTTCTATCCACCGCTCAATGCCACCTTCGCCGACATTCCCGCTGCGGCCAAACACGCGGTGAGCCACCGCGGCCGCGCCATGACCCGCGCCCGCGAGCTCCTGCTGCGCTGGCGCGCGGGCACCCAACCTTGAACGCGCCGCGGGCCGGGGCGTATACTCTCTCCGTTATTTGCTCGGGGTGTGGCGCAGCCCGGTAGCGCACCTGCTTTGGGAGCAGGGAGTCGGAGGTTCAAATCCTCTCACCCCGACCATTCACACACTCTCGCGGTCGGCTCGCGGGGAGGCGCGCATGATCCGAGCAGTGGGAGTCGGTGCGATCTTGGCGGCGGTCTTGATCCTGGGTGCGGGCCCGGCGCTGGCCTGGAATTGTCCCGTGCAGATCAAGGCGGCCGAAGACGCGATCAAGAGGGCCGAGGCGATGAAGCTCAGTCCCGAGGCCAAGGGGCTGGTGGAAGACGCCAAGAAGCTCGTGGCCGAGTCCAAGAAGCATCACAGCGAGGCCAAGGCCAAGATCGATCATGCGAACGCCATGTGGAAGGCCAAGGCAGCACTCGCCCAAGCCGAAGCGGCCGCCTCGATCTCGACACCCTAGCGCCGCCCGCGCCTCAGCAGCGACGCAGGCCCCGCAGAACGCCCCCCTCGGGGCTTTGTCGTGTTTGGCTCCCCATTGATGTGGCCCTTGTCCTGCCGTTCGGCTACGATAGCTCCGGCCATGGAGGGGGCGTGAGAAGGATCTGCGCGTGGTGCCAGTCCGAAGGCCGGCCTTCCGACCTTGGGGAGCGCGAGCCGCTCGACGACACCAGCGAGACCCACGGCCTCTGCTCGCGACATCTCGCCGAGCTGCTCGTGGACCTGCCCTCCCGGAGCTTCTCCGGGATTGAGCTGCTCATTGTGATCACGAGCGGTGACGGGAGCCTATACGACTATCTCACGCGAGTCATGGCCGAGATCGGCGGAGTCCAGGTCATTCGGGACCGGCGCCGCGGCGAGCGACGACGGGGGAGCCGCCTAATATCGCGCGAGCGCCGCCAGATCGAGAGGCGGAAGCGCCGCGGGGTCACGCACAGCATGGGCTGCGCCTTCGTCCGATTCGGCCAGGGCACCGAGACGGCCTGAGCGCCTCCAAGACCTCGGGCGCGACATCCGAGAAGCCGGTTAAGCATTGCCCGTCGCCCGCCAAATAGCGATAATCCAGCCACGCGCCTGTAGCTCAGCTGGATAGAGCATCGGCCTTCTAAGCCGAGGGTCGCAGGTTCGACTCCTGCCAGGCGCACCAAACCCTTCAATTACTTTCCGCGTCCTCCCCGCAGGAGCCGATCGCGTATGCGCCTTGACCGGTGGAGTAGCCTAGGCACTGAGGTGGGCGAAAGGAGTCGCAGCAATGATCAAGGGACTGGCTGGGGCAACGATCTGGAGCGAAGACCTGAACAAGCTGCTGCCGTTCTATCGCGACGTGCTGGGCCTCCCGGTGGGCGTTCAGACACCGGGCTTCGTCGTGCTCGCCAAGCCCGGAACGCCGGCGCTCGCGCTGGGCACGCACAGCGAGGTGCACGGCCGCAATGCCGATCCGGCCCGGCACATGGTGGGCCTCGTGACCGACGACGTCACCGCGGACTGGAAGCGATTGAAGGCCGCCGGGGTCGAGTTCATCGAGGATCCGAAGGACTACGGCAATCTCTGGCTCGCGACGTTGAGAGACCCCGAAGGCAACCTGGTCCAGCTCCTGCAGTTCAACCCCAGAAGCTGACCGACCGCTCGATACGAGGCCGAGAATGGAAAGGAGAAAGGACAATGAATCCGGTTGTTCATTTTGAAATGCCGGCCGAAGACAGAAGCCGGATGAGACAGTTTTATGAGAGCACGTTCGGCTGGAAGACGGAGCAGCTTGGGCCGGATATGGGCGAGTACGTTCTCGTTACGACGACAGAGAATGACACGAGCGGCCACCCGAAGAGGCCCGGCGCGATTAATGGCGGTTTTTATCCGAAACAGAAGGACTGGCCGGCTCAATATCCGTCGGTCGTTATCGCAGTGGATGACATCAAGGCATCGATGGAGAAAGTCGCCGATGCCGGTGGCGAAGTCCTGGGCGAGCCAATGGAGATACCCGGCTACGGTCTTTATGTTTCATTCTTCGACACCGAAGGCAATCGTGTCAGCATGATGCAGCCGGATGAGAGCTGGATGAGCAAGGCGAAAGAATGATCTCATGTCTAATATCACCGCATGCCTATGGTTTGACAAACAGGCAGAAGAAGCAGCGAATTTTTACGTGCGGGTTTTCGCCGAGGGCGGCCGAAGCGCGAAAATCGGCAAGGTCGCTCGGTACGGGGAATCGGGAGCGAAAGTGTCCGGGCAGCGGAAGGGTACGGTCATGACCGTGGAGTTTGAGCTGGATGGCAATAAGTTTCTGGGCTTAAACGGCGGCCCTCTCTTTAAATTCAGCCCGGCCACATCGTTTATCGTGAACTGCGAGACGCAGGAAGACATCGACTATTTTTGGGCCAAGCTCGGTGAAGGCGGCAAAGACGGACAATGCGGCTGGATTGACTCCGACAGATTCGGTGTCTCCTGGCAAATAGTGCCTACAGGGTTAGGCGAACTGATAAGCGATCCTGATCCCGTCATAGCTGAAAGCACCATGAACGCGATGCTGTCGATGAAAAAACTGGATCTGGCGGCCCTGAAGAAAGCCTCTGGCAAGAGGTAAAGCTAAGAAAGATTTCCGATCACGGGATGCGGATGACCACGGCTCCGTGGGAGCGGAGCCGCTCGTTGACCCACCTGGGATTCCGCAAGTCGTTTGCGCGCCGATCCAGGGTCACGCGCACCTTTGGATCCCCCCGGAGGGCGTCGCGCAGGTGGGCGTATAGATCAGTTTGATCGCGTGCAACGAGAATGACCCACTGGTATTCGCGGTGAGGGGCCTTGGCTTTGGACGGATGTTCCCTGGCCATACCACCGGAACTGAGCAAGCCCGGGGCCATCCGCGGGATCAACGGAAAGTCAGGTAGTTAAGCTCCCGATGGTCTTCCCAATTGGACGAGGGTTGTTGGCGTCTGACGAAAATTGTTCGGGCGGCCTGGATGGAGGGCTCGCAGCAGTCACCGCTTGGCAAACACCTCCTTGAGCAGGGCCGTGGTCCGAGCCGCCGGATTCGTCCGGATCTGCCGCTCCTGCTCGCCAATCACATGGAAGAGGCCGTCCAGCGCCTTGGTCACAACGTACCCGTTGATGTCAAACGTCTGCGCTTGTGCGAAAGGGATCGCCTTGAATCGTCCAACCAGCTCCTGATACTGCCGGACCACGCCGACCTGGCTCATCGTCCGCTCCACTGTCGGCCTGAATGCCGCCGTGAGCTTGTCCGTCGTCGTCCGCTTGAAGAACTCGGTGGCGGCGGTATCTCCGCCTCCCAGAATCTTCTGCGCGTCGTCAAAGGTCATGGCCCCGATCGCGTCCCAGAAGATCTGCTTGGCAGCAGGCGCTGCGCGTTCTGCCGCACGATTCATGCTGAGCACGAACTCGTCAACTTTTTCGCCGTACCCGACGACGCGAAGCCCCTGTTCCACGGTCCGGAGTTTTTCGGGCATGAGGATCTTGATCGCCTCATTGCCGAAGTAGCCGTCAAGTCGCCCGGTGAGATCGACCGAGTTTTCCGTAGCGACGTGGAGCGCCTCCTTCAATCCGGCGCCGACCTTCGCCTCGGAGAGGCTGCCCTGCCGGCCGATGCCCAGGCCTTTGAGGAGCTCGTCCAGCTGCGCCCAAGCCGGTGTGGCGACGAGAACGATGGCGATGACGAGGACGAGCGCGCGACTGCGCATGCATATCTCCCGAGAGCGGGCGGGTGGGTTGGAACTCTGGGCCGAGCTTAGCCCGGTGCCGTCAGGGGGTCAAGGACGGTCACGGTCATGGCCCAGGGCACTCGGCCTCGGCTCAGCGCACCAGCGTCGAGGCGCACCAGAGCGCGAGTCCGAGCGGGGTCATCGGGACGGGGGCGACGCCCGCCGTTGCGAGGAAGAAGAGGAGAATCGCGGCGATCCGGAGCGCAATGCTCATGCTTGGCCTCCGATGGGCGAGCGTCGCTGCCAGCCGCACCCTCCGCCTCGCAGCAACGTTCGCAAGAGGACTGCCTTACCAGCGAATGAAGGATCGGTAGCCAACGAGCTGCCAGGCGAGCCCAACGAGGAAGAGCACGAAGCCAAGCGTGCTGAGCGCGCGCAGGGCTGACGGCGGGCGATCGCCGATGAAGGGCTCGGGCCGACGGGAGAACCAGACCGCCGCCATGAGGAGCAGGATCGCGCCGAAGGCGGTGACCAGCAGGCCGGCGCTGACGTACGCGAAGAATCGGTCGTAGAACGTCGCCGGATGACTCATAGAGGCTCCCTCTCTCAGACCGTGTGCTGATCGTTGCCAGGAACGGCAGTGAGCCTCACGGCTGCCGCCAGGTCTCCGCTTGGCCGCCGGCGCTCGCCCGGGTCCAGGCGGCCCGCAGGTCGACCACCAGGATCCCGAGCGCCGCCAGAATGATGAGCATTCCGACACCGAAGGTCAAGGTCGCGAGTCCTCCCGCCCAGTTGAGCAGGCCCACCCCGCCCAGGAGGTAGTTCCAATCGTGAATGACGCCGTCGCCGCCCAGCAGTGGCAGCGTCCGCGTCTTCGCGTCGGCCATGTACACGGCCACGTCCGTGATGCTCTCGCCGGTCCAGAAGAGGGCCACGGCGAAGGAGGCCAGCTGCCGGTGGATCAGGAAGGAGCCCGCGCAGGCGGCCGGCACGATCACCTGCAGCGCCGAGCCGCCGAGCACCTGCACGTATTGGCCGAACAGGAGAAAGATCGTATGCCCCGCTTCGTGGAAGATCAGGTTGACGCCGTGCAGGAACCGCAGAGCGGCCGAAGCGCGGAAGAAGTCGAGGCCTTGGGCGAAGACCTGCCAGCCCAGCGCCGCCAGGACGAGCAGTCCCAGCGCCCGCCCCGCGATCGGGGCGAAGGCGATGGCGTTCGCGCTAGCCTCCGGTCTTCGCCGCGGCCGCGCCGCCGTGACCGTCGATGGCGCAGGCGGCCGCGCTGCCCTCTTTGTGGATGGAGAGGTCGGTGATGCTGCGATCCTCGCCGCAGAGCGGACACTTGGGATCGCGCCGGAGCTTGACCTCGCGGAAGCGCATGCCGAGGGCGTCATACGTCAAGAGCCGCCCAATCAGCGGCTCGCCGATGCCGAGCAGCAGCTTGACCGTCTCGGTCGCCTGCACCAGCCCGATCATGCCTGGGAGCACGCCCAGGACGCCGGCCTCGCTTCAGCTGGGGACAAGGCCTGGCGGCGGCGGGGTGGGGTAGAGACAGCGGTAGCACGGTCCCTGATCCGGCGCGAAGACCGTCGCCATGCCTTCGAACTGGAAGATGGAGCCGTGGACATTGGTCTTGCCGGCCAGATAACAGGCGTCGTTGACGAGATAGCGAGTGTCGAAATTGTCGGAGCCGTCCACCACCAGGTCGTAGTCCTTGATGGTGTCCATCACATTGTCGACGTCGATGCGCATGGGCAGCGGGATGACGTTCGTGTCGGGATTCAGCGCCCGGAGCATCTCGGTGCCCGACTCGACCTTGGGCCGGCCGACATTGGCCGTGGTGTGCAGGATCTGGCGCTGCAGGTTCGACACGTCCACGATATCGCCGTCCATGAGCCCGAGCGTGCCGACCCCGGCCGCGGCGAGGTACACGGCCGTCGGGGAGCCCAGGCCTCCCGCCCCGATGAGCAGCACTTTGGAGCGCAGCAGCTTGCGCTGCCCCTTCTCGCCCACCTGATTCAGGAGGAAATGGCGGCTGTAGCGCTGGATCTGCTCCGTGGTCAGCGGCCGATCCTTGACGACGGGCAGTCCGGACTGCGCCCACTTCTGGAATCCGCCCTGGAGGTTGACGACGTTGGCGTAGCCGAGATCTCTCAGCGCTCTCGCCGCCAGCATCGAGCGCAGCCCGGTCTGGCAGTAGAGGACGATGGGCGCCGAGTGATCGGTGACCGCGCCGCCGATGCGGAATTCGAGGAAGCCGCGGCTGATATTGGTGGCCGGCTCGATGAAGCCGTCGCGGTACTCGTCCGGATCACGCACGTCGATGAGCGTGACGGGCTCTCCGGCGTCGAGGCGCTGCTTGAGCTCCGCAGGGCCCTGTTCGGGCACCACCTGCCGGGCTTCGGCGAGCATCTCTTTCAGCGTTTTCATCCCTGGGCTCCTTGCTTGCGATTAGCCTTCCAGTTCAGCAGCTTGATAATAGCACTAATTCCGGTCGGATCATGTGTGATTCGTTCCCGCTCTACTGGTATCGGCCTAAGACTGCTATAATTGGCCGCGAAATGAAAGGCCTAATCCTCTCTGGAGGGCGGGGGACCCGCCTCCGACCCATCACCTTCACGTCGGCCAAACAGCTGGTGCCCATCGCCAATAAACCCATCCTTTTTTATGGCATCGAGGCCCTGGCCGCCTCCGGTATCCGCGAGATTGGCATCGTGGTCGGGGATACCAAGCAGGAAATCAGGGACGCGGTCGGCGACGGCAGCCGCTTCGGCGTGCAGGTCACCTATATCGAGCAGGAAGCGCCGCTCGGCCTGGCCCACGCGGTACTGGTGTCCGAGCCCTTCCTGGGCACGGATCCCTTCTGCATGTACCTCGGCGACAATCTCATCCGGGAGCGGCTCGAGCCGCTCGTCACCCGCTTCCGCGAGGAGAAGCCGAATAGCCAGATCCTGCTCGCGTCGGTGCCGAATCCGAGCCAGTTCGGCGTCGCGGAGCTGCGCAATGGCCAGGTCGTCCGGTTGATCGAGAAGCCGAAGCAGCCCCCGTCGAACCTGGCCCTCGTCGGCGTCTACATGTTCGACGCCACCGTGTTCAAGGCCGTCAAGGCCATCAAGCCCTCGGCGCGTGGCGAGCTGGAGATCACCGACGCGATCCAATGGCTGATCGATCAGGGCCACTTGGTGCGGCCGCACGTCATCGAGGGCTGGTGGAAAGACACGGGACGCCTCGAGGATATCCTCGAGGCCAACCGGATCATCCTCGACACGCTCCTGCCGCGCAGCGACGGCCACGTCGAGGCGAGCGAGATCCTGGGCAAGGTCATCGTGGAGGCCGGCGCGCGCATCAGCAAGAGCACGGTGCGAGGGCCCGCGATCATCGGCAAAGGGGCGGTGATCGAGAATTCGTATATCGGGCCGTTCACCTCCATCGGCGATGGCGTGATCGTGCGGAGCAGCGAGGTCGAGCATTCCATCCTGCTCGAGGGCGCCAGCGTCTCGGATGTCGGCGGCCGGATCGAGTCCAGCCTGATCGGGCGCAACGTCTCCATCTACCGGACGCAGTCCAAGCCGCGCTCCTTCAACTTCATGCTGGGCGACCGCAGCGAGGTGGGCCTGATCTGATGAATCTCTCCGACGACGCCAAGCGGGCCTTCTCGCTTCAGGACTACGCGCCCGCGCCCGAGATCGACGGCGTGCAGCTGGTGGAGCTCAAGCGCTTCGTGGACGACGGGGGCTCCTTTACCGAGCTCGCCCGGCTGAGCGGCGGCATCGCGGCCGCCTTCCCGGGCTTCGAGATCAAGCAGATCAACTACAGCGAGATGGATCCGGGGGTGATCAAGGCGTTCCACGTCCACCGGCAGCAGACCGATGTCTGGTTCGTGCCGCCCGGGGACAAGATGCTGCTGGTGCTGCTGGACGTGCGCGACGGCTCGAAAACGCGCAACGTGTCGCGGCGCCTGGTGCTGGGCGACGGCGGCTGCCGGCTCGTTAGAATCCCGCCCGGCGTCGCCCATGGGGTCAAGAATCTGGGGCCCGCGCGCGGCCGCCTCATCTATTTCGTGGACCGGCAGTTCTCGCCCGATCCGAACCAGGGCGACGAGGGACGGCTGCCCTGGGACTTCGCCGGCGCGGGGATCTGGGACGTGGTCCGCAGCTAGCGCAGCGTCATGAAGATCCTGGTCACGGGCGGCGCGGGATTCATCGGCTCCAACTTCGTCCGCCACGTCCTCGCCGCGCATCCCGATGACGCGGTGGTGAACCTCGACAAGCTCACCTACGCGGGTAATCTGGAAAATCTCCGAGACGTCGAAGGCGATCGCCGCTACCGCTTCGTCAAAGGCGACATCTGCGATGCGGCCACGGTGCGCGAGGCGATGCGCGGGATGGACGCCGTGGCCCACTTTGCCGCCGAGACGCACGTGGATCGGTCGAACGCCGGCGCCGACGAGTTCCTCAGGACCAATGTCACGGGCACCTACATGCTTCTCGAGGCGGCGCGGGAGCTCAACGTGGGCCGCTTCCTGGCCGTGGGCACGGACGAGGTCTACGGCAGCATCCCGCAGGGCCGGGCGCGCGAGCGCGACGCGCTGAATCCCTCCAATCCCTATTCCGCGTCGAAGGCCGCCGCCGACCTGCTGGCCCGCGCCTACTGGACCACACATCGCTTGCCGGTGGTGATCACGCGCAGCAGCAACAACTTCGGGCCCTACCAGTACCCGGAGAAGGTGATCCCGCTGTTCGTGACCAACGCGCTCGAGGACAAGCCTGTGCCACTCTACGGCGACGGCAAGAACGTGCGCGACTGGCTGTACGTGCTCGACAACTGCGCCGCGATCGACCTGGTGCTGCGGAAGGGCAAGGACGGGGAGATCTACAATATCGGCGGCGGCGCGGAGATCGAGAACCTTGTGCTGACGCGGCAGATCCTCCGGCTCCTGAGCAAGCCCGAGAGCTTGATCACGCCGGTGACCGACCGGCCGGGGCACGATCGGCGCTATGCCCTCGATAGCAGCAAGGTGCACGGACTCGGCTGGAAGCCCGCCCATTCGTTCGCGGCCGCGCTCGAGGCGACCGTCGAGTGGTACCGGGCTCACGAATCCTGGTGGAAGCCGATCAAGTCGGGGGCCTTCAGGACCTACTACGAAAAGCAGTACGCCGCGAGGTGAGCGGCGGTTCTATCGGACCACGGGCAACTGGGGTAGGCTTGAGCCATGAAGGGCCTGGACACCTACCAGGGACGCGGTCTCATCGCCGATCCCATCCACCAGTACATCCTCTATACGCGGCCTGACGGCATTCCGGGGGAAGCGACCGAGCAAGAGCTGATCGACTCGCCGTGGATGCAGCGTCTGCGCCGGGTGCCGCAGCTGCAGTCGGCGCGCTGGGTGTTTCCGGCCGCCGAGCACAGCCGGTTCCAGCATTCCTTGGGCGCCATGCACCTGGCCGGGCGCTTCGCCTGCCAGCTCCACCCCTCGCTGAAAGCGGAGTTCCCCGACGCCCCGTCGGCGGCTCTGCTCGAGGAGCTGCTGCGCGTGGCGGGCCTCCTCCACGACGTGGGCCACGGCCCCTTCGGGCACTTCTTCGACGACAACTTCCTCGCGGACTTCGACCTGACGCACGAAAAGGTTGGGCAGCGGATCATCCGCGAGGAGCTGGGGGAGCTGATCCGGGGATTGCGGCGCAGCCCGTCGGGATCATTCGAATCCGGCGAGTCCATCGATCCCGACTGGATCTGTTACCTGATGGGCAAGAGCTACACGCGGCCCGAGGCCGAGCATCCGCGCTGGCTCGCCCATCTCAAACCGCTGCTCTCGGGGATCTACACCGCCGACAACATGGACTACGTGCTGCGGGACTCCTACATGTGCGGCGTGGCCGTGGGTCCCATCGACATCGAGCGGATCATGTACTATTCGTTCTTCAGCGACAAAGGGCTGACGCTCGATCGCGGCGGGATCCAGGCCTTCATCATGTTCCTGAATGCCCGCTTCTATCTCTACACGAACGTGTACTATCATCGGACGACTCGGGGGATCGACCTGCATCTGAAGGAGATCTTCCGCGACACGATGCGGCTGATCTTCCCCTTCGACCTGAACAAGGAGCTCCACCCGTACTTGCACATGACCGAGTGGACGCTGCTGGAGGAAGTCGGGCGCTGGGAGCACGCCGAGGACCCTGAGCGCAAGGCGCTGGCCCAGGAATGGCGGCAGGTCCTCGACCGCCGGCTCAAGTGGCGCATGTCCCACGAAGTCGTCCTCGATCTGTTCGAGCCGCGGCGGGGCCACAGCTTCATGAAAGCCGAAGACGTGGAGCAGCGCGTGCGGGATCTGCTCCCCGCTTCGCTCAAGCGCTTTCCGTTCAAGATCGACATGGCCCAGCAGGATCCGCGGCCGCTGAATCCGATCGGGATGAAGGACCGGCAGATTTACGTCTACGATGCGGCCACGCGCACGGTCTCCGCCGAGCCGCTCAAGGAGCTGCTGAAGTACCTGCCGGGCAAGGTCGCCCAGTGCCGGATCTTCGCGATGAGCCACGAGCACGATCAGCGGCTGGCGGCCGCGCTCGAGGAGGCGCTCGGCGAGGACCGTCCCGCTCATCCCACCAACCTCTGAGGGCGCGGACATTCTCCGGGAAGGATCGTAGCCATGGAAAAATTTCGGGGCGTTGACTACTACGGCATCGACGAGCTGTTGACGGAAGAGCAGCGGATGATGCGGGACGCCGTGCGCGACTGGGTCGAGGCGAAGTTCCTGCCCATCGTGGGACCGCACCACCGCGCCGGAACCTTTCCGATGGAGCTGGCAAAGGATCTGGGCGAGATGGGCGTCTTGGGCGCCACGCTCAAGGGCTACGGCTGCGCGGGGCTGGACAATATCGCCTACGGGCTCATCATGCAGGAGCTCGAGCGGGGAGACTCGGGCCTGCGCTCCTTCGCATCGGTGCAGAGCGGCCTCGTGATGTATCCGATCTCCGCGTATGGCTCCGAGACGCAGAAGGACCGGTGGCTGCCGCGGCTTCAGGCCGGAGAGGTGCTGGGCTGCTTCGGGCTCACCGAGCCGGATTACGGCTCCGATCCCGGCGGGATGAAGACGCGCGCGCTGAAGAAGGGCACGGAGTACGTCCTCAACGGCACCAAGCTGTGGATCACCAACGGCTCGGTGGCCGACGTGGCCGTGGTGTGGGCCAAGGACGACGACGGCGAGATCGGCGGCTACCTGGTGGAGAAGGGGACACCCGGGTTCGGCACGCTCGACATCCATGGCAAGTTCTCCATGCGCGCGTCGATCACCTCGGAGCTGTCCTTCCAGGACTGCCGGATTCCGCTGGACAACAAGCTGCCCGGCGTCAAAGGGCTTAAAGGGCCGCTCGGCTGTCTCAGCCAGGCGCGGTACGGGATCGCCTGGGGCGCCATCGGCGCCGCCATGGCCTGCTACGATTGGGCGCTGCAGTACGCGCAGCAGCGCATCCAGTTCGGCAAGCCCATCGGCTCCTTCCAGCTCGTCCAGCAGAAGCTGGTCTGGATGGTGACGGAGATCACCAAGGCGCAGCTGCTCTGCCTGCGTCTCGGCCAGCTCAAGGACGCGGGCAAGGTGCGGCCGCAGCAGATCTCCATGGCCAAGATGAACAATGTCCAGATGGCGCTCGAGGCGGCCCGCATGGGCCGCGACATTCTCGGCGCCGCCGGAATTGTGGACGAGCATCCGATTATCCGTCACATGATGAATCTCGAGACGGTCAATACCTACGAGGGCACGCACGACATTCACACCCTGATCATCGGCCGCGATATCACCGGTCTCGACGCCTTCGGGGCCTAGCGCGTACTGGGCCCGTCCGCTCAGGCCCGCCGCTCGCTCGTCAACGGCATCGTCATGGCCTTCGCCGTTCTCTATCTCCCGCTGGTGAGGAGTTCGGCGCGCCGCGGGGGGAGGTGGCCCGGCGATGCCCGCCTGGGTGGGGGGCGCCGTCTTCGATCGGACGGGAATCTACCTGGCCGGCTTCGTGGCGGCCGTGCTGGCCGCGGCGCTGCTGCTGATGTGGCGCGCCCGCCCGCCGGCCGGCTTACGCTGAGGCTTCGACGTAGAGCTCGATCTCGTGGCCGTCGGGATCCTTCACGCAGAAGGACGGATTGGCGCCCGTGACTTCGCCGAAGGGAGCGACGCCGTACCGCTCGACTTCGCGGCGCGCGCTGTCGAGGTCGTCACGGCTCGCGCCGACGCAAAAGGCGATGTGGTAGAGCCCCGGCGCGCCCTTGACGGCCGCCGGGCCTTCGGTCCGGGCAATTTCGAGCGAGACATCGTGATGGTGGACGCCGGTGGAGAGGAAGGCGATTCGGCCGCCCTTGGCGCGCCCCGTCTCCTTGAGGCCGAGGAGGTCACGGTAAAAGCGCAGCGAGGCCTCGAGGTCCCGCACGAAGAGGGAGACATGGCCGAGCTCGATGACCTTCACGGCGAAGTTAGTGTAGCATAGGCGCATATGACCCCGGACCCGACCGCCCCCGCCGTCACGCTTCAGGCATCCGTTCCCGTCGCTTCCGCCGAGCGAGTGCGGCCCAATATGCGTCTGCTGAGCCTGCTGGCGCTCGGGCACCTCGTGATCGACACGAATCAAGGCGCGCTGCCGGCGATTCTGCCATTCCTCAAGGCGTCGCTCGCGCTGTCCTATACGGCCACGGGCGTCATCGTGCTCGTGGCTAATGTGACGTCGTCGCTGATTCAGCCGCTCTTCGGTTACTTTGCCGACCGGACCGCGCGCCGCTGGCTGCTGCCGCTGTCCGTGTTTCTCTCCTCGCTCGGGCTCGCCTTCACGGGACTGGCGCCTTCCTATGCCGTCGTGCTCGCGCTCGTCGTGATCACCGGCTTCGGAGTCGCCGCCTATCATCCCGAAGGCTATCGCACCGCCACGGCCGTGGCCGGCGATCGTAAGGCCACCGGCGTGAGCGTGTTCTCTACCGGTGGGAATATCGGAATCGCCCTCGGGCCGCCGCTGATCACGGCGCTGCTCACCGGTCCGTTCGGGATGGCGGGAAGCCTCGGGATGCTGATTCCGGGCGTCCTCGCGGCCGCGCTCCTCACCGGGGCGCTGCCGATGCTCTCGGTGCCGCTCCCGGCGCAGGCGAAAACAGCGGCGGCCGGCGGGCCCAGGACCATGGTCGGGGCGATGAGCCTGTTGATCATGGTGATCGCGGTGCGCTCGTGGACCCAGTTGGGATTCACCACCTACGTGCCGTTTTACTACCTCGAGGTGCTGCATGGCGATCCGCGTCTGGTGGGCACGTTGCTGGCCATCTTCCTGGGCGCGGGGGTCGTCGGCACGCTCGTGGCGGGACCCGTCGCCGATCGCGTCGGAGTGCGCCGCTACGTGGTGAGCGTCTTCCTGCTCGCCACGCCCATCGCGATCTCTTTCTTCTTCGTGTCCGGTCCGCTCGCCTTCGTCGTCCTGGGAGGGCTGGGCTTCGTCCTGGTCTCGACCTTCACCGTGTCCGTCGTCCTGGGCCAAGCCTATATGCCGCGCAATCCGGGGATGGCGTCCGGCCTCATCGTCGGCTTCGCCATCGGCGCGGGCGGCCTGGGCGTGACAATGCTGGGCTGGGTCGCCGACCACTTCGGTCTGACGCGCGCGCTCTGGGTCTCGGCGCTGATGCCGCTGCTTGGATTCGCGTTGGCGATGTTCCTGCCCGAGCCGCCGCGCTCACGCTAGGGCGCATGCCATGAGCATCGCCGATCGGTTCCAGGATGGCGAGCAGGCGCTGCTCATCGATCAGCGCGGTAAGCGCCATCTGCTCCTGCTGCGCAAGGGCGACACGTTCCATTCGGACCGCGGCTGGATCCCGCACGACACCATCATCGGCGAGCCGGACGGCTCGTGGGTGCGCAGCTCGAAGGGGATGCGTTATCTGGCGCTCCGGCCGACACTGGCCGAATACGTGCTCGACATGCCGCGCGGCGCCCAGGTGATCTATCCGAAAGACCTGGCCATGGTCATGTTCTGGGCCGACATCTTCCCCGGCGCGCGCGTGCTCGAGGCCGGCATGGGCTCAGGAGCGCTCACGCTCGCGCTGCTCCGAGCCGTCGGGCCCGAGGGCAAGGTGATCAGCTACGAGCAGCGCGAGGACTTCGCGCGCCGGGCGCTGGCCAATATCCATCTGCGGATGGGCGAAGTCACCAATCTGGCCGTGAGGCTGAGACCTGTCGAGGAAGGGCTGGCCGAAGAGGAGCCGGTTGATCGGGCGGTCTTCGATCTGCCGGAGCCGTGGCTCCTGGTCGAGCCGGTGGCGCGAGTGCTGCGGTCCGGCGGCATCTTCCTCTCCTACGTGCCCACCATCATCCAGTCGCATCAGCTCAGCGAGGCACTGCGCCGCCACCCGGGCTATGCGCTGCTGGAAACCTTCGAGACGCTGTTCCGCCCCTGGAACATCGACGGCACCTCGGTCCGTCCGTTCCACCGCATGGTCGCGCATACCGGGTTCCTCACCGTCGCCCGCCGCGTCGTGCCGGAAGAAGGGGCGGCGCCACCCCAGGTCGGAGAGCCCGAGGCCGACTGAGCGGTGCTCGAGCGCTACTTCGGCCTCGCGCAACACGGAGCGACCGTGGGCGGCGAGGTCCGCGGTGGCCTGACCACCTTCATGGTGATGGCGTATATCATCTTCGTGAACCCGGCCATCCTCTCCTTTTCCGGCGTCCCCGCCCTGCAGGGCCAGGGCCCGCCATTCGCGGCCACCCAGGCCGCGACATGTCTCGTGGCGGGCGCGCTCACGATCGCGATGGGGCTCGCCACGAACTACCCGCTGGCGCTGGCCTCGGGAATGGGCCTGAACGCCGTCGTGGCATTCCAGCTCATCGGGGGCATGAAGCTGCCGTGGCAGGCCGCGATGGGCGTCGTCTTCCTCGAGGGCATCGCGATCACGATCCTCGTGCTCACCGGGTTCCGCGAGGCGATCATGGACGCCATCCCCGTGGCGCTCAAACGGGCCATCAGCGTCGGCATCGGCCTGTTCATCCTGTTCATCGGCTTGGTCTCGGCCGGCGTGGTCACGCCCGGCCCGCCCGGCGTGCCGTTGACCCTGGGCGAGCTGACCTCGGCGTCCGTCGGCGTCGCGCTGTTCGGCCTCCTGGTGACGCTCTGGCTTCAGGCGCGCGGGGCGAGCGGCAGCCTGCTGATCGGCATTGCGCTGACGACGGCGCTCGCCGTTCTCGTCAATTCGGCCACCGCCGGCCGCGCTTTTCCCACGCCGGGTCAGGCGGTAATCCCGACCTCGTGGCTCGCGCTGCCGGACTTCGCCACCCTCGGCGCGGGCGTCGATCTCTCAGTGTTCGCCCGCGCCGGGATCCTCGCTGCCTGCGTGATCATCTTCTCGGTCATGCTCTCCGATTTCTTCGACACCATGGGGACGGTGATCGGGATCGGCGGCGAGGCCGGCTGGCTCACCCGGGACGGCAAGCTGCCGCGGCTCAACCGCGTGCTGCTCGTGGACTCCCTGGCCGCGGTGGCGGGAGGCGCGGCGGGGGCGTCGTCGGCGACGACTTACATCGAATCGGCGGCGGGCGTCTCCGCGGGCGCCAGGACGGGGCTGGCCTCGGTGGTCACGGGCGCGTGTTTTCTTCTGGCGCTCTTCCTGGCGCCGGTCGCCGGCATCGTCCCCGCCCAGGCGACGGCGCCCGCGCTGATCGTGGTCGGCTACCTGATGATGGGGATCGTCCGCGAGATTCCCTTCACCGATCTCGACGAGGGGTTTCCGGCGCTGCTGACGCTCGCGGTGATGCCGTTCACCTACTCGATCACGAACGGGATCGGCGCCGGGTTCATCGCCTACTGCTTCATCAAGGTCGTGCGGGGCAAGGGTGCGCAGGTCCGCCCCATGATGTACGCCGCCGCGGCGGCGTTCGTCGTCTACTTCGCCCTGCCGGCGCTGCAGAGGCTCGCCGCGTCGCTCGTATCTGTCCGCATCTAGCGCGATCTCGCCCCCGTCCCGTGGCCGCTATGGTAGGCTAGGGCTTCGAGTGGCGTTCACTTTGCGTGTCTCCGGGAGGCCGTCGCCGTGATCAGCATCATGCGGGAATACGCCAGGAGCCTGAAGATCGTGCTGCTGGCCGTCATCGCGATCTTCATCCTGACCTCGGGCGTGCTCTTTTACTTCGGCACCAGCGCGCTGCCCGGCGGCAGCAAGCCCAACGTCATCGCCAGCGTGAACGGTGAGGAGATTCCGATCGAGCGGTTTCGCCGCGCGCAGGCGAACTATGCGGCGGCGTACGAGCGGCTGAGCCGCCAGCGGATGACTCCAGAGCTGGCCGAGCGTATGGGGCTCAGCCAGCAGGTGCTGAACGAGCTGATCACGGAAGCGGTGGTCGTCCAGGGTGCGGATCGAGAGGGAATCGCCGCGTCTCATGAAGACGTGAGCGCGGTGATCCGAGAGTTTCGCGTCTTTCAAGAGGATGGGAAATTCTCGCAGGAGCGTTATCTCAGTGTGCTGAAACGGGAGCGCATCGATCCGAATGAATTCTATGAGGAGATCAAGCGGGGCTTAACCCGTCAGAAGATGGAGAGGCTGATCAAAGAAGGCGTCAAGGTGTCCGAGGCCGAGCTGCGGCAGGCCTACGACCTGCGCCATGAAAAAGTGCGGGCGGCGTGGGCGCACCTCGATGTGCGGCCGCTGATGGCTCAGGTTCCCGTGAGCGACGCGGACCTCGACGCCTACATGAAGAGCCATGCGGCGCAGTTCACGCGTCCCGAGCGCCGGCGGCTCCAGTACGTCGTCGTGAGTCCAAAGGCATTCGCCCAGCCCGTCTCGGACGCCGACGCCGAGGCGTATTACAAGGAGCACAGCGCCGAATTCGAGCAGCCGCGGCGGATCCGGGTGGCCCACGTCCTCGTCCGCGTGCCGCCGGTCGGCGGCAGCGAGGCGGAGAACCAGGCCAAGGCAAAGGTGGAAGAGGTGATCCGGCGGGCAAAGGCGGGCGAAGATTTCGGGAAGCTGGCGAGAGAAGTCTCCGACGACAAGGCCAACTCCGGCCAAGGCGGCGATCTGGGCTTCGTCGGACCCGGCGAGCTGGTGCCGCAGTTCGAGCAGGCGGCGTTCGCGATGAAGAAGGGCGAGGTGTCCGCGAGCCCCGTGCGCACGCAGTTCGGCTACCACGCGATCAAGATTCTCGATGTGAAGGAAGGCGGCCGCACGCCCTTCAAGGATGTAGCGGGCAAGATCAAGGAGGCGATGCTCAGCGAGCGCAGTGACCGCGGGGCGCGCACGCGGGCCGATGACGTCAAGGCCAAGCTCCAGGCGGCGTCTGACTTCGGCGTCGAGGCGCGCGGGCTGGGTCTCGACGTGCGGGAGGCGACCATTGCTCGGGGCGACGCGCTCGAGGGCCTGGGGCGCGACGCCCAGCTCGAGGAGGCGGTGTTCTCGCTCGCGATGGGTGGCGTGTCGCCGGTCAACCGCACGGCGGGCGGCTATGTCATCGTCAAGGTTGTGGGGCAGGTCCCGGCGGGCGTGCCGCCCTTAGCGGAAATCAAGGACCGCGTCGCCGACGCCTTCAAACGCGACGGAGCCGAGGCCCGCGCGACCGACAAGGCGAAGGCGCTGACGGGGACGCTCGGCAAAGGGGGGGACTTCCGCGCGGCGGCGCAGCACGAAGGATTCGCGACCGGCGAGCTGCCGCTCTTCTCGCGGGCCGACCCGCCCAAGGAACGGGGCGCGGTGCCCAATGCCGTATTCCTGGCGGCGGCGCAGACCGCCGTGGGCGGAGTGTCGGAGCCGATCCGGACCGAGGCCGGCGTCTACCTGGTCAAAACGCTGGATCGTCAGCCCCCCGATGCCGGACAGTTCGAGAAGGAGCGCGCGGACATCGAAAAGCAGGTGCTCGATCAGAAGCGCAACCTGGCGTGGGAGAGCTGGATCCGCACCCGGCTGGCATCCGCCAAGATCGAAGTGGGCGGCGAGAAGCTGCCGCCGCGGTAGCGAGCGATCCGCGCCCGGAAGGAAGCGACCGCGTAGAACGCATGGCCATCCAGCGCACTCCGATGACGCGGCCGGGATACGACCGGCTCAAATCCGAGCTCGAGCGACTGAAGAAGGAAGAGCGTCCCGCGATCACGCGCGCAATCGCCGAGGCGCGCGCCCACGGGGATCTGTCCGAGAACGCCGAGTACCATGCCGCGCGGGAGAAACAGAGCTTCGTCGAGGCGCGAATCAAGGAGCTCGAGAACAAGGTCAGCACGGCCGAGGTGATCGAGCCGCCCACGTCCGGCGACCGCGTGACGTTCGGCTCCACGGTCCGGCTCGAGGACGAAGAGGGGAAGGAGACCGCTTACCAGATCGTGGGATCGGACGAAGCCGATCCGCCGCGCGGCCGGATCTCGATCATGGCGCCGCTCGCACGCACGCTGATCGGCAAGACGGTCGGCGACACGGTCGTGGCGCAGCTGCCGGGCGGCAAGAAGAGCTTCGAAATCCTCGACGCGAACTTCCCCTGGCCGGAAGCGGGCTGATCAGGCTCTCAGCGACTCGCGAAGCTCGCGCGTGAGCGCCTCGACCGTGCCGCGCGTGCCGCCCGCCAGCTTCGCCTTCCATTCCCGTTCGGTCTCGAAGCGACGGTCCTTGAGGCGGTCGCCCCACGGTTTGACCGCGTCGCGGATCGCGTGGAAGTCGAACGCGTCGCGTTTGAGCTCGCGCGCGCGCGCCATCACGTCTGGCGCCACGCGAATGAAGGCGCGCAGCGCGGCGCCGGTCTTGATCGAGTACTTGCGTCCCGCCCACGCCATCGGGAAAGCGGCCGCGACGGCCTTCATGTAGTTCAGGAAAAACCGCTTGGCGTTCTGGCGCAGCTCATTCATGCGCGCGCCGCCGCCGATCTTCTCCACCGCCTCGAGGAAATCCACGATCTCCTCGGCCAGCGGCGCCTGCGAGACGCGGCCGCGCCCGGTGCCGAGCATCTTGATGTCCCCGTGCAGCGGAGAGGTCTCATCCTCGTTGAGCGAGCGGATGACGTCGTGTGCCAGGGCCTGATTGGGATCCGGGTAGAGCTTGCGGCCCGCCAGGCTCACGATGTGTGAGGGGTTGAGGCGGGTATGCTTGGCGGTGATGGTGACGAATAGCTCGACGATCTGGCGGGCGTCGAGCCGATCGAAGAGCACCGCGGGCACCTCGATACCCAGGTTCTCGCCCGCCTGGGTCAGCGCGTGGAGCGCCAGCAGCCGGTGCTGGCCGTCCAGCACGCGCAGCACGCCGTGTTCCTCCGGGATCTGTAGCAACCCGAGATCGTGCTGGCTCGCCATCGGCGTGAACGTGAACCGCTTCTCGGAGGTGATGATCACGGCCCCCGGAATGGCCGGCAGGGTTCCCGCGTCCTTGCAGTCCCGGTAGTAATTGACCAGCTCGTCGATCTTGCGGCGAATCACGGGGCGCTGATACGCGGTCTCGCTCTCGCCGATCCGCTTTTCCAGCGCTTCCCAGTTCACGCGGGCGCGATTCGCGCGCCGCGCCTTCGCGGGCGCCGCGCTGTCGCCCCCATAGCCCAGGACCTCGAACTTTACCAGGCGATCGATGTCCTTCGCTGAGAAGGAGGCCTGGAAGAACTCAACCCCGAATTGCTTCACCCGATGCGCGGGAACCGTGATCATGAATGCCTCCCACTCCTGGGGGCGCTGGTATGAGGCGGATTCTAAGCGCGGATACTCTAGTCGAAGCCTAAACGCACGTCAACATTTGCCTTTTCGCCGATGACCTGGCTCTCTTGAACCCTATATCCTGGGCTCGGAGACAGCCCTATCCACAATATGTGGGTAACCTGTGGACGGCCAAATCCCCCCCATGGAGTGAGGAATCGCGAGGCTGCGGTCGGGTTGGAGGAAACCGGGACAGACGGGCTGGGCTAGCTTCTCAGCGCGCGGAGGTAGGCCGTCGAATCCATGACCGTGAGGTAGAGGCCCAGGCCGCGCAATGAGGCCAGGTGGAGATCCTCGTCGAACGCCGCCACGCAGTCCTCGAGGATCACCACGGAGAAGTCGCGGATCATCGCGTCACGCGCCGTGGCCTCCACGCCCCCATGGGTGACGATGCCACTCAGCACCAGCGTGTCGATGTCCAGCGAGCGGAGCAGCACTTCCAGCGGCGTGCCGTGGAAGGCGGAGAAGCGCGGCTTGTCGAGCTCGTAGTCCGGCCGCGGGAGCTCGGGGATGAGCTCCCGCCCCGGGTCCTGGAGGCGGAAGCCCTCCTGGAGCAGGAATGGCCGCGCTTTGATGATGTGGTCGAGACCGAGCGGCGCGCCGCCCGGGGCCGTGTACACCGTGAACTTCGACGCGAAGATGGGGACGTGGGCCGCGCGGCTCGCGCGCGCCACCTCTGCGACGGCTGGGATGATGGCCCGCAGCCGCTCGATGGGCAGCCCGTGCCGCGCGTAGATGCCCTCCGGATCCATGAAGTCGCGCTGCAGGTCCAGCAGCAGCAGCGCGGTTGCGCCGCGACGGAGAGTGGGAGGAGCCGAGGGGGACATCGCCGGGTATTTCTACTAAGGCCCGGAGCCGGCCCGGTGTCAAGCGGCGGCCCGCTGCCCCTTGACGCGTGGAGCCCGAGGGATATCATCGTCGCGCCGCGTCGCCATGAAGGGCACCCGAGCGGCCAAGGAGGGACGAATGGCTGGCAAGCTGTTCGAGGAGCTGATGGTCGGGCAGGTCTTTCAGCACCAGCCCGGCCGCACGATCACCGAAGCGGACAATGTCTTCTTCTCCTGCCTGACGATGAATCCGCAGCCGCTGCACGTGGACTTCCACGCGGCGGCGAAGGCCGAGTTCGGCAAGCCGCTGGTGAACAGCTTGCTCACGCTGGGCGTCGCCATCGGCCTCTCGGTGAGCGAGACGACGCTCGGAACGACCGTGGGGAATCTGGGATTCGAAAAGACGGAGTTTCCCAAGCCGGTCTTCCATGGCGATACCATCTACGCCGAGACCGAGGTGGTCGACAAGCGCGAGTCGAAATCGCGCCCTCAGTGGGGCGTCGTGATCTTCGAGCACCGCGCCCGCAATCAGCACGGCGAAATCGTCATGACGTGCCGGCGCGCCGCGATGATGCGCCGGCGGAATGCCTGATGCGCCGGTCCCTGCATTTCGTGCCGGGCGGCAATGAGAAGATGATCCAGAAGGCCCTCACCCTGCCCGCCGACGGACTCATCCTCGACCTCGAGGATGCCGTGACGCCGGACAAGAAAGCAGCCACGCGGCCCATCGTGCGGCGATGGCTCGAAACGCTCGACTTCGGCCCGCGCGAGCGGTGGGTGCGCATGAATCCGATCTTCACGATGTACGCCGAAGCGGATCTCGAGGAGACCATCGCTGGGCGCCCGGACGGCTATGTCGTGCCCAAGCCGCGGCGCGCCGAGGACGTCCAGCGAATCGCGGCCATCCTGGACCGGCTCGAGCAGCGGCACGGGCTGCGCTTCGGCTCGACCCAGCTCGTGCTCATCGCCACCGAAACGCCGGAGGGTCTCCTGCACATCGGCGAGGTGGCGGCCGCGAGCCCTCGCATTGCCGCCATCTCCTGGGGAATCGAAGACCTGTCCGCGGCCATGGGGTTGCCGAAAACGCGTGATGCCGAGGGACGGTACCTCGACATCCCGCGCTATGCTCGCGTGATGTGCGCCGTTGCGGCGTCCACGGCCTCGGTGGAGGCCCTCGACACCGTCTATACCAACATCGCCGATCTGGAGGGCCTGCGGCGGGAATGCCGGGATGGGGTGGCGATGGGCTTTACCGGGAAAATCTCCATCCATCCCAATCAGATCCCGGTGATCAACGAGGTGTTCACCCCGTCGCGCGCCGAGGCCGAGGAGGCGGTGGCGCTCATCGCAGCCTTCGAAGAGCACGCCAAGCGAGGGGCCGGCGCCTTCGCGTGGAAGGGCCAGATGATGGACATGCCGCACCTCACGCGCGCCCGCAAGATCGCCGCGCGCGCCCGTCACGCGGGGGTGATCTGAGCCGCCGGCCCGCGGCCGCGCTCCTGGCGGTTGTGCTGGCGGCGCTCGTCTTGTTCGCGCTGCCGGTCGGCCGGCGGCCGCTCTTCAACCAGGACGAGGCCCGCTTCGCGCTCCTCGCCAGGGAAGCCGTGGAGCACGGCCATTGGCAGCTTCCGCGCGTGCGGGGCGTCATTTACCTGAACAAGCCGCCGTTGTTCTTCTGGGCGGTGGCGCTGACCTCGTGGCCGGTCGGGGCGGTCAGTGACGGCACCGCGCCGTGGGCCTCGATCATCGCCGCGGTGGCCACTCTTCTGGCCGTCGCCTCCATCGGCCGCCTGCTCTGGGGATGGGAGGTGGCAGTGGCCGCCGCGCTGGCGCTGATGACGGCGCCGTTTTTCTTCTTCATGTCCCACCAGGTGCTCTCCGATGTGATGCTGACCGCGTGGCTCACCTGGGCGCTCTATTTCTTCCTGGCCGCCCGCGCGGCGCCGTCCGGCGGCTGGCGGCTCATCGCGTTCTACCTCTGCGTGGGCGGCGGACTCGCCACCAAGGGGCCCGCCGCGCTCATGGTGCTGGGAGCAGCGATCGTCGTGGCGGTCGTCGAGGAGGGCCGGGCCGGACTGCGCTGGCTGCGGCTTCCGACGGGACTCGTCGTGATCGGGCTGTCGGCGCTTCCCTGGCTGGTTCCCTATCTCCTCCAGCCGGAGCGAAGCTACCTCAAGACGGTCGTGGCCGGCCATTATGGAGAATGGTATTTTCGCCATGCCGCGGGATCGAAGCTCGGCGCCCTGCTGGGGAATCTCTGGCGGATCTTGCCGTGGTCGCTTCTCCTCGTGCCGGCGATCTGGTGGGGCTGCCGTGACCGCGGCGGCCATCGCCGTGAGCTGATCCTGTGGATGCTCGTCATGGCCGCGGCGGTGAGCCTGTCCGGGGAGCAGCGCGCGCGCTACTTCCTGCCGGTCGTGCCGATCTTGATCCTGCTGGCGGCCGAATTCCTGGTGCGCGCGCCGGCGGAGCCATCCGGCCGCGGCCGCCGGGTCGCGGTCGCCGCGGTGCTCGGGGTGCTGCTCTTCTCGGCTGCGGGCGCGGCACTCTTGCTGTCGGGGCGCCTGGATGGCGGCGACGCTGACGCGTTCATCTTCCTGCCCGGCGCGGGCTGGGAGCGCCTGATCGTCGCCGCCCTCGCCCTGGCCGGTCCCGTGGCGGCGCTCGTCGCGCTCGCGCTGCGCCGCTCGGGGCTCCTCGCGACCTCCGCGCTGGCGCTTGCGCTCGGCGGTATCCTGTTCATCGAGGCCTGGACGTACCCGAGCCGGTATACGGAGTGGTACGACGTCCCGAGCTTTGCCGCCCGCGCGGCGGCCAAGCTGTCTCCTGGCAGCCGGCTGTTCGGGTACCCGGACGCCGGACTGGCCTATGATTTCTATCTGCGGCGCTCGATTCGAGAAATCCAGGAGCCCGAGACGCTCAGGGCGTTTCTCGGGGCGTCGCGCGAGGGAGAGATGCTGCTGATACGCGAGGATCGATGGGCCTCTTTCCGCCGGGAGGCCGGGAGCGAATGGCAGGTGCTGGCATCGGGGCGCGTGGCGCGCCATCAGATGCTGCTGGTGGGGAAGCGGCCGTGATCGAGGGGCCGGCAGAGGCGGCCCCACTCGAACTGTCGGTGATCTTGCCGGCGTTCAACGAGGCCGACAATCTTCCCATCGCGTGGTCAGAGCTCCGCGCGGTGCTGGATGCCACCGGATGGGCGGCTGAGGCGATTTTTGTGGACGACGGCAGCACCGACGGCTCCAGCGACGTCATCAGAGAGATTTGCGCCCGCGACCCGCGTGCACGGCTCGTTCGGCTCAAGCAGAACTCGGGCCTCTCCGCTGCGCTCGACGCGGGATTCCGCCGCGCGCGGGGCCGGATGGTCGTCACCATGGACACCGACCTGCAGAACGACGCACGCGACATCCCGCGGATGCTGGCACATCTCCACGGCTACGACGCCGTGACCGGATGGCGACAATCGCGCCAGGATCCCTGGCTCAAGCGCGCCTCCTCCCGGATCGCCAACGCGATTCGGAACGCGGTCACGAGCGAGAGCGTCCGGGACAGCGCGTGCACGCTGCGGGTGATTCGCGGTGGGTGCCTTGCCGACCTGCCGCGCTTCCGCGGCTTCCACCGCTTCATCCCCACGCTGCTCCGTCTGGCCGGTCACCGCGTGCTGGAGCTGCCCGTGAATCACCGCCCGCGGCGATTCGGCGTGTCGCACTACGGGATCCGCAACCGAGCCTGGTCGGCCTTCGAAGACCTGCTCGCGGTCCGCTGGATGCAGTCCCGGTGGCTGCGCTACGAGGCCGTGGAGGACCCCTGAGCGATCGGCGAGCCGGCGGCCGGCGCCCGATCTAGGAGCGCTTCGTCACTCGCGGCTGCGGGGCCGGGGGCTCGAGCTCGCGCGTTCCGGCCAGCGGACCCGTCGCGGTCCAGTAGCGGGTGCCGGCAACGATCAAGGTCTCGGCCGGGAACCGGGTGAGGATCTCGTGCCCGGTGTCGGTGACGAGGATCTCCTCCTCGATGCGCGCCGCCGACCAGCCGTCGGAGGCCGGCCAAAAGTTCTCGAGCGCGAAGACCATGCCGGCTTCGAGCGGGACCGGATGGTCGAGCGAGACGAGCCGGCTCATCACGGGCTGCTCCCAGATGGAAAGCCCCACGCCGTGGCCGTACTGCAGCCCGAAGCAGGCCTCCTCGTCGGGGAATCCGAACTCCTGAGCCCGGGGCCAGGTCGCCGCGATGTCCGCGGTGGTCACGCCCGGCTTCACCATCGAAATCGCGACGTCCAGCATCTCGCGACAGCGCTTGTAGGCATCCACCATCGCGTGCGAGGCGCTGCCCACCGCGAAGGAGCGGTAGTAGCAGGTGCGGTAGCCCATGTAGGAGTGCAGGATGTCGAAGTAGGCGGGGTCGCCCGGGCGCAGCACGCGGTCGGAAAACACGTGGGGGTGCGGGTTGCAGCGCTCGCCCGCGATGGCGTTGACGGCCTCGACATCCTCCGAGCCCAGGTCGTAGAGCTTCTTGGCGGCGATGCCCACCAGCTCGTTTTCCCGGATGCCCGGCCGCAGCGCCTGATAGAGATCGTCGTAGGCGGCGTCCACCATCATGGCCGACGTGTTGAGCAGGATGATCTCGTCCCGCGTCTTGATCCGCCGCGCGGTCTGCATGAGCTGCTGCCCGTCGACGACGGTGAGCCCTTCCTTCTGGAGCGCGTTGAGGATCGGCATCTCGACGACGTCCACGCCCAGCGGCGCGGTGTGGAGGCCGCGCATTTCGAGCTCGCGCTTGATCTTCCGAGCCAGGTCCTCGGCGCGGCCCATCTCGGGGGTCATGGCGCCACGCAACAGCGAAATGCCGGCGCGCGAGCGTTCTCCGAGCCAGGGGCAGTAGAGCCGGTGATGCTTGGCCGCGGAGCCGAAGTCCCACATGATGGGCTGATCGCCGCGGGGCAGAAGGGTGAAGCGCGAGAGCTTGTCTCGCGCCCACTCGCCGATGGTCGTGTTGGTGATGTAGCGGATGTTGTACATGTCGAAGCAGAGCAGGCCGCCCAGCTCGGACCGGTCGAGCTCACTGCTCACGCGCGCGAGACGCTCCTCGCGCAAGCGGTCGAAGTTGACGCGCTCCTCCCAGTCCACCGCCATCGTGCCGTAGGTCGGAAGGCCCATGGGTCATCCTCCTTATCGTGGGCTAGGCGCCCGGTCTCGCCTTGGGGCTCGGGGGCAGGCCGCTCAACCGCGCCAGCACGTCGAAGACGACGGCAAAATCGTATTCGCCGAGGCCCAGCCCTCGGGCCGCGGTCAGCACGGCCTGGCACAGCGCCGTGGCGGGCAGAGGCACGCCCACCTGATGGCCCAGCTCGAGCGCCAGCTCGACATCTTTCTGCATCATGGGGACGTTGAACCACGCTTCCTCGGGCATGCCGAGCACGAACGGCCCGCGGTATTTGACCATGGGCGACGCGATCACGCTCTTGAGCAGAGTCTCGACCGCGCGCCCGCGGTCGATCCCGGATTTCTCCGCGAGAAGCACGGCCTCGCAGAAGGCCAGCATCTGAACGATGAGGCCGAGGTTGGTGGCGATCTTCATGGTCACCGCCAGCCCGTTGGCTCCCACATGCGTGATGGTGGGGCCGATCGCCAGCAAGTAGGGGCGTGCGCGCTCGAGGGCGGCCGCCGCCCCGCCCACCATGATCGACAGCTGTCCCTGCTCGAGGGTGAGCACGCTGCCCGACACGGGCGCGTCCAGCATGGCGGCGTCCCGGCCGCGCGCTTCTTCGGCGAGCCGACGGCTTGCGTCGGGGCTGACCGTGCTCATCTCCACCCATACGCTCCCCGGCCGGAGACCCGCCAGCACGCCGTCGGCCCCGTGGGCGATGGCGTCGAGCGCCTCGGTATTGGTCACCATGCTGAAGATGACGTCGGCCGCTTCGGCCGTTTGTCGCGGCGAGACAGCGAGCTTCATCCCCGCCGCGACGAGCGCGTGAGCCTTCGCGGCGGTGCGGTTGTAGCCCACGACGGGGTGACCGGCATCGAGCAGGCGCTTGACCATCCGCCCGCCCATGGCGCCCAGCCCGATGAATCCCAGGGTGGCCGGTGTCATGTGCGGGGCCGCCGGGCCGTCCGCGCGGATCGCGAACGCTTGCGCCGGCGCTTCGGAGGCGTCGAGTCCGCGACGGCGATGGCGCTGATCTCGAGCTTGCAGCGCGGGTGGGTCGCGAGCCGCGAGACCTCGACGGTGGTCGTCGTCGGCAGGTGGTCGCCCAGGTATTCGGCCCAGACGCGATTGAGATCGTCTTGCTCGCCGGCGTCGGTGAGATAGCGCGTAGCCGAGACCACGTCGCCGAGGGTACAGCCCGCCGCCTCGAGCGTCTGCTTGAGATTCTCCATCGTCAGCACCGCCTGGTCGCGCATGTGCGAAGGCAGGTCGAACTCCTCCTCGCGGTGGGGATGGCTGTGGTAGACGGGCGCCGCCGTGACACCGGACAAGAACAGCAGGCTCCCGCGCCGGATCAGGAGCGCCGGCGCGTAGGGCATCATCACGTCGCGCCGGCGGCGGGGGTGATGCACGACCTGCACCTCTTTCGCCATGACGACGGCATGATTCACGTTCTGCGGCGTCACGTCAAGTCGTGCCGGGCTCGACAGGCGGTCAGAGGCCGAGGTACGCCTCGCGGACACGCGTGTTCGCCAGGAGCTCCGGCCCCGTCCCCGACAGCACGACCCGGCCCGACTCGAGCACGAACCCTCGATGGGCCAGGGCCAGCGCATGCTCGGTGTCCTGCTCGACCAGGAGCACGGTGACGCCCGCGCGGTTGATCTGGCCGATCACTCGAAACATCTCCTGCACCATGATCGGCGCCAGCCCGAGCGACGGCTCGTCGAGCATCAGGATCTTGGGTCCGGCCATGAGGCCGCGGCCGATGGCCACCATCTGCTGCTCGCCGCCCGAGAGAGTGCCCGCCAGCTGCCGGCGCCGCTCGGCCAGCCGCGGGAACACGGCGAACACTTCCTCGAGCCGCCGGCGGCGCTGGGCCCGGACCGCCCGCGGGTAGCCTCCGATCAGCAGGTTGTCGAGCACCGTCATCTCGGGGAAGAGCTTGCGTCCCTCCGGCACGTGGACGACGCCCAGCTCAACGATTTCGGCGGGCGAGAGGCGTTCCAGCCGGCGGTCGCCGAGGGCGACGCGGCCGGCTTTGGGACGAAGGAGTCCGGAAATGGTCTTGAGCGTGGTGGTCTTCCCGGCGCCATTGGCGCCGACCACTGCGATGATCTCACCTTCGGGGATGTCGAAGGTGACCCCCCACAGCGCTTGGATCTTGCCATAGGCGACCTCGAGGTTCTCCACCCGCAGCAGCATGTCAGGCGACTCTGGTGCCCAGGTAGGCGGCGATCACGGCGGGGTCCCGGACCACCTGATCCGGCGCGCCGTCGGCGATCTTCTCGCCGTGGTGGATCACCACCACGCGATCCGAGATGCGCATGATGGCCTTCATCACGTGCTCGACCAGCACGACCGACACCCCGCCGGCTCGGATCTCCTTGACCAGCGCCGAGGCCTCGTCCACCTCGCGCGGATTGAGGCCTCCCATGGGTTCGTCGAGCAAGAGGAGTTGGGGGCGGGTGGCCAGGGCACGTGCCATCTCGAGGCGCTTCTGCTCGCCCAGGGTGAGATCGGCGGCCGGGGAGTCGAGCTTGTCCAGGAGTCCGACGCGCTCGAGGATCTGGCCGGCCGCGCTCTCTGCGCGCCGCCGTGACGCCGTCGAGGAGAATCTGGCCTGAGGTCGGGCGGAGGAATCCCGTGATCAGGTTGAAGACGGTGGTCTTGCCGGCGCCATTGGGGCCGATGAGCCCGAGGATCTCGCCGGGCTCGACGGTGAACGAGAAGCCGGCGACGGCGCGAAGTCCGCCGAAGTTCTTGGTGAGATCGGTGACAGTCAGCAGCGGCACGGCCGCCCGGCCTCAGCGCCGCCCGGCCCAGGCGCGGCGGGCACCGCCCCAAATGCCCTCGGGGAGGTAACGGATGGCCAGCATCATGAAGAGCCCGTAGAAGATCAGGTGCCCGACCAGGAAGCGTTCGCGAAAGAGCTCGCCCATCGTCGTCAGGAACACGGCCCCGATCACCGGGCCGATGACCGTGGCGAGACCGCCCACGACGGCGATGAACACCATCTCGACCGACAGCGCGATCGGGAACACCGCGTCAGGATCGACATAACGGAAGTAGAGACCGTAGAAGCCGCCGGCCAAGCCGGTGAAAAAGGCGGAGAGCGCGAGCGTCAGGACCTTGGCGCGGACGGTGTCGATCCCCACCGCCTCCGCGGCATCTTCGTCCTCGCGGATCGCCAGCAGATAGGCGCCGAGCCGGGCCCGTGAGAGCTTCCACGTCGCCGCCATCGCCAGCACCGCCAGCGTCGCGATGATGTAGTAGAAGGGGACCTTGCTCTCCCAGTTGACCGCCCGCGCGCCGAGGGCGACCCGCGGCAAGGTGGTGATGAGGAGACCGACGGGGCCGTTGGTCAGCGCCTCCCAATTGAGCGCGACGAGCCGGACGATCTCCGCCACGGCCAACGTGGAAAGCGAAAAGTACGGTCCCCGCAGCCTGAAGCAGATCAGGCCGATGGGCAGCGAGACGAGCACGGCGGCGACACCGCCCAGCACCATCCCGTACCACGGCGCGAGGCCCAATCGAAGATAGAGGATCATGGTGACGTACGCTCCCACGCCGAAGAACGTCGCGTGGCCGAACGAGACCTGGCCGCCGAAGCCACCCAGGAGATTCCACGACGCGCCGAGCAGCGTCCAGAGCAGCACCGTGATGCCCAGGTGGAGGAGGAATTGATTCGACGTGAGAAGCGGAGGCGCGAGCATCAGCAGGAGGATCACGGCGACCACCGCCGCGCGGGTCATGACTTGCCGACGCCGAAGAGTCCCGAGGGGCGAAAGAGCAGGACGAGCAGGAAGATCACGAAGCCGATCGTGTCCTTGTAGGCCACGGACACGTACACGGCGCCGAGAGATTCCACCAGGCCGAGCAGGATCCCACCGGCGATGGCGCCCACGACCGAGCCGAGTCCCCCTAGCACGACGATCACGAAGCACTTGGCGATGAGAATCTCGCCCACCGTGGGGTACAGATAGAGTGAGGGCCCGAGGAGCACGCCCGAGGCGCCAGCCAGCGCGCTGCCGAGGCCGAAGGTCACCATGGAGATGCGCTCGACATCGATGCCCATGAGCGCCGCCGCCTCGGGGTTCTGGCTGGTCGCGCGAACGGCGCGCCCGAGGTCGGTACGGGCGAGGAACAGATAGAGCGCCAGCGTGATCAGAATGGCGAGCGCGAAGGCGATGGCCAGCGGAACCGGGACCGCGATGCCGAAAGGACGGAGCGGTGTGATCGCGTACGTGAGCTTGATCGTCCGGTAGTCGCCGGTCCAGGCGAACAGCGCCAGGTTGGCGATGAGGAGCGAAAGGCCGGCCGTGTAGAGCAGAGTGTTCAGCTCACCGCCGGGGATGATGGCGCGGAGGAGGAAGCGGTACACCAGCATGCCGCCCAGGAACATCAGGGGCACCCAGACGATGATGGACACGAATGGGTCCAGCTTCCACACGACATGGCCCCAGAACGCGCCGTACATGCCCAGCATCACCAGGTCGCCGTGCGCGAGATTGATGATGCGCATGACGCCGAAGACCACCGTCAGTCCCACGCCGATCATGGCGTAGAGCGAGCCGGTTAGAATTCCGCTGACGACGCTCTGGACGAAGGTGTCCACGGGGGGAGGTCGGCGGCAGGCGGGGAGCTCCGGCGAATGCCGGGCCGAGCGAAGGAGCCTCTCGCCTGCCGCCGGTCGGACTTACCGCTTTACTGTGTTGTCCGGGAACACGTAGTTGGTCTCGGCATTGCTCTTGGGCCAGACGTTCATCAGCTTGCCGTCCAGCCACTGTGCCAGCACCGAGTGGTCGGGAGAGTAGATGTTCTGGTTCGTATACTTGTCGCCGAGCGGGCCGCTCCAGTTGCCGAACTTCACCTTGCCGAACACGGTGGTCATGTCCGTCTTGAGGAGCGACTGGCGGATTGCCTCGCGGTCGGCGTCCAGATTGCCCGTGAGCGGGGTGCGCCGGAGCGCGTCGGCGATCACGAAGACGATCGAATAGCCTTCGACTTCGTGCTCCTTCGGCCAGATGCCGTACTTGTCGTGGAACTTCTTGTAGAATGCCTTCACGGCCGGATCGTTCGGATTACCGGACCACGCCGCCGAGGAGAAAACGTTCTGGCTCTGGGGGCCGAGCTCCTTGGCGAGATCCTCCACGCCGAAGCCGCCGCCGAATCCAACGAAGGCGCGCGGCGCGACGCCGATCTCCTTGGCATGCTTCGTGAGCAAGATGGCGTCGGTGGTGGCCACGGCGACCATGAGGAGAAAATCCGGATTGGTGGCTTTGACCTTCGTCATCACCGGCTTGAAGTCCAGGCTGTTGACGGGGTACGCCTCGTCGCCGACGATCGGCACGTTCTTGGATTTCAGGAACGTCATCGCCGAGTTCGCAATCGTCTTGCCGAAGACCGTGTTGTCGTAGACCACCGCGGCGGATTTCGGCATGGCGCCCGGAACTTCGCTGATGAACTTGTTGAACGCCTGCGGATAGATGGAGCCGGTGGGGTTGTTGCGGAAGACCCACTCGAAGCCCTTGGCGGTGATGATGTCGGCCGAGGGATGGTCCACCACGTACGGCGTCTTGAGCCGCTGGGCGACCGAGGCGATCTCCACTGCCTGACCCGAGGCGCGCCCGCCGGTGAGGACCAGGACCTTCGTCTGGGTGATCAGCTTCTCGGCCACCGTCGCCGCCAGCGCGTTCTTGGCCTGGTGGTCATCGATGATGACTTCGATCTTCTTGCCGTTCACGCCGCCCTTGGCATTGATCTCTTCAACGGCCATCCCGTAGGCCTTCTTGAACTTGTCCCCAAAGGGAGCGTCGGGGCCGGTCATCGGCTGCGGCGCGCCGATCTTGAGCGCGTCCTGCGCCGGCGCCGGCGCGGCCGCGGCGAGGAGGAGAATCCCGAACACCAGGCCGAACATACCGATTCGTCGCATCGTCAGGCCCTCCTTAGCGGTTCGCTGGGGGTGTAGGGCACGCAGACTCTAGAATTGAGCCGGCGGCTTGTCAAGGCTCGCGCCGGCCCGGCTCGGGCGCCTTGACACGTCGGGGCAAGTCTGCTAAAAACAAGCCCCATTCCGCTGGCACCACGATCCGCTCCACTGGGCAATCGAGGAGGATTCGCATGCGGACGATCTCCTGGAAGCTTCCGGCCGTCGCACTCGCGGTGATCGGCTTGCTGTCCGACGCCCTGCCGGTCCAGGCGCAGGCGCCGATCAGAATCGGCGCCTCGCTCTCGCTGACCGGCACCTACGCCCAGCCCGGCTCGTACCAGAAGGAAGGGTACGAGCTGTGCGCAGAGCACTTGAACGCCAAAGGCGGCATGCTGGGGCGCAAAGTCGAGTTCGTGATGTACGACGATCAATCCATGCCGGCCACCGCCGTGCGCCTGTACGAGAAGCTGATCACCGAGGACAAGGTAGACGCGGTGATGGGACCGTACTCCTCGCCGATCACGGAGGCGGTGGCTAATGTCAGCGAGAAGTACCAGAAGGTTATGGTCTCGCCGCTGGCCGCCACGACTTCCATCTTCCGGAAGGGCCGCAAGTACATCTTCATGGTCATCTCCCCGGCCGAGGCATACCTGGAGGGGCTCGTCGACATGGCGGCCAAGCGCGGCCTCAAGACCGTGGCCGTCCTCAACGAGGACACGCTCTTCACCAAGGCCTCCGCCGTCGGCGTCGCCGAGATCGCCAAGAAGAAGGGCATGCAGGTGGTCCTGCAGGAGGCGTACCCGAAGGGCAACACGGACTTCTCCGCTCTCCTGGTGAAGATCAGGGCGGTCAACCCTGACGTGATCGCGGCGTCCACCTACTTCGATGACGCCGTGGCCATCACGCGCCAGATGAAGGAGCTGAACGTCAATCCCAAGATGTACGGCGTCACGGTGGGCGGGGATCTCCCGAAGTTCTACGATCTCCTCAAGCAGAACGCCGAATTCGTGTACGGCTCGACCCAATGGGAGCCGAGCCTGCCCTATCCGGGCCAGAAGGAATTTGTCGCCGCTTATCAGAAGAAGTTCGGGCACGAGCCGGTCTACCACTCGGCCGCCGGCTACGCGGGCTGCGTCCTCTATGCGGAAGGCGTGCGCCGCGCCGGCAGCTTGGACTCGGACAAGGTGCGCGAGCAGCTGCTCAAGCTGGAAACGCGGACGTTCTTCGGCGACTACAAGGTGGACGCCGATGGCTTCCAGGTCGCGCACAAGATGGTGATGTTCCAGTGGCTCGACGGCAAGAAGGTGACGGTGTGGCCGGACGAGCTCGCCAGCGGCAAGCCGCGCTTCCCCACTCCCCCCTGGAACCAGCGGTAGCCGAACCCGCTTGCTGACGCCCCACACCCCGCGTGCCCGCCGGAGAGCCGGCGGGCGCGGGCTCGTTCCAGGAGCCCCGTAAACCGTGATCATCACCCCCGCCATGCTGGGCCAGGTCGTCATCTCGGGACTCCTGGCCGGGTCGCTCTACGCCATGGTGGCCCTCGGGCTCGGGCTCATCTTTGGCGTGATGCGGGTGCTCAATGTCGCCCACGGGCCGCTGCTGATGCTGGGCGCGTATACGACGTTCTGGCTCTTCAACTGGCTCGGCCTGAACCCGTACCTCTCGCTGCTGGTGTCGATGCCGCTGCTCTTTCTGGTGGGCGTGATCCTCCAACGCGTGCTGGTCCAGCGGGTGGTGGATGCTCCGGAGCTCTCCTCGCTGCTGTTGACGTTCGGCGTCTCCATCGCGATCGTGAACTTGGCGCAGCTGGCCTTCACCTCCGACCTGCGCTCGGTCGAGTACCTGACCGGATCGTTCGTCCTGGGTCCCTTTGCGTTCTCCAAGTCTCGCGTCATCGCCTGCGCCTTCGCGATTCTGATCACCGCGGCGGCCTTCGTGTTCCTCCAGAACGCCCGACTCGGCAAGGCGCTCCGCGCGGTGTCCCAGAGCCGCGAGGTCGCTCAGGTATGCGGCATCGACGTTCAGCGCATCCACATGTTCGCCTTCGGCATCGCCTCGGCGCTGGCGGCGGCGGGCGGATCGCTCGTCGCCGTCATGGTGGCGATTCAGCCGGACATGGGCCAGGTGTACACGTTCAAGGCCTTCCTCGTGATCGTGCTGGGCGGCGCCGGCAGCTACCCGGGCGCCCTACTGGGCGGCGTGCTGCTCGGCCTGGTCGAGCAGCTGGCGTCGCTGTTCCTCACGACCCAGGTGAATGAGGCGGTCGCCTATGTCCTGCTCGTCCTCGTCCTGCTGCTGAGGCCCCAGGGGCTGCTGAGGGGACGCGCCTCGTGAGGCGCTGGCTGACGCTCGCCCTCGCGGTAGCGCTGGTGGCCCTATCGCTGTACCCGCTGCAAGCGACGGGCTACGGGATCCGCTTCATGCTCCAGATGTTCATGTGGATCGCGCTCGCCCAGTCCTGGAACCTGATCTCGGGACTGACGGGCTACGTCTCCTTCGGGCACGTCGCCTTCTTTGGCATGGGCGCCTACAGCGCAGGCATTCTGATCACGCGCCTGGCGTGGCCATGGCCCATCGCCGCGGCGGCCGGCGGCGTGATGGCGGCGTTTCTTGCCCTCCTCATCGGGTGGCCGTGCCTTCGGCTCAAGGGCCCGTACTTCGCCATCGCGATGCTGGGGCTCAACGAGGTCTTGCGGGTGATCGCGTCCTACTATGAGGGCTTGACCGGCGGCGGCAATGGCCTCTCGCTGCCCACGCTGTACGCGAGCGTCCCGATCTACTACGCCATGGGGCTGATCGCCGTCGCGGTGACGGCACTGACCTATGTCATCGTCACCTCGCGGTTCGGGCTGAGGCTGATGACAATCCGGGAAGACGAAGTCGCCGCGGAGGCGATGGGCATCGACACCTTTCGGTACAAGCTCTACGCCTTTCTGCTCTCCGCGGTCGCGCCCGGCATCGTGGGCGGGCTGGCCGCGCGCGATCAGGGCTATATCGAGCCCACCTCCGTCTTCCCCCTGATCATGACGATCACGATGATCGTCATGGCCCTCTTCGGCGGAAAGGGCACCATCTGGGGCCCGGTGCTCGGCGCGGTGCTCCTCTTCACCCTGCAGGAGATGGTCTGGGCGCGGTTTATCTACCTCCACCAGCTGCTCTTCGGCGCGATCATCGTCGGCGTTGTCCTGCTTATGCCTCGCGGCATTCTGGGTGTCCTTCAGCAGAAGTACAACCTCCCGAGAACGATCTGACGCGCTGATGGCGCCCATCCTCGAGATCAGCGATCTGGTCAAGCGCTTCGGCGGCGTCACGGCGGTGAATCGCGTGTCGCTCTCCTTGGAGCCGGGCAAGATCTACGGGCTCATCGGCCCCAACGGCTCGGGAAAGACCACGCTCTTCAACTGCATTACCGGTTTGGAGACGCGCAACGGGGGCGAGATCCGCTTCAAGGGCGAGCGGATCGACGGACTCAAGCCACACAAGATCTCCCACCGCGGCATGGGACGCACCTTCCAGATGATCCGAGTCTTCCCCGAGCTCACGGCTCTGGAGAACCTCCTGGTCGTCACGACGTCCGGCTACGCGGGGGCGCGGGCGCGCGCCGAGGAGCTGCTGCGCTTCGTCAAGCTCGAGCGGCTGGCAAACGAGTTCGCGGGCAACCTCTCCTACGGTCAGCAAAAGCTCGTCGAGTTCATCCGGGTCTTGATGACCGATCCGGAGCTGATCCTGCTCGACGAGCCGGCCGCCGGCGTCAACCGCACGCTGCTCAACGAGCTCTTGGACGCGGTGCGGACCCTTCGCGAGCGGGGCAAGACGGTGCTGCTGGTGGAGCACGACATGAAGGTCGTGATGGGGCTGTGCGAGACCGTGTTCGTCCTCGACCACGGCGAGAAGCTGGCCGAGGGACCGCCGGGCGTGATCCAGACCGACGAGCGTGTCATTGAAGCTTATTTTGGCCGCTAGCGTGGCGCTGCTCGCCGTCCTCGTCTCCCGCTCTCTCGGCTGGCCGCTCATCCACGACGCCCCCCTCATGCACTATGTCGCCTGGCTCATCACTCAGGGCGCGGTGCCGTACCGCGACGTCTTCGACATGAACGTGCCGGGCGTGTACTTGATTCACCTGGGCGTGCTCGGCGTGGGCGGACACGGCGACCTGGCGTGGCGGCTCTTCGATCTTGGATGGCTGGCGGCGCTCTGCGTCTTCCTCTTCACCTTTTGCCGGCCCATGTGCGGCGGCTGGACCGCGGCCGGCGGCGCCGCGCTCTTCGCCCTCTACCACCTGAGCGGCGGCGCCTGGCGGGTCGGGCAGCGCGATTTTCTCCTCTGCCTGTTTCTCCTGGCCGGAACCTTCGGCGTGGCGCGAGCCATCGAGCGTCACGGCGCGCTGGCCCCGCTGCTGATCGGCGGGCTGTCGCTCGGCGCGGCGATGACCGTCAAGCCCCACGCGGGTCTTCTCTGGGTGGGCTGCATCCTGGCCGTCATCGGCGCCGCCCGGCGCCAGGGGTTTCCGCCGGCGCGGGCGGCCGCCGCAGTGGTGGGCGGAGCCCTGGTCGTTCCGGCGCTTGTGTTCGGATGGCTGGCCTGGCGTGGGGGCTTCGGACCCTTCGTGGACATCCTCGTCGGGTACGTGCTGCCGCTCTACAGTCGTGTCGGCCGTATGCCGGCCTGGGCCGCGCTCCGCTGGTACGAGTATGGCTGGCAGCTCTGGCTGCTCTTCGCCGGGCTCACAGCCGTCGCCCTGCTCTCGCCGGCGCGGGAAGGATTCACCGCGAGAAAGGCGCTCGCCGTGATGGGAGCGGCGTACGGCGCCCTCCACTTCTGGATCCAGGGCAAGGGGTGGGAATACCAGCTCTATCCGCTGGCGTGTTTTCTCTGCGCGCTCGCGCCGCTTGCCGCCGCCGGCGCGCGCGCCGCGTCCCGCGCCGGGGCGCGGCGCGGTGTCGCGCTCGTGCTGTGGGCGGGGCTCGTGGTTGTGCTCGGAGTCAAGGGCGCTCATGCGCTCGACGCGCCGTGGGTCGCCGACAAGGCTCATCGCGTCGCCGCCGTCACGAGCGACCTCCGTCGCCTGCTGCCGCGGGGAGGGCATGATCCTGCACCCACCGTGCAGGTGATGGACGTGACCGAAGGCGGCATTCACGCGCTCTTCACGCTCGGCCTTCGCCAGCCGACGCGATTCCTCTACGACTTTCACTTCTTCCACGACCAGGATGACCCTCGCATCCGGGCGCTGCGCGCGGAGTTCGCGCGCGGGCTGGAGATCGGCCAGCCGGCCGCCATCGTCGTCTTCAGGGACACCTGGAATCGTCAGGGCTACGGTCGCCTCTCGGACTTCCCCGAGGTCCAACGCCTCCTCGAGGATTCCTATCGCCTGGCCGTCGAGGGCGACGGCTACCGGATCTATGCGAAGCGAAGCCGTTCTTAGCGTCATCCGGGCCTACGACGACCTCGTCGTCCGCGCCTACTGCTGGGGGCGCTTCTGGATCCTGCGCCAGCGCTTCCTCGACGAGATCGGCCAGTATCTGCCCGAGCGCGGCAGAGTGCTGGACCTGGGCTGCGGCTTCGGCCTCTTCTCCTTGTATTACGCGAGCGTGTATCGCGACCTCGAAATCGAGGGGCTCGATCTCAATCCGCGGCGCATCGCGGTGGCCCGCGCGGCCGCGGAAAAGCTCGGCCTCGGCAATGTCCGCTACGAGGTAGGCAATGTCATGGACTTCCGAGGCGCCGCCAAATTCGACACTGTCTACATGCTCGATATCGTCCACCACATCCTGCCGGAAGCCGTCCGCCCGCTGCTCGAGCAGGTGGCAAAGGCCCTCCCAGCGGGGAGGCCGCTGCTCATCAAGGACGTCGATACCCAGCCCGCCTACAAGCGCTGGTTCACCCGCGCGCTCGACAAGATCATGGATCCCCGAACTCCGGTGCGCTACTGGGAGGCCGAAGAGCTGCAGCAGCTCTTGGAGCAGGTGGGCTTCAGGGTCCGCCGTCACCTGATGGTGGATATCTTGCCGTATCCTCACATCCTTTATATCTGCGAGCGTCGGCCGTGACGACGCCCCTGCTCCACGCGGAGGGGCTGACCGCCGGCTACGGCAAGATGCCCATCCTCCACGACGTCACGCTGGAAGTGCGCCCGGGCGAGATGGTGAGCGTGATCGGTCCCAATGGCGCGGGCAAGTCCACCGCCTTCAAGACCATCGTGGGATTCCTGCGCCCCTCGAGCGGACGCGTGATCTTCGACGGCCAGGACATGGCCGGACTCCGGCCCGACCAGATCCTGCGTCGGGGTCTCGCCTATGTCCCGCAGGGACGCATCGTCTTTCCGCAGATGACGGTGCTCGAGAACCTCGAGATGGGGGCCTATATCGAGCGCGATTCTCGCCGGATCCGCGACGCGCTGGACCGGGCGTACGCGCTCTTCCCGATCCTCGCCGAGCGCGCGCGCCAGCGCGCCGGCACGATGTCTGGCGGCGAGCAGCAAATGGTCGCCATCGGCCGGGCGCTGATGACCACGCCGAAGCTCATCCTGCTGGACGAGCCGTCGCTCGGCCTCGCGCCCAAATTCGTGGCGCTCATCTTCGACAAGCTCGTGGAGATGAAGCGCTCGGGCTTCACGCTCATGGTGGTCGAGCAGAACGCCGCCCGCGCGCTGGCCGTGGCCGACCGCGGTTACGTCCTGGAGCTGGGACGGAACCGCTTCGAGGGGACCGGGCAGTCGCTGCTCAAAGACCCGGAGGTCAAACGCCTTTACCTCGGCGGCTAAACCGAGTGTCGAGGCGAATGTCGGATGAGATGGGCTGGTGGCTGCGTGACGATCGTGTCCCAGGCGAGCCGCAGTCCGTCGGAATCACCTTCTGTCCGTTCTGCGGCGTGCGCCTGAATCGCTCGAAAGGAGATTGAGCGGCCCGTCGCTGGCGTCACCTTGAGAGCGGACATCGTTTTACGAGACTACTCGGCTGCGGGCCTGAGGACGACGACGGCGGACGGGAAGGGCGAGGGCGTGAGCGCGACCGGAGGGGAAGTGGGGACAGTAAAGATTGCACGGTCAGGAATGAACGTCGATTCAGAAGTGCCCGGAAAAACAGGGGCCGCTTGAGTGGCGCGGAACTTGCTGCTCGAACTCGTGGGAAGGGGGTATCACCCATGAGACAGCGATTCAGTTTGTTGTGCTTGCTGTTCGCGTCCATCGCCTTCGCAGCGGGAGGCTGTGTGGTGGCAGCCGAGCCGCCAGCCGTCGCGGTCGCGGCCCCAGCGCCGTTCGTCTGGATCGGTCCCGGATACTACGGGGGCATGTACTACCGCGCCTATCCGGGGCCTGGGTATTACGCGCCTCATCGGCATCACTGGCGGTAGTAGCCGCTAGGTCGGTAGGTCGTTGTTCAGACGGCGGCGCTCGAAGTCCTGGGCGCCGCCGCTTCTTTCCGGTGGCCTCGTTGGCGCTCCTCAGGAGCGATGAGTTTGGTGGCTTCCTCGGCCGTGAAGAACGCGACGCGCTTGCCCCGTCGCATGCGCCCCGTGAAGAATCGGAGATTCTCGCCGGGTTCACCGTGAGGACCTTGCGCTCGACTAGGTCGCGGTAAAAGCCCCGGAGCGGCATTCGCACGTGCTCGATGGTAGAGACGCCCAGCCCGGACGCCTTGATTTTCTGGATGACCTCGCCTAGTATCTCGCGAGTGACCTCGTCGACCCGGAGAACTCCCAACCTTGCGACCATTGGACAGCATGTGTGCGAAGAGCCAAACTGACGAGGTTGACATTTAGGCGAGATGGAAGATCGCTTGGGCGAAGGAGCCCTATGGTGGCGCGCACGCTCCGATGAGCGCCCTGGCCGCTGCGCGAAGCAGTTCGGATGAGCGCTTGCGCGAAGGAGCCCAACGGCCAAACTAAATGGTTTGGTGTTCAAGCGAGACGGAAGATGAGCCCTTGGGCGAAGGAGCCCAACCGCCCAACCGGATGGTTTGACATTCAAGCGAGGCAGTTCGGATGAGCCCTTGGGCGAAGGAGCCCAACCGCCCAACCGGACGGTTTGACGTTCAAGCGAGGCAGTTCGGATGAGCCCTTGGGCGAAGGAGCCCAACCGCCCAACCGGATGGTTTGACATTCAAGCGAGATGAAAGAGACTATGCGCATCGCTCGACCCGCCTTGATCGCCACCGCGGTGATCGCGGTAGCGCTCCTCGGGATCCTGCTGGGCATCCAGATCCCCGCGGCAAAATCGGCGACGGCACCCGCCAAGCCGGGCACAAGCCTTGAGACGCCCGCGCCGGGGGCCGGTCATCCGGTTCCTTCCAATGCGCCACAGATCGAACGCGGGAAGGCGCTCTACGGGCAATATTGCGCCACGTGCCACGGGCCTCAGGGCAAGGGCGACGGCATCTCAGGCCAGAACCTGGCGGTCAAGCCTCAGAATCTCACCGAGGGCCGCGTGTTGAATCCGCTTCCGGATCATTTTCTCTTCAGCATCATCGCCCACGGCGCCGATTCCGTGGGGCTCTCGCCGCTCATGCCCGCGTTCAAGCCTTTCCTGGGAGATCCGCAGATTCGCGACGTGATCGCTTACGTGCGCAGCATCGCCCAGCCGCCCTTCGATCCCAAACACGTACTGCCGGTGCCGACGAAGCGCGAGGGGCCGGTGCAGCCCATCTTCTTCAGCCACGTGATCCACGCCGGGTCATTCCAGATCGCCTGCCAATACTGTCATGCCGGCGCGCGCCGCTCGAGCGCTGCGGGACTGCCGTCGGTCGAGCGCTGCATGGGCTGCCACAAGATCATCGCGGCGCAGGGCAATCCGGAGGTCCAGAAGCTGCACGAGTACTGGAACAAGAAGGAGCCGATCCCGTGGGTGCGCGTCTTCAAGATTCCCGAGCACGCCCAGTTCCCGCACAAGTCGCACGTGCAGGCCGGCGTGCAGTGCCAGACCTGCCACGGGCGCATCGAAGCCATGGAGCGCGTCAGCGCGCAAACCGGTCAGAACCTGATCAATGACCTGCAGAACCTGGCGGGGATGCCGGCGGCGCCGCCCACGCTCACGATGGGCTGGTGTGTCGAGTGCCACCGGTCGGTCAACGCGCAGGGCGTCGGCGCCGTGCAGAAGGTGGCGGAGCTGCCCGTGCCCTCGGTGGCGCAGACTCCCGAGAGCGAGAAGGCGAAGCGGAAGGCCCCCCTCGAGTGCGTGACCTGCCACCACTGATCGCGCCCGGCGGCCACCACGGGCGCCAGGATCTCAGAGGTAATCCGGAGGATTCGCGCTCAGCCTGCTGAGAGGATCGCCGTCAGGCTGCGAACGTCCGGACAGCCATCCAGACCCTCCACCATCTCGCGCACCGAGTCCACGCGGTCCGGCGGCAGCGCGACACCGGCGCACTCATCGAACTTCTCCCGCAGCGCCTGACGCGGCAGGGGATTGCTCGGATGCCCCGGCACCTCGCGCGGCCCGATGCTCAGCGCCCGCCCGTCGGCGAGGCGGATCGTCACGCGTGTCCAGACGTGGCGCTCGAGGTCACCCGGAATCTCGGGGTCCACGACCATCCGCACCCGCTTCATGAGCGCGCGGATGCGCGGGTCCTGCACCCTGTCGTCGGTGAAGGTCGTCAGACCGACGCGCTCCTCGCTGAGCGCCGCCGCCGCGGCGAACTCGGCCGAGAATTTCGCCTGCAGGCCGGTCCGCGGGTCCGAGTGGATGAGGATCTTGGGCACCGTCGTGTTGACGCCGACCGTGACCTCCGCGATCTGCTCGGGCCGCAGCCCGTGGGCGCGCCGCAGCTCGAGCGTCCCGTCTATGATGGAATGCGTGCAGGCGCAGGAGGGATACGGCTTCACGGCCACGCCCGTGGTCAGGATTTTCCACGGCGCGCCGAGTCGCTCGAGCGCGTCGAGGTCGATCTTGCCCGCGCCCAGCACGCGAAGAAAGCCCTGCGGTCCCTCGATGGCCTGCTCGGAGGCCGTCCAGCCTTCGCGCGCCAGCAGCGCGGCCAGGATGCCGCTCCGCGCGGCATGACCGGCGTGGAACGGCTTGGTCATCGTGCCGAAGTTTTCCTTGAGCCCGGAGGCCTGCGAGGCTGCGACCGCCAGCGCCGTGCGCGCCTGCTCCGCGTCCAGGCCGAGCAGCCGCGCGGCCGCCGCCGCCGCCCCGAGCGTGCCGAGGGTACAGGTCGCGTGCCAGCCCCGCTCGTAGTGGGGCGGATTGAGCACTTCGGCCAGCGAGGTCTCGACCTCGAAGCCGAGCAGGAAGGCATGGACCAGAGCGCGCCCGTCGGCCAGCGCCAATTCCGCCGCCGCCAGCGCCGCGGACAGGACGGGCGCAGAGGGATGTCCCATCATCGCGAAGTTCGTGTCGTCGAAATCGAGCGCGTGAGCGGCGGTGCCGTTGCAGAGCGCGGCCCAGACGGCTCCGCTGCGCCGGCCTGTGCCCACCACGGTGCAGAGCGGCGTGCCGCCCTCGGCGTCCGCCACTTTCTGGACGATGCGGGCCGCGGGCTCCGCCGAGCCTGCCAGCATCACCCCGAGGCAGTCGAGGATGGCGCGCCGTGCGGCCTCGACGGCCGCCGCGGGGCAGTCTTCCCATCGGCTCTTGGCGATGAACTCGGCCAGGGCGGACGTGGCGGACATGGCCGAAGACTACCATAGGCGGGGAGGGGCGCTCGAAAGTGATATCCTGAGCGGGCCATGCGGAAGCCGCGCCCGGTTTCGCCTCGGATGACGGCCGGATCTGCGCGGCGCGGATGATCCGCCGCTGGCGCGCCTGGCTCCTGGCGGCTCTGCTCGTCGTGGCGCCGGCTGTCGCCGAGGCCCAACTCTTCTTCGCCTCGCGTCCTGACCCCGCGTTCGAGGTCGGCCCGCTCATCATTCGCGCCCACGTCACACCGGACCTCGGCCCCGTCGAGATCCACGTGCTATGGAGCCTCGCGGTCCCGCAGAACCGGAGTGTCGCCGGGATGGAGCAGGATCTCTATCTGCTCTGGCCGGGCGAGGTGGCGGGCACGGTCGTGGGTCAGGCGGCCGATCCCGCGCTGGCCCGCTATGTCGAAGCGCGCGGATTCACCGTCATCGGCGACGGACGGCTGCCCCTCGTCGCGCAAAGCCTCTACGCGGTCGGCAGCGAGGCCCGTGCCGAGCCGGTTCCGGGCGGCGCGCCCTTCGTCATCTTCGTCCAGGACAATACGACCCTGGGGCTGAGCCCGCCGGCCACGTGGATCCGTCTCCCCTGGACGCCTCAGATGGCCAACCGCGCCTGGCTGATGGATCTGACGCTGCGCGTGCCGGGGCTCGTGAAGCCCAAGAAGGGAACCTGGCTCGAGAACGTCTTCATCGGGGACCGCCACCAGATCTCGCTGACCTTCAACGAGGTGCGGGACCGGCCGCTCTTCCCCATGTACTTCGCCCATCGCGACCGCCTGCTGAGGCTGGCCGACGCGCCCTCCGAGCTCGTGGTGAACTTCGCGCACTCCGATCGGCTCAAGATCGAGCAGGTCTTCCCGCCCACGAGCATCCGCCGGCTCAGCGAATCGCTGGAGAGCACCGAGGTGGTCTCGCTGTTTCTCGGCACCGGCGAAGGCATCGTGCCGCAGAACCTCTCCGTCCAGTTCGGCTACTTCTCGCGGCTGCAAGGCCTGGCCCTCGTCCTGATCCCGCTCGTGCTGCTGGCGCTGGGGCCGGCCTTGGGCCCCATCATCGGCCGCGCGGCGCTGCGCGCCGGGACCGCGCTGTCGGCACGCCTCCACCTCGGAGGCTGGACCGGCGCTCTGCGTCCGCGGGAGAGCGGCGTCATTCTGTCGCGCGCCCTCCTGGCACAGATCGTTCCCGGCCGGACAACTGCCGCCGAGGTCGTCCGATTGTGCGGGCCTCCCGTCGAAGAGCGCGAAGAATTGACGTCGGCGAGCCGGAAGACGTTGATCTACCGCGGCCGCCGACTCGCGCCCGAGGCGCGGCGCATCCTGGGCTGGCTGTCCGCCGTCCGCCGGTGGGAGGTGGAGGCCCACGAGGTGCGGATCGAGCTCGACGGCGACATGGTCCGCGACGTCGAGGCTCAGGTGCGGCGCTACCGGCTCGAGCCCAGCGAGACGGGGTCGGCAGGGCCCAACTCGTGACGCAATAAGCGCAAATCGGCGGCGGATTGAGCTTGACCGCCCTGCCGGGCGCGGATAAGCTGTCCCATCCAGTATTGACTGCGGCACACCGGCTATTCGGAGAGCCGCGGGGAGGATCGATCGGTGAAGTGTCCCCGGTGTCAGGTCGCGAATCGTGATGGGGTGCGGTTCTGCGAGGAATGCGGCAGCCGCCTGGCGCTGATCTGCGCCGGCTGCGGCGCCGAGATGCTCCCCGACAAGCGGTTCTGCGGCTCCTGCGGCGCGCCCGTCGGCACGCCATCACCCGAGCGTTTCGCCTCACCGCAAGGCTATACGCCCAAGCACTTGGCCGAGAAGATCCTCACCTCCCGTGACGCTCTCGAAGGCGAGCGCAAACAGGTCACCGTCCTCTTCGCCGACCTCAAGGGCTCCATGGAGCTGATGGCCGACCAGGATCCCGAGGAGGCGCGGAAGATTCTCGATCCGGTGCTCGAGCGGATGATGGAAGCCGTGCATCGTTACGAGGGCACCGTGAACCAGGTGATGGGCGATGGCGTGATGGCGCTCTTCGGGGCGCCGCTCGCCCACGAGGACCATGCCGTGCGCGCCTGCCATGCCGCGCTGCGGATGCAGGAAACAGTCGGCTGGTACGCCGAAGAGCTGCGCCGGAGCGAGGGCGTGGACGTCCAGATCCGCGTCGGGCTCAATTCGGGCGAGGTCGTCGTGCGCGCCATCGGCAGCGACCTGCACATGGATTACTCCGCGATCGGCCAGACCACCCACCTGGCCGCGCGCATGGAGCAGCTCGCCCGCCCCGGCACGACGCTCATCACGCGGGACACGCTGAGGCTGGCCGAGGGCTATGTCGAGGTCAAACCCTTGGGGCCGGTCCCCGTCAAGGGGCTGCCCGAGCCCGTCGAGATTTTCGAGCTGATTCGCTTCGGGCCCGTGCGCTCGCGGCTCCAGGCGGCGGTGGCGCGCGGGCTCACGCCTTTCGTGGGCCGCGAGACGGAGGTCGAGGCGCTGCGCCAGGCCCTCGAGCGCGGGGCGGCGGGGCACGGCCAGATCGTGGCGGTGGCCGGCGAGCCCGGAGTGGGGAAATCCCGTCTCTTTTGGGAGTTTACCCATTCGCATCGCGCCCACGGCTGGCTCATCCTCGAGAGCTCGTCGATGTCGTACGGCAAGGCCAGTCCGTATCTCGCCGTGAGCGAGATGCTGAAATCGTACTTCCAGATCGAGGACCGCGACGATGCCCGGCGCATTCGCGAGAAGGTCACCGGCAAGCTCCTTACGCTCGATGAAAGCCTCCGTCCCACCTTGCCCGCCTTCCTGCAGCTCCTGGACGTGCCCGTGGAGGACCCGGAGTGGCAGACGCCGGACCCGCCGCAGCGCCGGCAGCGAATGCTGGACGCGGTCAAGCGGCTGCTGCTGCGCGAGAGCCAGGTCCAGCCGCTTCTGCTGGTCTTCGAAAATCTCCATTGGGTCGACTCCGAGACGCAGGCCTTCCTCGACAGCCTGGTCGAGAGCCTTCCTATGGCGCGCGCGCTCGTGCTCGTCAACTACCGGCCCGAATACCAGCACGGCTGGGGCAGCAAGCCTTATTACACCCAGTTCCGCATGGATCCGCTGCCGCCGGGCAGCGCCGACGAGCTGCTGCACGCGCTGGTCGGCGAGGACCCGGGGCTCGCGCCGGTCAAGCAGCTGCTGATCAGCCGCACAGAGGGCAATCCCTTCTTCCTCGAGGAAAGCGTCCGGACGCTGGTGGAGACCAAGGCGCTCGTCGGCGCCCGGGGCGCCTACCGGCCGGCGAAGGAGATCCAGCAGATCCAGGTCCCGGCCACCGTGCAGGCGGTGCTCGCGGCACGCATCGACCGCCTGTCCCCCGAGGCCAAGCGCCTGCTTCAGGCGGCGTCCGTCATCGGGAAAGATGTGCCGCTCGCCCTGCTCCAGGCGATCGCGGAGCAGCCGGAAGATGCGCTCCGCCGCAATCTGTCCCAGCTGCAGACGGGAGAGTTCCTCTACGAGGTCAGCCTTTTCCCCTCGGTGGAGTACACCTTCAAGCACGCGCTGACCCACGAGGTGGCCTACGGCTCGCTTCTCCAGGACCGGCGGCGCGCGCTGCACGGGGCCGTGATGGAGGCCATCGAGACGGTGCACGCCGACCGGCTCACCGAGCAGGTGGAGCGGCTCGCGCATCACGCCCTCCGCGGCGAGGTGTGGCGCAGGGCCGTGACCTACCTGCGCCAGGCCGGCGCCAAGGCGGCCTCGCGCGCGGCCAACCGCGAAGCCGTGATGGTCTTCGAGCAGGCACTCGGCGCGCTCGCACATCTGCCCGAGGGCCGGGAGACGATGGAGCAGGCCATCGACCTCCGCCTCGACCTGCGGCCGCCGCTGCTGCAGATGGGCCAGCTCGAGCGCGTCCTGACGCTCTCTCACGAGGCCGAGGCGATGGCGGAGAAGCTGGGCGACGAGCAGCGCCTGGCGCGCGTCTACACCTATCTCATCAACTACTACTATCTCAAGGGCGATCCGGAGTTGGCCATCGAGTACGGCGAGCGATGCTTGCGGATCGGCGACGCGGCCCACGACCCGGCGCTGCAGGCGCTGGCGCGCGGCTACCTCGGCTATTCCTGCCACGCCCAGGGACAGTACAAGCGCGCCGAGTCGATCCTGCGGCAGAATGTGGACGCGCTGGGGGCGGCGCCAACGGACGGCCCGGGCGCCCAGACTGGCATTTCATTCGTGACCTCCAGCGGCTGGCTGGCGTTCACCCTGGCCGAGCTCGGCGAGTTCGACGCGGCCGAGTCTTTTGTCGAAAAGGCGCAGAGCGCCGCGGAGGCCAGCGGCCACGCCTACACGCAGACCATCGGCCGGACGCTTGCCGGTCTCGTCTGGTTGCGCCGTGGCCAGCTCGGCCGGGCGCTGCCGCTCCTGCAGTCGAGCCTCGATGCGTGCCGCGAGAAGGGCCTGGACGTCTGGCGGCCGATCCCCTCCTCGCTGCTCGGGCTCGTGTGCGTGCTGCGGGGGCGGTCGGAGGAAGGGCTGAAGCTCCTCGAGGACGGCGTGCGGCTCACCGAGGAGCTCGGCGTGCGCGCATATCTCGCGCTCTGGACGATCAATCTGGGCGAGGGGCTCCTCGCGGCCGGCGAGATCGATCGCGCCCGCACGGTGGCGCAGCAGGCGCTCGAGTTGGCGATGAACCACAAGGAGCGCGGCCATCAGGCGTGGGCGCTCAAGCTCTTGGGCGACATCGCGGCAACGGGCGCGCCGGCCGAGATCGGCGAGGCCGAAGCCTACTACGGCCGGTCGCTGGCGCTGGCGGAGGAGCTCGGGATGCGTCCGCTCATGGCGCGCGTCCAGCTCGCGTTGGGCCGTCTCTACGCGGTGGCCGGTCGCCGCGCGCAGGGAGAGGAGCATCTGGCGGCGGCCCTGGGGCTCCTGCGCGAGATGGACATGCGCTTCTGGCTCGCGCGGGCCGCGGAAGGACTGATGGCGCTGGGACACCTCTTCGTCGTCGCCCGCTACAATGTCCAGCTCTGCGATTATCTCAAGCAGGAGTTCGCCAACGAGCCCGTGACCGTCCTGCTCGACCGCCGCGAGGGCGAGCGCCATGAGCCCGGCCAGGATCCGGAGGCGGACAAGCAGCGCGCGGAGCGCCGGAGCCACCCCGAGGTGGACGAGAGCCTCCGCGTCCGCGGCTTCGCCATCATTCCCAGCGGCAATCCCGGAGCCTGAGCCTCAGACTCAGATCCGCGGCGCATCAGTCTCCACGCTCATAAAGCAAGAGGGCTGCGCAAGTGCGCAGCCCTCTTCGAATATTTGGTGGAGCTGAGGGGGCTCGAACCCCTGACCCCAAGACTGCCAGCCTTGTGCTCTCCCAACTGAGCTACAGCCCCACCGCGAGAGGTCAGCCTACCGTTTGCGGCCAAACTTGTCAAGGTTGGCCGATACTTGCGCGACCCTGCCCCGGCTCGCTAGACTAGCCACTACCTCCCGAGCCGGGATGGCGGAACTGGCAGACGCGAAGGTCTCAAAAACCTTTGGGCCGAAAGGCCCGTGAGGGTTCGACCCCCTCTCCCGGCACCAACCCTTGCCATCGCTCAGAGCGATTGCACGGGGCGAGCAGCCGATCCTAGCGCGCGAGGGGTTTGAGATGAGCCATTTCTTCGCCTACCTGTCCCGGATGAAGTTCATCCGGCGTTGGGGACTGATGCGCAGCACGTATCCCGAGAACATCCAGGAGCACAGCCTGCGGGTCGCGCTGATCGCCCATGCGCTGGCGGTGATCCGCAACCGGCTCTTCGGCGGCGGCGCGGACCCGCCGCGGCCGGCGCTGCTGGCGCTCTACCACGATGTCGGCGAGGTGCTGACCGGTGACCTGCCAACGCCGGTGAAGCAATTCAATCCCGAGATCAAGACGGCTTACGGCTCCATCGAAGCGGCGGCGCGGGAACGCCTGCTCGGAATGCTTCCGGATCCGCTCAAGCCGGACTATGAAGGGCTCTTCCGGTTCCGGGATGCAGACCGGGTCAGCCACGAACTGGTCAAGGCGGCGGACAAGCTGTGCGCCTATATCAAATGCCTGGAAGAGCTCAATGCCGGCAATCCGGAGTTCGCCCAAGCGGAGAAGACGCTGCGGACAACGGTGGAGCGGATCGAGCTGCCCGAACTGCGCTATTTTCTCGAGACCTTCGTTCCGAGCTTCCGCCTGACCATCGACGAGCTCAATTAGGAACGGCTGCTCGTGAGCTTCCGCTACGACGGCAGCGGCATTCACGCGGTCTATCCCGCCGCGCGGGAGATGTCCGCCGCCACGCGGGCGATCTGGGCCGAAGCCCTCCGTGATCACCTTGGCTCGGCGCCGCTCGCGCGCGTCCTCGATGTCGGCTGCGGCACGGGTCGTTTTGCGCGACTCTTCCTCGAGATCTTTCCCGTCACGGTCTACGGAGTCGACCCCTCGCGCGACATGCTCACTGCATCCGCGCCACTGGAGGATCCCGACGCCCTCCGCCTCATCCAAGCCGTCGCCGAGCAGCTGCCGATCAAGGCGGGCAGCGTCGATCTCGTCTTGCTCGCCTGGGTCTACCATCACCTCGGTGCCCAGGGGGCGGCGCTGAGCGAGTTTGCCCGCGTCCTCCGGCAGGAGGGCCGGCTGGCCGTCGCCACGGCCACCCACGAGACCCTCGACTCCTACCTCTGGATGCGCTTCTTCCCGAGCGCGCGGGCGATCGACCAGGAGCGGATGCCGGCGCGGTCGGCGCTGGTGGAGGCGGCCCGGCGGTCGGGCTTCGAGCCCGACCGGCTGACGACGGTGCGCCAGCCCACCGCGCAAGGGCTCGCGGCCTATGCCGAGCGGGTCGCGAGGCGGGCGATCTCCACGCTCAGGCTCGTATCGGATTCCGAGTTCGAGGCGGGATTGCGAGCACTCACGCGGTACTGCGCTGCCCATGACCAGGGTCAAGCCGTCCACGAGGACGTGGATCTGTTCGTCTTCCGTCGGTCGCGGAGTTGATCCGGCGAATTCAAGAGGAGGATTCCATGCACGGGAAAGTGGGATTCATCGGGCTGGGCACCATGGGGATGCCGATGGCGTCCAATCTGGCCAAGGGGGGCGCCGCGCTGGTCGTCCACGACGCGTCACCCGCGGCCGTTGCGGCCGCCTCGAAGGCGGCAGGAGTGAGCGCGGCCGCTTCGCCCGCGGAGGTGGCCGCTCAGGTCGACGTGCTGTTCACCTGCCTGCCCAATAACGATATTGTGCGAGAGGTGTACCTCAAGCCCCGGGGCATCGCGGCCGGCGCCCGCTCCGGCCTGGTCACCTGCGACTGCTCGACGGTGGGACCCGAGGTCACCGTGCAGATCAGCGAAGCGCTTGGCCGCGCCGGCGTCCATCACATGGATACGCCCATGCTGGGCTCGCAGCCCCAGGCCGTCGAGGGACAGATCTTCTTCATCGTCGGCGGTGAGGCCTCGAAGGTCGAGGTGATCGCGCCGTATCTGGAGATCATGGGCAAGCGGCATATGTACGTCGGCGGCTCGGGAATGGCCAATCGCGTGAAGCTCATCCACAACGGGCTCGCGGCGGTCACCTCGGTGGCCGTGGCCGAGGCGCTCGCCGTCTGCGTCCAGTCCGGGGTGGACCCCCAGACGTTCTACGACGTCGTGCGGAACGGCGGCGGGATGGCGTACGGGACCTACTTCGACCGCCGGGCCAAGCGGATCTTCGACGGGGAGTTCTCCCCCACCTTCATGCTCGAGCTCATGCTCAAGGATGCCGGGCTCGCGCTCGCTCTGGCGCGAGCCTGCAAGGTGCCGGCGCCCATGCTCGAGCTCACCGCGCTGACGTACCAAGAGGCCGTGGAGCACGGCTGGGGCAAGGAGGACTTCTCCGCCGTTACCCATGTGATCGAGCGCCGTATCGGGCGGCGCCTGTCGGCCCGTTAGGCCAGGCGGACTCGGGCAGCTGTCCCCGCGCGCCCGGGTTGACTTCTCCCGCGGCGGGAGCGTAGGCTCGGAAACCCGGAGGCGCCATGCCGAGCACACCGCTGAGCGCCGGGACACCATCGACCTGGACACCGCAACCCCCTGAGGAGCGCACCAATGGGAGAGACCATCACGCTCACGGCCGAGGACGGCCACAAGCTTTCCGCCTATCGCGTGGCGCCCAAGGGGACGCCGCGCGGCGGGCTTGTCGTCGTGCAGGAGATCTTCGGCGTCAACTCTCATATCAAACGGGTCGCCGACGGCTTCGCGGCCGATGGCTATGTCGCGCTGGCGCCGGCCATCTTCGACCGCGTCGAGCGCGACTTCGCCATTGGCTACAAGCCCGAGGATATCGAGCGTGGCCGCGCCGTCCGGGGGAAACTTCCCGTCGAGGACGCCGTCAAGGACGTTCGCGCAGCCGTCAAGGCCCTGGCGGCCGAGCGGCTCAAGGTCGGCGTCGTCGGCTATTGCTTCGGCGGCACGCTGGCCTGGCTGGCGGCCACACGTATCGACGGCGTGGCATGCGCGGTGGGCTACTACGGCGGCGGCATCGCCGACGCGGCCGCGGAGAAGCCGCGCTGCCCGGTGCTGCTCCATTGGGGCGAGACCGATCAATCCATTCCGCCGGAGCATCATGCGCGGGTCCGAGCCGCTCATCCCGATCTGCCGATGCACGTCTATCCGGCCGGGCACGGCTTCAACTGCGACGAGCGGGCTAGCTACCACGAGCCCAGCGCAAGGCTGGCGCGGCAGCGCACGCTGGAGTTCTTCGCCAAGCACCTCTAGCCCACACCTCATGAGCGCGCCACAGCTGAGATGGGTGGGTCCTGTCGCCGCGGGCGGTTCCACGCGGCCGGCTTCGTCACCCACTCGCCCGAACGCGCTCTTCGAGCCGCGGACGGGACTCGGGGGTCCCACTTCGCGCGACCGCGTGGAACCGCCCGCGGCGCCGCCCGCCCGCCTCAATATCCTCATTCATGTGCGATCGCGGCTAGGCCGATGACGCCGTCCAACGGGGCCGTGGCGGGCGCGCTGGGCTATCTCGAGCGCCACGTCGCCGACTTCAAGCGCACGCTCGGCGAGATGGTGCGCATTCCCAGCGTCTCGGCCAAGGGATTCCCGCCCGAGGAAGTACGGCGTTCAGCCGAGGCGACCGCCGAGGCGCTCCGCCGGGCTCGTGTGGAGCACGTCGAGGTTCTCGAGGTCCCCGGCGTGCACCCCTATGTCTACGGCGACTGGCTCAGGCGCCCCGGCGCGCCCACGCTCCTCCTCTACGGGCACCATGATGTGCAGCCGCCGGGGCGTCCCGAGAAATGGCTCTCGCCGGCCTTCGAGCCCACCGAGCGCGACGGCCGGCTCTACGGGCGCGGGACGGCCGACGACAAGGGCGGGGTGATGGCGCATGTGGCGGCGGTGGCGTCCTACCTCGAGGCCTCGGGTGCCCTGCCGTGCAATGTGAAGTTCATCATCGAGGGCGAAGAGGAGATCGGCTCCCAGCACCTCGGCGCTTTCCTCGAGCAGTACCGCACGAAGATGATCGCCGACTTCATCGTGCTCACGGACACGGGAAACTTCGAGACGGGCGTTCCGGCCCTGACCTGCCAGCTGCGCGGTATCTGCCAGGTGGACGTCGAGGTGCAGTGCCTTCGCCAGCCCGTGCACAGCGGCGCCTGGGGCGGGGCCGTGCCCGACGCGGTCCAGATCCTCTGCCGGCTCATCGCGGATCTCCAGGGCCGGAAAGGGTCGCTCAATGTGCCGGGCCTCTATCGCAAGGTCGCCCGCCCGAGCCGGAATCAGCTCGCCCGCATCCGCCGCCTGCGCTTCAGCGAGGCCAAGTTCAAGCGTGAGGCCGGCATGCTGCCCGGAGTGCAACTTCTGCGCGAGGGCGGGCACTCGATTTACGAGCAGCTCTGGACGCGGCCCGCGCTCACCGTGATCGCGCTCGAAGCGCGTCCCTTGCTCGGCTCCTCCAATCAGATCATCGAGGCCGCCCGCGCGCGGCTGTCGCTGCGCACCGTCCCCGACATGGACGCGCGGGAAGCCGGGCGGCTTCTAATCAAGAAACTGACCAGCCGGCGTCCGCACGGCGCCAAGGTGACGGCGCGGCTGTCGGGTGGCGCGCCCTGGTGGACCACCGATCCGGACGGCCCGGCCTTCGAGGCAGCGCGGCGAGCGCTCAAGGCCGGATTCGGACGGGAGGCCGCCATGATCGGCTCCGGCGGCACCATCGGCTTCGTGCGTCCCTTTGCCGAGCTGCTCAAGGGTGCCCCGTGCCTGCTCACCGGCGTGGCCGATCCCGCGTGCAATGCCCACTCCGAAAACGAGAGCCTTCACCTGGGCGACTGGGCCAAGGCGATGCGCTCCGTGGTCTATCTCTACGACGAATTGTCGCGCGTTCCAGCCCGGACCTGAGTGGCCGAGGCCGCACCTTGCTCGCGTGCCGAGACTCGACGTATGATTCCGCCGCCACGCCTAGACCGAGCTCAGAGGAGATCGACCATGGATGAGCAGAGCCGAGAGCCGGAAGCCGCGGGAGCCGTGAGCCGTCGGGCCTTCGTCATCCAGATCGGGGCCGCCGCCGCGCTGCTGGGCGGCTGCGCGTCGCAAATGACCCAGGCGCCCTTGCCGGCGCTTCCGTCCAAGTCCAAGCTCATCGTTCGCAGTCCGCGGCCGCTGAACCTGGAGGCTCCCCTGGCCGAGCTCACCAGCGAGATCACCCCGTACGAGCTCTTCTACGTGCGGAACAATTACGACGGGCCCGAGATGGACCCCGCGCAGTACGCCCTGCAGATCGACGGCGAAGTGGAGAAACCGCTCACGCTCCGCCTCGAGGACCTCTGGCGCATGGAGCAGGTGACGCAGACCATCACGCTCGAATGCGCCGGCAATGGGCGCGGCTTCTACACCCCCAAGGCCTCGGGCATCCAGTGGGAGAACGGCGCGGTGGGCAACGCGGTGTGGAAGGGCGTGCGGCTCGCCGACATCCTGCGCCTGGCCAAGCCGCGGCCAACGGCCAAGCACGTGGTGCCCGATGGCAATGATGCCCCGCCCACGCCGCAGGCGCCGGACTTCATTCGGAGCCACCCGATCTGGAAGGCGATGGAGCCGCACACCATGGTGGCGCTGGAGATGAACGGCCGCCCGGTACCGCATCTGCACGGCGGTCCCGCGCGCCTGCTCATCCCCGGCTGGATCGGCTCCGCCTCGCTCAAGTGGCTGACGCGCCTCACGCTGGCCGACAAGGAATGGGGTGGGCCGTTCATGCAGCGTAGCTATCGCTCCCCGCGCGCCGAGGATCCGAAGCAGACGTATTCGCTCCAATCGCTCGAGTGCAAGTCCCTGATCGTGAGGCCGGTCGATGGAGCGCGGCTCGCCGCCGGCACGCACCCGGTCTCGGGCTTCGCCTGGGCGGGCGAGGGCACGATCATCGCCGTGGACGTATCAACCGACGGCGGCAAGAGCTGGGTACCGGCCAAGCTCGGCGGCGAGGAGCATCGCTATGCCTGGCGGCGCTGGGAGTTCTCATGGGAGGCCAAGGGCGGCGCGCATACCGTGATGGCGCGCGCCACGGACTCGCTGGGCCGCGTCCAGCCTGCAAGTCGGCCCCCGGACCCGCAGGGATACCGCTGGAACGTGATCCACGCCGTCCGGGTCAATGTGGCGTAGGACGGCAGCGCTGCTATGCGGCGCGCTGATGGCGGGAATCCTGCTCGGCCGGGCGGCAGGGCCGCCGGCCCAGGATAATCCGCTTCCTGCCGGAAAGAATCGGGAGATCGTATCTGGACGCTGCGTTATCTGCCACAGCCTGGAGACGGTCGCCCAGCAGCGCCAGGACCGGGCCGGATGGGAGGTCATTGTTGATCGCATGATCAGCTACGGGGCGCCGATCCCGCCCGAGGACAAGGCGATCATCCTCGAGTACCTGGCAACTTACCTCGGCACTTGAGCCCGCAGGTATAATACGTGTAGGAGCAGGCCTTGGTAGGCCAAAAGCCCCATTCCGCGGTCTGACGGCCGTGATATACTCCGCGCGGTTTGTAACTCCTCAGGGAGGCGTAGCGTGACCGGTTATCTGCCCGTCGTCATTTATCTGGCGCTCATCGTGGCCTTCGCCGTGGTGTCCCTCGCAGTGGCCGCGCTCCTGCGCCCGGCCCGCCCGTTTTTCTCCAAGCTCGAAAACTACGAATGCGGCTCCGAGACCATCGGCGAGGCCTGGGTGCAGTTCCCCGTCGGCTTCTACCTGGTCGCGCTGATCTTCATCGTCTTCGACGCTCTGGCGGTGTTCCTCTTCCCCTGGCTCCTGACGCTCCGGACGCTGGGCCTCTGGGCCGTGGGCACGATGGCGCTCTTCCTCGGCATTCTCTCGCTCGGCTGGATGTACGCGTACAAGGAGGGGATCCTGGAATGGAAGTAAAGGCGCCCACTCCGCAGATCCCGCCGGCGGTCTGGACCGAATTCAAGGACCTCCAGGAATGGGAGAAGTACCACCAGGAGCGTCCCGAGGGCGACAAGCACTCGGCCCTGTTCGAAAGCGTGGAGGAGGGAATCTTCCACTTCCCCGGCGGTTTCGTCGTCACGACCGTGACGGACGCCTTCCTCAACTGGGCCCGGAAGTCCTCGGTCTGGCCCGTGACGTTCGGGCTCGCCTGCTGCGCCATCGAGATGATGGCGACCTTCGCCTCGCGCTTCGACGTGGAGCGGCTCGGCATGGTGCCGTTCGCGTCGCCGCGCCATTCCGATCTCATGATCGTGTCGGGCACGGTCACCATCAAGATGGCGCCCATGCTCCAGCGCATCTACGAGCAGATGCCCGATCCCAAGTGGGCCGTGTCCATGGGCTCCTGCGCCAATTCCGGCGGGCCGTTCCGCCACGGCTACCACGTGGTCAAGGGCGTGGACCGCGTGATCCCGGTGGACGTCTACGTGCCCGGCTGCCCGCCGCCACCCGAGTCGCTGCTCAACGGCCTGCTCCTGCTCCAGGAGAAGATCCAGCACTTCCGTCAGACGGGGCAGCGTCCCCCCTCCAACCCGAAGACCGACTAGCTTCGTGACTCCCGAGCAGGCGCGAGCCGCGATCCAGGAGCGCTTCGGCGTGCCCGCCGAGGGCGACGGGGCGCTGCTCGTCGTCAGCGTGCCGGTCGAGCGATGGGTCGAGCTCGCGCGCTTCGCCAAGGACTCGCTGGGCTGCCTGTACTTCAACTTTTCCACGGCCGTCGACTGGAAGGAGCAGGGGCTCGAGGTGATCGCGCGCGTCGAGAATCTGGACGCCCACTTCGCGCTCACGATGAAAACGCGGCTGCCGGCCGGCGAGACACGCTGCCCCTCGCTGGTGCCGATGTACAAAGGCGCCGACTGGATGGAGCGCGAAGGCTACGACATGTTCGGCATCCGCTACGAGGGCCATCCGGACCTGCGGCGGATCCTCCTGCCGCAAGACTGGGAAGGCCATCCGCTGCTGAAGGCCTACGCGG